>Ga0115556_1002271_pt1 | contig 12821 bp, 7 predicted proteins | sample COGITO_mtgs_1104_5_FD_87282 | JGI IMG/M metagenome (GOLD analysis project Ga0115556, IMG submission 87282) | Pelagic marine microbial communities from North Sea - COGITO_mtgs_110414 | ecosystem: Environmental > Aquatic > Marine > Epipelagic | place: Germany:Helgoland, sampling site Kabeltonne... | reverse complement strand
AGAAACCTCTCCGAGAAAACAGGAGAGCGCACGAAAACGACAGAAGACACAAAGTTTTGCCTTTTTTTATTCGCTCTCAGACAGACAGACGAGAAGGAAGGAAAGAAAGTTGTACACCTCTCGCCATTCGTCAGAGCACGAGAACGACGTTTGGAACGCTCGAGAGGAAAGAAAAGGTTTGCACTCTCTCTCTCTCTGTGTATATATCTATAGAGCGCACACGGCATCATCATCATGAACAACAACACCATGATCTCCTCCTCCTCTGTCTCCTCCTCGTCGCTAAAATCGATGATCAACACCACCCCGCGCTTTTGTTGCTCGCGCGTTGTTGTCGTTGCCGCAAAGAAGCGCGCGAACATTCCACGGACGAATTTGAATTCATCATCATCATCGTCGTCGTCTCTGATGAGAATCAGAAGGAGTGTCGTCGCGCTCGCGTCGTCGGAAACCAACACCGATCTGCTCTTATCCTGGAACGAAAACAACATCTCCTCGAACGAGGAATTAAACAACGCCGCAATCACCGAGCGACGAACGCGAACCGCCGAGGACGCGAGGAGGATGAAGATGAAAAAAGAGATCAAAACGTTCCGAGAGCGGTTGAAAAAAGCGAACAAAACGGAAACGGAACGCAGGAGGAAAGAAGACGCGATGGAACTCGAGATGCAAGAAGATGAGACGAAAAAACGTAAGGAGGAAGACGCGAGACGCGAAGCCGCGGATCGAGCGTTGGCGGGTGTGTTTGAAAAGGAGAGGAAACGCTTGGAAAAAATCGAGCGCGAGCAGCGCGAGGAGGAGGAGGAGATGTTGGGTTTTTTGAGAGAGAGGATCGAACGGTTGGAGAAGAACGACGAGGATATCGCGGCGTACGCGAAGGATGCGTTGGTGGTGGCGAGGCAAGCGGTGAAGGATTTGGAGAGCGAGTTGGAGACGCAGAAATCGGCAGTAATGAAGAGGAGGAAGCAATGCGCCAAGGAGGCGAGGAAACGCGTGAAAGAGATGCAACGAAATCGCGAGGCGGAAGAGAATCGCGTCAATAAAGCGTTGAAAGGAGGAAAAGGTGCTAACGACGAGGATAACCAGGAGTTGGAGAAGAAACGGTTCGAGTACAAGTTGAGAATGGATACGGAGCAGCACGAAAAGATGTTGATGGACGAGGCGCGATTGCAGTTGATCGAAGACGCGGACATTAAACGCGTCGAGGTTACTCTAAACGAAGCGTTAGTCGCGGTGGAGAAAGTCAAAGACGAGGAAGGCGAAAGAAGAGACTTTGTTCAGAAAGAATTATTGGTCCTTTTGGATGAGTTTGCGATTAAAGATTACGAGGTGCAATCGAGACGAGAGAACTTTGACGCCACGTTATCGAGCGAGTGCGAAGCGGTGTCGATTATCGCGAAGAAAGAGGAAGTGCAAATACGCACAGAGGAAGAAGCGAGGCGCGTAGAATTCACGAAGTCGCTGAGAAGCCAACGGAAGAACGAGGAGGAACGAAGAGTGAAGTGGGACCGAGACCATTTCGCGGACGTGCAAAAGTTGGAAGAGATGAAATCGAACGAAGCGAGCACGAGACGAAGTGAAAACACTCGAAGATCAGCGTTTGCGACATCGTTCGCGCAGAAAGATGCAAATGCGGCGGCTATATTTCTCGCGTTATATTTAGAGTCCTTAGAGAAGAGCGATTTGAGCAGAGAGGAGGATATGGCGGACGTGATGGAGGCGGACGGGGCGTTGTACGTCGCGGCGGAAAACCTTCGCAAGAGACGCGAGAGCGAAGAGTACAAGAGAGACTTTGAAACGCGCAAAGCGGTAGAAAAGAGCGAATATTTTGCGGAGTTGGAGAGAGTGAAGAAAGCACAGGAGGTTAAGGCGGTGGAGGCGAGAGAAAAAGCGAAGGAACGTGAGAAACTTCGCGATGAACGCATCGCGGCGGCGAAAGCGCAGAGAGCACAATTTCTCGAGCTGAGCAAAAAGAGAGCGGAGGAGCAGAAAGAGAAAATGCGCGTCTTGTCCGAGTTGAGAGAAAAACGACGAGCAGAAGCCGAGGAAAAACGTTTGAAAGAATTGGAGGACGAACGCGTGCGAATGGAGAAGAGAATGCAAGAAGAACGAGAGGCGGTGAACGGCAAGAAAGAAGCCGCCGCCGCTGCCGCTGCCGCTGCCGCTGCTACCGCTCCCAAACCAATCGCGACGACAACTGCTTCCGCGGCCGTTACTTCGAAGAAAGAGGAAACGGCGGTGAATAAATCTACGAGTGGTTTCGTCGCGGCGAATCCCTCGGCTCCTATTCGCGCCTCTGGATCCATCGCCAAGATGAAAACGGATGCTCTTTGGAACGAAAACTATAAAAAGTTTCTCAAGTTTGTCGATCAATCGTCATCGTCATCATCATCATCATCATCATCATCATCGACGATGACTATACCGAAACAAGAAGAAGAAGTCGAACGACCGAAGAAGAAAGAAGAAAAAGTAGTAGCAGAAAAGAAACCGGTCGTGGCCGCCGCCGCCGCCGCGAAAGAGGTACCGCAATCCATCCTCGATTCTCGAGATGCGGTTGCAATCGCACAACATCTCGTCGACAGCAAATACGATGCAAAAACAGTCGCCAACGCGGTTTCCACTTTATACACCAACGGTGGTCGCCGCGGTTCGGACCTCGCGGAGGAGATCTTCATGACTTTGCCTAAATCCATCTCCGGCGCCGCTCTAGTCAACATCCAAGACAACGCCGTCGCGTGCAAACTTCTCGAAAATTGCGAGCCGGGACGACAAACGGTCGAATTGAGCGAGCCGTCCACTTCTGAGCCTTCTTCAGAACCGAGGAAACAGTTCTTCCTCGCGTACTCTTCGCGAAAAGCTATGTACGCCGGCGTCGAAATCCTCGAAGTCGCCACTTCCGTGAACGAATCTCGCGCGGTGGAAATCTACAGCAACATCTCTCGCGTTCCGCGCGCCTCCATCGTCAAAAGAGCCGTCTTGCAGCAAGGCTCCCGTCCAGGCACGGAATCCAAAAACCCGGAGTCTAAACCACCATCCAAAATTATCTGGATCGCGAAACTCTTGGCCAAAATATCCCCGCCGTCCACCGCCGTGCAAACCTTGGAAACCTTTCGAGGAGGTAAAAGAAAGGGTGACGAGAAGATGAACGCGTACGTCAAAGACATCGTTCAAATCATACGCAAAAACGAAGGCGGCGACATCGAAGGCGCGCAGGCGTTCGCGAAGATTTTAGAGAGTCGGCTGTTGTTATGATTTTCGCGTTTTGATTCGAAATGTATTTATTATGCACTACTACTGCGCTTATTTATTACTACGTGTTGTCCGTACATCTTCTCTCCGTTGTTCGACTCTCTTCGCGCTCCTCGCCTGCTTTTTTGCTCCTTGTCTCGTTTGGTTCCCTTTTCTCTCCTTCCAAACGTTCCTCTCATAATTTTCGCGCTTGCTTTTCTTTTTCGATCATCGCGTGTGTGTCTCTCTCTCTCTCTCTCCTTTGTTACCACCGGTAGTGTCACATGGGCGGCGTGGATTTCCGCAAGCGCATTCTGTCCGTCTTGCGCACCACGAAGAGAGAGAAGAAGAAACGAAAGAACGAATCAGATTTGCCGTCGAAGCCGTCGCCGTTACAACGCGAAGCAAAAGGAGAAGAAGAAGAAGAACGACGACGACGAGGAGTGCGAGCACGACGAGAACAAGAACAGCGAGAACAACAACAACAACCGAGTCACTTCGTCCAGTACGCGTCGCCGAAAACGCTTCAGCCGAGCGCGTTCCCGCGTTTGCCGAAGTCGTCGTCGTCGTTTAAAGAAGACAAAGACGAAGAAGAAGAGGAAGAGGAGAAGAACGAATACGTTCAAAAACCAGTCCTGAGCGAATCGCAACTCCGGAACATATATTCGTCGAACGAGAACACAAACGACGGTTCTTATTTTAAAGGACATTTAAAGGAGGAGGACGCGTTGAACGATATCTTGACGACACCGATCGTAGGGAGGAAAGTGTTCGTGGCGGAAGAGGAGAAGAAGCGGCGACGAGCGCTGAGCGATAAGAGTAAGGCTTCGCGGTATTACGGTTCATCCGGGAAGTATTCTTCTTACTCTTCGAGAGGAGGAGAAGAAGAGTTCAGATTTCGTAGCAACGAGGAGAATTCGTTCGATACGTTTGCGAGAGCGGCGAAAGCGAGTCGAGCGGCGTACGCGACGTCGAGTAGTCCCGGGTTTGGGAAGCCGGCGTTGACGTTTGATCGAGAGGAGAGGTTGTTTGAAAAGCAAAGATCGATCTCTTCGAGGCACACGCCGTTGGATTTAGTGAAGCAAGCGTCGGCGACGAGAGAAGAGTTGAGGGAGATTGAACGAAGAAGACGAGTAGAGAAGGAGGAAGGAAATCGTGGCGGCGTGATCGATTTGACCGGAGAGGCGGGAGACGCCGAAGAAGAAGAAGAAGAAGAAGAAGTACCTGCGGAGGTGATTGATCTGACGAGCGACAATCCTCCTTCGTCTTCTCATCGGAACGAGAACATCGCGGCGACTCATTTTACTCCAGCGGCTCCAGACTTTGGAGATTTACGAAGAACAAAAAGTGCGACGCCGAAAATGGGTGTCGGGGCGAGCTCTGGTCGCAGTAGCGGTGGTATCAAGGATGAAATCAACAAAGCGCACAGCGCCGACGTAGGCTTGAAAAGGTTCAGCAGACGAAAAAAACACATAGATCTCATCGGACGCACGGCGCGAGAGCTCGTCGAGAGCGCTCCAGAAGGCGAACAGTTGAGTCAATACAAAGCGCAAGTCGCAAAATTTGCCTCGGAGGCGTACGAAAACGACGACGACGACGAAAAGAACGAAAAGAACGAGAACGAAACGCAACGAAACTTAGTAGAGGAATTAGATGAAAAGGATGATACCGGTAAAACGATGGTAACGACGCCGAAAACAACTACGACCGTAACGAAAATGGGCGGCACGCACACCAAGTTTAACATCTCGCCGTTATCACCGACGGAGTTGAAATTAGAAGCTTCCGCGCGAGCGGCGAAACGCGCGACGACGACTTTCGCGGCGGCGGCGGCAGAAGAGGAAAAAGATCCTCTGCGCGCGCAGTTAGAAGCGCTTCGCTTGGAACAGAAGAAGAAAGAAGAGTTACGCGTGAAAGCGACCGAGGATCGAGTAAAAGCGGAAGAAGAGGCGGCAAAAGAAGCGATCGTGGAGAAAAAGAAAGCGAAAGAGGTGGACGTTTTCGACCAACTTCCTACGCCGGAAGAGGATGAAAGAATCGACAACGCGTACGACTCTGGGGAACTGGTCAACCACGCTTGCGCGCGCTTACCCGGGCAAGGCGTCATGCCGTTAAAAGGTAAAGATATTCACACCTTGGCGCCTGTCACGTGGTTGAACGACGAGTGCGTTAATTTTACGCTCGGTATCCTCGGTCGTCGCGAACGAGAACGGTGTGGACCAAAAGGTCATCCTCGATGCCATTTCTTTAACACGTTTTTCTTGAACAAACTGTTCCAAGACGACGGCGAGTACGATTACAACAAAGTTCGTCGATGGTCGACGGAAAAAAAGTTGGGCTATTTGCCAATCAAATGCGAAAAAGTTATCGTACCGGTTCACCAAGGTGTTCACTGGGTCTTAGCTGTGGTTGATTTGAAGCGCAAAGTTGTTTCCTATTACGATTCATTACTGGGGAAGGACCGAGAGGTTGTTCGAAACCTCATCAAATGGGTCGTCGACGAAGCGAAGAACAAGTTGAATGAAAATTGGGATATCGGCGAATGGAGAGAAGAGTACCCGTCCGAAATCCCCCGGCAAATGAACGGGAGCGACTGTGGCATGTTCATGCTCAATTACGCTCGTAACATTGCCAGTTTCACGGACGAAGATTTGAAGAACAACGCGTTTACGTTCCACCAAAGAGACATGGTCAATCTCAGACGACGACTTGTTTTGGAGATCTTAAAGATAGGTCTGGAAATGCCCGCGGACGATTAAGTAGTAGAAAAGGCAAAGAAGAAGAAGAAGAAGAAGAAGCACGCGACGACAAGAACGCAGAACGAAGAAGACGCGAACATTCTGTCGTCGTCAATCACACGCGCACATTATAAGCAGCAATACATAATAAATGCAATTTTCAAAACAAAACAAAAGCAACGCAAAAATTCAAACTCATAAAACTACGACTTCTTCGCGTCGTCGTCATCATCGAGACCTCTAAAACCACTCGTCTTCTTCTTTTTGCTGCTAAACATTTTTTTAAAACTCCGTCCTTTCTTTACGTCTTTCATCCGCTTCGGCGCCGACGGTTCCTCGCTCGTCCCTCTTTCGTCGTCGTCGCCGGTTTCCTTTCCAGTCTCACCCTTTTTATCACCACCACCACCACTAAAATCAAACCCACTCGTGGCCCTTTCGCAGTTCGCGCATTGCCGGTCGAAGCTCTCCCGATGGTACACGTACGCGTACGTCACCGCCCCAGCTTTGGCGCACAGGATTGCTCCGACCACGATCGATGCTTCCACGAACATAACGTTACTCAATGTATATGAGAACAAGCAATTAAGGTGGTTTAAAGCCACAAGGTCCCCCCAAAATCAAATCACAATTCAACAATGCACCTTATAATAAAACAAGGAGAAAAGAAGGAGCAGGGAGGAATTCGCCAAAAGAGAAGCGTTCTTCTGGTCTGTTTCTCTCTTTTTCTCTCTCTTTTTGCCGCTTTTTGCGGCAGACCGCAGCGGCACACCGAAAGGTCTCTGATTTGAAGATGATTTGAATGAAGTGTGCGAGAGGGTGTTGCGCGCATGCCCAGGGTTTAAGACCCTAAACAGTTGGTCTCTTCATTCTTGACTCAAAATTGGTTCAATTTCGATACAAAAAGGACGTTTTACGACACACACATATACACACACACACACGTATATTTACACCCGTAAGTGCGCGTCTGCGTGCGTCTCTCGTCGTTACGCGTACTATTAAAGAGAGAGAGAGAGAAAGAGAGACGCCGTGTGCTGTGAAATCACGACGTAAACGACGAGGAAATTATGATGATGATGGAGCGGTTTTCGTGGTCTCGTTCCTTCCCATCGTCGTCATCTTCGACTCCTCCTCCTTCTCTCTCTCGAAAGAGTGGCGATAAAGAGCGTCGGAGGAGGAGTCGCTTTTTTTGTTCTCCCTCTGGTTCTTCTTCTCTGTGTTCTTCTTCTTTTCATCCAGAGAAGAATAGGAAGAAGATTGATGATGATGATGATGACGATGATCATCAAAGCGCTTTACGAAAGGCTTCGGATGTTTTTGGAACATCGACGACTTTGCAACGAAGAAGAGGCGCGAGAGCAAAAGTCCGAGCAATAACGAAGGAAGAGGATTCGGAAAAAAACGACGACGACGCGTTGTCGGACGATCAGCCGAGATGGTCGGGAGAACCGTCGAGGGCGGATGCGAACGCGACGGAAATAGAAACGACTGCGACGCCGGCGATACAACCCCCTGCGACGACTTCTGGGTACACTCGTAAATGGAAGAAACGAGATTTATCGTGGGCTCGAGACGCGATTCCTTTTTACGTGATGCTCCCTTTGGACGTCGTCTCGAGAGACGGCGTTCTGGAGAACAAGGAAGTTTTAGAAGTCGCGTTGGACGCGTTGGCGAGAGTAGGCGTAGATGGCGTCATGGTGGACGTTTGGTGGGGCATAGTCGAAAGGAAACGCCCGAGGAATTACGATTGGACCCCGTACTACGAACTGTTCCAAATATGCGAAAAGTTAGGTTTGAAAGTCCAAGCGGTGATGAGTTTCCACGCGTGCGGCGCAAACGTCGGCGACGTGTACGAGATCAAGTTACCGGATTGGGTCTTAGAGTCTGGGATTCAAGATCCAGATTTGTTCTTCACGGACCAGTACGGGTACAGAAATCCCGAGTGTATTTCGTTGTGGGCGGACGATGCGAGAACAGTCGCAGGAAGGACGCCGAGAGAGTGTTATCGAGATTTCATGGTGTCGTTTAGAGATACGTTTGAAAATTTATTGCAATCGACCATCTCGGAGATTGCGGTTGGATGTGGACCGTGTGGAGAGTTGCGATACCCGTCGTATCCAGAAAATAAACGTTCACCGAACAGTTCCCAGTGGCGTTTCCCGGGGATTGGCGAATTTCAGTGTTACGATCAACGAGCGTTGGGCGCGTTGGCGAGGCACGCCGCCGAGGTTGGACGCATCGAATGGGGCGGATCTGGTCCGCACGATTGCGGCGGATACAACAACTTACCGCAAGAAACTGGTTTCTTTCGGGCCGATCGAGGGAGTTGGGACAGCGAATACGGTCAATTCTTTCTCGATTGGTACGCGAAAGAGCTCGTTAAACACGGCGACAAGACGCTACAAACTACGCGAGAAGTGTTCGATTACGAGAAAACTGGCGTTGACGTAGCCATCAAATGCGCTGGCGTGCACTGGTGGTACAACTCCCGTTCGCACGCGGCTGAGTTAACTGCCGGGTATTTCAACACTCGATCGGGCGATTTTGTCCCCGAACGCGACGGGTACGAACCGATCGTAAAGATTTGCGCCAAATACAACGCGCGTTTGAATTTTACGTGCGTAGAGATGGTGGACGGCGATCACCCGTGGTTTTCAAGGTGCGGGCCGGAAGGTTTACTCAGGCAAATTCGAACCGCAGCGGCAAAGTATAACGTGCGAGTGGCGGGCGAGAACGCCTTGTGTCGTTTCGATCGGTCCGCGTACGAACGCGTTATTAAAAATGCGCGAGGGGAAGGCGACGACGTGGAGTTATGGAAGACGGGCGAAAAGTTACCACCGATGGCGTGTTTTACGTTTCTTCGAATGTCCAGAGAATTGTTCGAGCTGTATAACTTTAACAGCTTTAAGGAGTTTGTGAAGCGCATGAAAGCGGCGACGGTGAGAGACAATCTGAGATTGTCGAGATCATCCTCGTCCTCTTCTTCTTCTTCTTCTTTGAATTCTTCTTCTTCTTCCTCGTCTGCGGGGACCATCGGACGACCTGGCGGTGCCGCCGGTGGCGAACGAGACAGTTCAAGTTTCTTCACGACGAACTCGACCAACGATAACGGATCGCTATCCTCCTCCCCACCGATGTATAACCCCAACGAGAACTTCTCAACCAACAATACCGCTTCCTCTGGAGGAACGGATGTATCAACAACAAATAGCAGCAGCAACGGCGCGGCGACCGGCGGCACACCCGTTGCCGCCACTGGCAACGCGTACATAGATAATTATAACAACATTAGTCAAGACAATAGCAGTAATAACAGCTCCGATAGCATGGACAGCATTGACGAGGACGATTACGAATTAGAAGATGGATTTGCGGATCGCGGCGAGGCGCCTCCTCTGCAAGAGCAAGTGCAAAGTATCGTTCAGCTAATGAACGAGTTGTGATAAAATTGTAACAAACAAACGACTCTAAAATCATACACTTTAAGATGTATACACGTACTTACAGTAGTAAGCGTAATTCTACCACTGTATTAATTAAAATCATGTGCCACTGTAGCACATTTGTATTTATTTATTATATAAACTGCAAGCTAAATTCACTCGTGGTGGTTTCGTTCGGGTTCGAATTTTAAGTAGAAAAACAAAATCGAACAAACGCACGGCTTTCTCTCTCTTTTAATCTTACTTTCTCTCTCTCCTTTCTCTTATTCTTCTCTTTCCAAAATCTCTCTTCTCGATTACTTGTTCATATACATCCCGACTAAAAACGATATCAACGCCACGATCAAAACCATAAGAAACGAAAACCCGTTCGCGCCCGGCTTCATCGATTTCGACAACTCCGTTTGCAACTGTCTATTTCGCTTCTGCATCGCTTGCATCTGCGCCTCCAAACTCGCCACTTTATCCCCGTTCGGTCTCGAACTGACGCTCTTCCCACCTCCTTTCTCAACGCTCGCCGCGCTCGGCGTCTGCTTCGTCGAAAAATACCTATTCAAACTCGGCCCGCTTCCGTCCGTCTCTTTATCTTCCGGCACGCTCGCCGGCAACCCGCCGGCTTCGGTAAACACAACCTTCAACTTCGTCTCTTGAATCTTCTTCCCGTCTTTCGTGAACAAAGCCGGCACGTCGTCTCCCTCGCCTTTCTCCGCGACTGTATTTTGCACCAAAAACTTATCTCGACAGTTTTCCAAATCCGCCGGCACTTCCCTTTGCGCTTGCATGATCACCGTCACCACCGTCGTCGCGCCCGCGGGGACGATGCCGGTGTTCGGTTTCACGCAGTACTTCTTCGGGGCGGTCGTTTTCACTTTAAACGCTTGGTCGTGAGAGGTCGGGTTGTGCACCGTTAAGTCCGTCGCGATTTGTTTCTTCAGTTCAACTGTTGTATAATATTCGTATAAAAAATGTCAGTCGAGCTGCTTTTTAGTGTCTCGTTTGACCAAAGAAAGAACAAAAGTTTCCGTTGAACGAACCCACTACGAGAGGGGAGAAAAAAAAGACTCAAATTTCTCTCTCTTTAACTCTCTTTCACTCTCTCTTTCGAGGAAGACGAAGAAAAGAAGGGCACGAACAGAGATGGCGTCGTCCCCGTCGCGCATCTCTTTCACTCTTTCTTTCGTTTTCGACATCGAGAGAGAGAGAACTCTGCGACGAGATGAGAGGAAAAAAACGAATAAAATTTCCCCCCCCGAAGGAACAAGGGAAAAGAAGAAATCTCTCTCGGTCATCCTAAGAAGAAGAAGAAGAAGAAGAAGAAGAAGAAGAAAAGAACGCGCGAATAACACGCACACTTAAACGGAAGCTGTTCGGTCGGGGTGATGACTAAGCCTTTCTCGGAGGACATGTCGTGCTCTCTCTTTGTGTCGTTCTCTCTCTCTCTCTCTGTTTGTGAATATGGAAATGTGCGCTCTCGTGTGCTTTCCCTCTCTCAATGGAAGGCTTCTTCTTTCCTTTACAAAAAACGCGCGCTCTCACGAACAGAGCAACGAGAACAACGAAAGCAGAAGACACCTCTTCTCTTCAGGTCGTCTTCGTCGTTTACTGCGGTTACGATGCCGTTTCGAAAGGGAGTGTCTACTGCGCGTGTAAAAGCAAACAAAAGGATGGGTTTGAGTGTGAAGCGTTTTTCCCTTGAAACTTTTTCTTCTTTTTGCTTCCTTTTTTTCTCAGTATTAATTGGGCGGTTTTTTTGAGGGTCTCTTTCTGGTGTACTGCTGCGCGGTGATTCTTAGTACGTGTTGTTACGTTTTAAACGCGTGGGTTTGCGCTTTTCTTCGGCGTTACAAAGTTACAAAAAGTTTTGTGCTTCTCTCTCTCTCTCTCTCTCACTCTCACTCTTTTTATTACTCGGTAGGCCCTCTTCTCGCTCCAACACTTTTTTTCTCTCGTATTTATTTCTTCGTTTTTTATGTATCGCTTTTGCGGGGTGTGCTTTTTGATCGTCTTCTTTTCGTCTCTTGATGATTTTTTACGCCAACCACGTTCTCGGGTTCATGAACGCATCTAACGCGTCCGCTTCTCTACTCCCTTCCTTCGGGTGCATGTCGTATTGCCATCTCGCGGTGAGCGGCAAAGACATCAAAATGGACTCGATTCTGCCGCCGGTTTTCAAGCCAAAGGTGGTCCCGCGGTCGTACACCAAGTTGAACTCGACGTATCGGCCTCTTCTCATTTGCTGCCACTCTTTTTCTTCTTGCGTGAACGAATCATCTTTGTGTTTGTCGACCAACGGGATGTACGCCGGGACGACGGCTTGCGCCATGTCCGTGGCAAACGCCAACAACTCCTCCTTCGGTCGGTCGTTCATGTCGTCGAAAAAGACGCCACCAACGCCTCTGCGTTCGCCTCTGTGCTTGATCATGAAGTAATCGTCCGCCCATTGCTTGAATCTCGGGTAATATTCCGGATCGTGCTTATCGCACGCGCCTTTCAACGTCCCGTGAAAGTGCGCGACGTCTTCGTGAAAAATGTAACTCGGCGTCAAATCCGTGCCGCCGCCAAACCACCAAGCTCTCGGCGCCCCCGGGTCGTCTCTCGGCGAATCAGTTTCAAAGTAACGATAGTTAAAGTGCACGGTCGGTGCCATCGGGTTGATTGGGTGCATCACCGAGGAAATCCCGGCTGCAAAAAACGGAATCGTCTCCGTCCCGGCGCCTTGCCCTCCCGTCGCCGCTCTGTACGCCTCCGGCGGCATTTGCCCGTACACCACGGACACGTTAATCCCGGCTTTTTCAAAAACCTTGCCGCCTTGCAACACTCGAGAGATGCCTCCACCCCCGCCCGGTCTTTCCCACGCGTCCTCGTGAAACTTCCCCCCGTCTAATTCCTCCACCGCTTTGCAAATATCGTTCTGCGCCTGTCGAACCATCTTCTCGAATTTCGCGCGCATTTCGTTCGCGTCGCCTTCCCCGCCCGGTCGCAAAAGCGTCAACGGGGCTTCGTCCAGAGCGACTTCCTCCTCAATCATCGCCGCTTTTATCATTGTGCTACTTTTTTTCACCTTGTTGTTGCGAGAACTTCTTACACTCAAACGCGATGATGATGATGATGGTGCTCCTCTTCGTGACGATCTCCCCAACACGTTATTCATCTTATTCGTAGTAAACGACGACGCGTGCATCGTGTTCGCGGCCATCATCATCATCATCGTCTTAATATAAAAACGTAACGCTTCTTGGTGCTTCTGCGCTAATTAATACTAATAAAGCGATGTCAAAAAGCTCTCAGCGACAGTCCGAAGCGCTTTCTATAGCTCTAATATCTGAGGAGCGATTTTATCCTTCCCCGAAACAAGATCTCTTATTTAGGGTTTTAGAGTTTAGGGTTCGATCCTCTTTGGGTTTTAATT
>Ga0115556_1002262_pt1 | contig 12851 bp, 10 predicted proteins | sample COGITO_mtgs_1104_5_FD_87282 | JGI IMG/M metagenome (GOLD analysis project Ga0115556, IMG submission 87282) | Pelagic marine microbial communities from North Sea - COGITO_mtgs_110414 | ecosystem: Environmental > Aquatic > Marine > Epipelagic | place: Germany:Helgoland, sampling site Kabeltonne... | reverse complement strand
TTCCCTAACCCCAACCCCTTTTCATTAATACCAAAACCCCCCCCCCCCAACCCCCCCCCCAACCAAACCTCCCCCCCCCCCCCCCCCCCTTAAAAACCCCCCCCCCCCCCCCCCCCCCCCCTCCCAAAAAGAAATGCCCCAATTCCGCTCCCTCCCCCCCGAGGTGAACCGCATCCTCTACGTCCGCACCCTCCCCTACAAGATAAGCTCCTCCGAGATGTACGAGATCTTCGGCAAGTACGGTCCGATCCGGCAGGTCCGCCTCGGCACGTCCCCCGACACCAGGGGAACGGCGTTCGTGGTCTACGAGGACATCTACGACGCCAAGGGGGCCGTGGAGCACCTGGGGGGGTTTAATGTTATGGGGAGGTATTTGGTCGTGCTTTATTATCAGGTGTCGAGGATGCAGGCGGCGAGGGGGAGGGAGGAGAAGAAGAAGGAGATCGAGATTTTGAGGAAGCATATTAAGGAGATTGAGAAGGAGAAGGAATCGGAATGAGGGAGGAGCCGGTGAGGGGGGTGGGTTGGGTTTTGCACCCCCCCCCCCGCCTTCAGGAGAGGAAAGAATAAATTTAATTGTGAACGGAAAGTAGACGAAAACGACTTTTATTTTCGAAAGGAGAGAGAAAAAATTTGCTCTGTTAAAACCCCCACATCCCATTCTGCGCTCGTACCGAGTAGTTAAATTAATTGTATCCTATATTTCTTCGCCCCGCCGTCGCACCCGTCGGCACCCGTTCATCTATCGTCCTCTTTGGCGAGCTTGCTGGGGCTCCCCCTGGCCTTCTTAAAGAACTCCGTCACGCATCGAATGAGCTCCTTGCTCTCCCCGCCCCCCACGACAAGCTCGAACGAATCCTTCCCACCCGAGTCATCCAATTTCCACGTCAGCACAATGCAACCGTCATCCTTAGACTTTGGGGGATTGGATTGAATGGGATACGGTATATACGGGACGGGGACAGGGACGGAACGGAGATAGGGTGAGTGATGGCGTGCTCGGGAAAGCGATATGGGACGACGGCCGACGTTGAAATTAATTGAATAAAAAACGTACCTTCCCGACGACCTTGAGTAGATTCTTCACCCTCCTCGCTTCGACGATCCTGGCCGGCATCCCCTCCGACCCGAACTCGATCTCGTCCTGCTGTTCCACGACTAGAAAGTCCTGGGCGGAGACCATGATCTGCACCGGCGTTCCCGACCTCTCGGCCGAGAACGTCCTGATTCCACAACCTGCCACCGCGAGCGAACGGATATGATCGGTTATATCAATCGTATCCCCCACTGAATACACTGCCGCTGGATCGAAAAGCTGGTCCAAGGCCTTATCCCTATTCTTAACCCGATCACTAAGCCTCCTCCAAAACGGCGGCTTCTCCGCCGCCGTAGTCTTCCCCGCCTTCTCAGGTTTCGGTTTCTCGACCTTGACCTCCTTCTCCGCTTCGATATCCTCCGCGAGGTTGTTCGCCCCCCTCTCCTTCCCCCCCCCGCCGAGTCCGATCCCGAACCGCGCCATGACGTTGTCGCCGAATTCGCCCAGGCTTCCGATGCTGCCGATGCTGTGGCGGCGCTCGTCATTCGGGGGGGAGATGCCATCGGGGGTGACAGTCGAGTCGACGGTGCTTATGGACTGGTTGCTCGGGGACACGGCACGAAGTAATTTGTTCCACACGTTCTCTTCGGCGTTGCTGTTGTTATCATTGTCGTTTTCATTTTCATTTTCATTTTCGTTGTCGTTGTCGTTGTCGTTGTCGTTGTCGTTGTCGTTGTCGTTGTCGTTGTCGTTATCGTTGTCGTTATCATTGTCGTTGTCGTTGTTATACTTATTACCGCCGCCGCCGCCATTATTATTCACAGAGCTATCGTCGTTACTATTCCCGAAAAAATTCTTGAACTTCGTCTCGATGTCGTCGCTGTTATCGTCTTTAATGCGTTCAAACAGAAGCAAAGGATCCTCGAACCCGTCAATCAAACCCCCCTCTTTCTTCGCAGCCTTGTAAAACCGCTCGATGGATTTATGCCCCCCCCTTACGTACGATACGCGCGAGATATTATGCTGTAAAAACATGCATATCCACCGGCTTGCGACGATATCCTCCTGTTGTCCGAGCTGCATATTCGACGGGTCGACGTCTTCGGTGCGTTCGTGAACGTTTCCGCCGTCGCTCTTTAGTCTGCTGAGCAACCGCCGTCCACCTTTTAATAATTTCCTACCCCATCCCCTTCTCCAAGCACCACTGCCACCCGTTCGGTGACTATTGATATCCATGATGAGATCGAAGGTGTTATCGTTCGCTCCCACGAGGACGTAGAAAGTACTCGACGTGTGGCTCTCCTTCAAATTCTTCATGGTTTTCTCGAGCTCCTCCGGCTTACTCCACAGATTCTCATCCAACCAAATAGACCCCGCAATATGACGTCTCTTGTAAAGCTTCAACGGCCTGCAGTCCAACAAAGTGAACCTCTTCTTCATCTGCGGTTTCGGCGGTTTCGGGGGCGGCTTGGCATCCCGTCTCTGCTGCCGCCGTTCCTGCTCCTCTCTCATTTCCGCCTCCGTAACACCCTCCCCATCCACACTATCATCCTCTTCGAAGTCGTTCTCGTCGTCGGTGAAATCCGTCAAGTCGGTCAAGTCGCTCTCGTACCCGCTCGAGAACAAAGAAGAGCCGGCGGAGAAGTTGGACATCAAACTGTTCGTCGGGGACGTGGCCCGCGGCGGAGCCGGGAGAAGGGAATCGTCGAACGTTATTACTTCCGACGACGTCTCGTTCCCCTTCTTCCTGCCCGCCATGGCGTCCAGTTGATCCTGAATTTTCCCCCCGTCTTTGAGCGCCCAGTTAATCGCATCGCTCCCCGAAATGGCAATGCAGCTCCACTTTCCAATGCTCTTCAAAACCAGCAAATTAAACGCCTCGCTCATGGCCAGCTCACCCTCCCCCACATCCCTCCCGTTTTTTGGGTTTTTTGGGTCCCCCCCTCCCCCCTCCCCCTGGTCCCGAAAACACACCGAAAAATTCACGTGATTAATCCGCGCACCTCCCCTCCCCTTCGCGCCGCAGCAGCATACGTCCAACAGCGCGTTGAAAGACTCCGGAGTCGAGTCCGACAAGCTCCGCGCCTGCCTATATACGACCCCGAGATCCGTCCTTTCGATGCCGGAGCCGACCACCTCCATTAGAACGCCGGGAAATTCGGCCTCGCTCAAAGTCGGGGAGAGGAGCTTTGATTCTCCCTGCCTCAACAACGCGACGCAGAAATAGTGCAGTATTCTCGCCTTGCAGGCGTTGCGATCGTCCGGACACCGCTCCAGACAACCCTCCATGACCAGGCAGTCCCAAACTCTGAGCAGCTCCGCCCCCGACAGCCGCTGGGAGAAGCAGGTGAGGAAGATGCTGTTGGCGTACATTTCGGGGGGGTAGCGGAGGCCGTCGAGGACGGAGCACAATTTGGGAGAGTGGTAGAGGAGGAGGAGCCGGAGTAGGCGGAAATTTACTTGTAGGGGGAGGGAGTCCACGGAGGGAGATGTGTAGATTCCAGAGGGGAGGCAGCGGGATGAAAATGACATGAACATCATCAGGGAAAGGGAGAGCAAGTCATAGGGGAGAGGGGCGGAACAAGAAGGCGGCTCGTCGAGTTTGCTTAGGTAGTCGCCAAATGTGAGGAGCAAGAGACCACCGAGAATCTCGTTCTGACCCTGCTTGTATTTCACCATCTCGTTGCTGCCCAAGTGAACATTGTTGGGATCAGCATCGCCGCCGTCGTTGTGAACGTCATTCGACCTCCTCAGGAGTATGTTTACAATATTCATAAAGGTTGTCAACAAAATCTCTATGATAATCGGGGGGATAGTCACGGTGACGGGAATGAATTTCGTAGGTATCGTCACCTTCGTTCGTTGCGCATCTACCTTTATCACCCGCTGGTTGCTCAGGGAAAGTAGGGAGGCAAGGCTAATACGGGGGCTGGATGGCGGCGGCGCCAAGTAAAAATTATCGGGCCTAGACTCGCCGCTGAATTTGCCCACGATATCAGCGTCAGAGGGAGGAGGAAGGGGGATGGGGAAGAGTTTGTTCCTCACAAGAAATTGCTCAAAATAGCGCAGCCCCTTCTCAGACAAATCGAACTCATCGTTACTCAGTCTCTGACGGTAGATTGCCAGGCGGTCGGCATCACTGACGGTGAAGGGGTCCATACCAGAGAGATAACAGGGAAAGGTGGGGTTTCAACACGGAGGGAGAGGATGCAGCAGAGAGAATTACTTTTTACTTTTTCCCTCGCATTATTGCAAGGGGGACTGGATTGACCACGAGAATATTGGGGGGAGGCCAATCAAATACGCTCAAAAACGCTCTTTGTTCGGACTTTGACCACATTTAACGTTCGAAGGATTTTTTTCGACACTAAATTTTCTCTCCTCTGACTTGTAGCGACAAATCATCTGCTCACATAGAACGGCCGGCGACAAAACAAGCACACCAGTGCCATCGTTGGAAATTTTCTTATCGACAAAATGGAGGCTTCTCTCTTGATGAGTTGCACGGTATCCTCCCCCTCGCTGTTCTTCCGTGGTTGCTCCCTCTCCCCCGATGGACTTTGCCTTTTATCTTCTGTGATATCCAGGAGCACCTCTGGTCCGTCCGAAGCATCCTCCAACATAATTTCTCAATATGACGTAGCCTCCTCCTCGTCAAATATTTTGCCTCTCCTCACGACGCGCTCCCCCTCTTCGATAACCCCCAATGCCAGTCTAAAATGGTACCCATTGATGAACAGCGCTAATCCACCTACATGTCTCCACCTCTTGACGTCCGCTTTTACATCAATCAAGCTAATTGACGCATACACTGGTCTCCCACTCCACGCTCACTCGTTTAAGCACTTTCCCGAGAGGCAGAGTGACGACCTCATCACCCCGACAGTCGCCGAGTTTCATCCAGACGGAAGCAGGCTATTCTGCGGGTTCAGGAGCGGGGGACTAAGGGTTGTTGACCTCAATAGAATTGGGGACGAGGAAAGCGACGGGGTCTTTAATCTCAGGCAAAATGGAGGGGGGGGCAAAGGAGGAAAGCGGAAGCGAAAGAGAAAGGGGGGCAATGGAGACGTTGGCGGCGCAAACCACCAAAAGGGCATCCTGTCAGCCTTTGCGTTCAACGCCCTTAACGGCAATAACCTATTTGCTGTTGGTACTTACGAAGGGAGCATTTATCTTTACGATGATCGGGTGAAGAATGGTGGTGCAGGGGAAGCGGTGGTATCCATCGGTGGTGGTGGGGTGCACGTCAACAAATACGTTAAGCAGAGATCGGGGGGGGAGCAAATTGTCGAAGAGGACACGGGTGATATTGGTGATATATTTGCGAGGTGAGTGGATGCAATAGATTTTCTCTTTGCCACAAAACGGTGTTGCCACAAATGCTGACAAAACAATAACCCTAACTTTTCCAATTTTCTCTTCCCTCCCCTTCCGTAATCGATGTAAAAACATCACCTCTCCACTATACCCCTGCGCGCGCTCGTTAAAGGAGGCAGAGGGACCTTCACAGGCAGGAAGTTGACAATTTGACACGTTCAAGGAAGGGAATAACGCAGCTGTCCTTCGCCCCTGCAACAGTCTCGGGTGGTTTTGGGCTCCTCTCCAGCAGCCGCTGCAGCGATAATGTCGTCCTCTGGGATGTTCGCTCGACCTCTGAGACGGCAAGACTATTCCGAAGGCCTGGGAATACTAATTTGAGGCTTGACTTTGGGGTGAACGAGGAGGATAATTCGCTGTACTGCGGGTGCGACGATGGATGTGTTAGGAAGTATGGACTGGCAGAAGACGCCGGGAAGGGCGATATATTTAAGGTGGGGGAGGAGCCAGTGAACGGACTGAGCATCGTTGGCGGAAAAATGGCAGTTGCCATGGGTGGGCGGTGGCAATTGGGGTTCGATATGAGTGACTCCGATGACAGTGATAGTGACAGTGATAGCTGCGATGATGCAAGAAATACAGACGACAAGTTTTTAGAGACGAAGGGCGACGCAGAGAGAACAAACGGTAGACAGAGTAAACTGAGTAAAATGGAGGTTTTTGAGATCTAACTTTGCTAAATCTGAGTGAAAAGACTTGGTCAATCAATTGAGAACTTGAGAACACTTGGAAATTACGAAACACAAAACATCTGGGCTTTTTACGGAAGCCATTGCTTTGATTTCAGAGCAAGTGGTTGTACGATGATTTTAAAACTCTTCGTATTCGTATTCCTCCCCTTCCTCCCCATGGTGGCCAACGCTGGGATTGTTGCGGACATAAATGGACTGCCTTCATCTTATGACGCAAACTCTATGACAGGATCTTTCACAACTTCAAACCTGCTTCGTTACCTCCCCCTCCAATCACCAACTGCGTGTCGTTTTTTAACGTACTCTCCTGCAATAGATTACTCTACGTCACCGAACATTCCAGACGATTTGTGGTCTTGGAGCGAAGACGATCCTCTTGCAATAACTGAGACCTTGACGAGCACCCGCTTTGATGGTATCAACAGCGACTTCGAATACACTGACGTCACAATGAAAGCTGCCTCGGGAACATTCGTCTCGCTCAAGTACACGAAAACAAAGTATCCCTCTAGCGGCGCACCAAACTCCAATCGAGTCTACAATCTGAATGGACGTTCTTACAACTGGTCTTCAGAAGAAGTTGGGGTCTGGTTGGAAGGCTGTTTAGCAGCTTCTCAGGCTCCAACTTTCAAGGACATTATTTCAGCGCTTTCCAACAAATACGATAGTAACGATGCGGGTACGCAGGGCTATGCCACGGTTGCTCTTACTCTCCTCTCTGCTTGGGCTGATGTAGTCCCCAATTATGTGCTACGCGTTTATAACTCGCACTATGTGATGACTCCGGAAGATTGTGAACAATTCAGCAACGATGGCGGTGCTGGGAGCATGGCTGGTTGCAGTCTGACTTCTCATTACAACGGTCCTGCTCACGAGCTCGATTACGTTCCTCTTTCAGAATACGAAAACGTCATGCGCTGTTCTGACTGCCTGACTTCATTATCTTCGTCGCAGGGCAAGAATATTCAATCGAATATCGAAATGAACCTTTTCGACCGCGTGATCCGGTATTTTCTGCCTGTTGATCAGGGTGGCGCCATAACCCCAATGTGGAAATCAGTGCAGTCGAATCTTCTTCTTGACTGCCCGAAAATATTGGATATCTCAGCGGTGCTGCCGTCGGCGCAGGCCGAGGTTTATCCTGAATTCTGTGTTGAATATCTTGACAACGTTCTCCAGCACCAACTGGTGAGAGATGGGAGCGTCCTTGAGAGCTTTACCTATGCTTATTTGCCCCAAAAATCGAGTTACCTCATGTCCTCAGCGATTTTGAGCTTCTTTGAGGGGATGCCTGTCGAGGAGCAGACGGACGAGATTCGAGCGAGTCTTTCGCGCTTCACAGAGCTTCGTAGTCTTCAGGAGGTAAGACATTTCCATGCGCCAACCCGTGAGTCAACAACAAATATTTCGGCTGTAACGCTATTTCTAAAACAATATATTGTCGTTCCTCCCTTCAAAAATCACAGGAAGGGCTCGCAAAATCCTTTCAGCTCACCACCCCGGATTTGAACGAGATGCCTTCGAACGGAGACAACCATGCTTATGATATGGACCCCCTTCACCCAGTAACGAAGCGGCCTGAATCACAAATACTTTTAGGTTACGGCCACGCGGCCCTCCGCAGCTCCTTAGACTTTGCCGCCTCTCAAATTAACTTTGATGCGTACCACCTAGGGACTTACCAGCACTCTCCTCGAGCAGTCAACGCGATCCAGCTGACTGCATTCGGCAGGAGCATGCTCGATCACCCTCATTACGTGAGGAATCGGTTGAGAAACCTCAACGGTGCGACTTACTCGTGGAACACTGTTACCGTGAATGGCCTCAACCAAATCCCTAGTTCAATCGACGGTTTGAGCCAACACAGAGGGGACCTTACTGTTAAATTGAGTCCCATTACGGACCCAAGTGGAAGCGGGGGGGATTGGGTCGTGAAAGGGGGAGATATTACAGGGTTCTGGGATACGGGAGGTGTTAGCGCTATCGAGAGTGATGGATATCGTGCGTATTACCCCCTCACCCAGCCGGGGGGCTTTTCAAGAATGGTGGTACACAACACGATGGACACAGACAACCCGTATACAATAGATGTATTCCGTGTTGAGGGAGGGGAAAAGCACGAATACGTACTACACAGCGATACACAAACAGATTTTGGTGTCTTTTTTGGAGAGGGGGTGGAATCCATCACACAAATTCCTGAGGAAGAACCGGTGCCAGACCCGACATGCCCTTATGGATTTTCTGCAGATGATTCTCAGTGGAGAGATGTTTTCACAAGCCGGAAGGAAGGGGTAGTAAGAGGCGGGCGGCCTTATGAAATCGAATTTAGGGCAGATTGTAGAGAAGACTCAGGCAATATATTACGCTGCGAAGACGGTAGAAAGCCCGTATTAAGGGTTTGGGGCGTGAATGGGGATGGGTACGGGGACCAAAACACTACTCTGCTTTCCGGCCAAGTACCCCATAATTATAGAGAGTACGAGGATTCACGGAGATCAGGGTGGTCCGGCTGCGATATGGACGTTCTTGACCCTATCACGAGGTACGACCAGGGATTCGTCGCGGTAAAGAAGGTGAAACAAAGTGAGGTTACAGTGGCATTATTGCGAAGTTTATTTATACATGTGTTGGAGCCAAAGCGAGACGCAGCCGCACCAGAGGCCGCAAATGGCATTAAATCAGTTGAGAGGGTACCTCTTCGGTATGGGGATGGTGAAAACGACGACGTAGTCGCACTAACTATTACGAAGAACGATGGGAGAAAAGATGATGTGATTATTCGACTTTCGCCCGGTACTGGCGGCTTCGAGGCGACGCTTCCACTTGCACACCCTGTCATGCCTGAGATTCGTACCCTGGGGGGCGAGCAAGTCCTTCCAGAAGGCGGACATGTATTGTTAAAATCAGAGGCGATGAATGCTTCGTCGACAATATTGATAGGGGGAAATTCGGAAGGCAACGTCATTGAGGGTTTTTTCAGTGAGGTTGGACAAGACAACCACGACGAATATCCGTGGTATTTCATAGCGACGACACCGATTGTAACCACGGATAATAATCGGCTAAGTGGTCAACACGTTTTGGTAGCATTGGGGAGTTACGCACCCAGCACGGTGAGTAAGAGAAGAGGAGTTTATTAGCTAAGCGAAGCGAGGGAGTCCATGATGGTGGAAATGGCTTATTCGATCTCTCGTAGGGGTTGCATTGCCCATTGATCGCACACTCTCGTTCACGCTTTTCTAATCTGCTCAATGCTGCTCCGTGCAGGCTTGCTTCGGACACGATGCACAAAACGATGTTAGGGAGTTGTATGAGATCGGAATGATAGACGGGAATAAAGTCAGGTTAAAAGGGGGGCATTACCTTGCTGTGGATGGTGCAGACGACACAGTATGGAAAGAAACACAAAGGCCAGGGCGTTGGTTTCGTGGAGGTGTCAAGAATAGGTCGTTTCGAATCGTCTTGAGCACAGTCGATACCGAGATAGAGAACTTTGTATGGGATTTCGACGATTGGGAGCACCATGCTCAGTGCGAGACGATGTGTAATACTCCGCAATACACCATTCACCGCTCTGTTCGCTGTCTCAACACGGCGACGAAAGACTACGTTGGCGACAGTTTTTGCAGTCGATCTCAGAAACCTTACGATCAGAGGATTTGCCCCGAAACAAGGGACTGTGGTGGTTTGGCAAGGTTTGTAAAGTTTAACCCCGTGAAGGGGCCGAGCTGGTGTGTTGATAGTTGGAATGAGGTCGAGGTCTTCGGAGAGGGCGTCATACCATCATCAAATATGGGGGACAAGACGCTTAGTGACAACCACTTGAATTTTGAGGTGGGCTCCTTTGCAATTGACGGGAATACTAGGTGGCGGAGCTTGGACAGTAGTTTGAGAAGTCGGTTGACCGGAAGAACTTCTTGGGGTCATCCAGGGAAGCTTATAGATGATGATCTTAACGTTGGCAACGAACCTAGGCTGAAGCAGTCAGTCAACTTCGAATATTGCGATTTCCTTGTTGACCTTGGGCTTGAGGGAAAGCAGGTTGGGAAAGTTCGTATTTTCGCTCTCGGCAAATCTTTGGGAGGAGTGGAGGTAGAGATATTGAACTCAGATGGGGAGATTCTTGGGAAGGCGACAATTGAGGAAGGTGTTGTAGATGTCGGAGAAGTTGACTTCGGTGCGTTTACAGGCATGCCGAGTGTTGCTCCGAGTGTTGCTCCGAGTGTTGCTCCGAGTGTTGCTCCGAGTGTTGCTCCGAGCGTTGCTCCGAGTGTTGCTCCGAGTGTTGCTCCGAGCGTTGCTCCGAGCGTTGCTCCGAGCGTTGCTCCGGGAGTTGACAGCCCTTTAAGATGTTTTATGAATGGCCAAGCCGAGAACTGTGGAGCTACATTTGTCGGAACAGCAATAGGGTCCATTGCCGCGATGATTTCAGTGTATGCTCTGTGGGCATTTGGCTTCAAGAAACTAAAGCGGCCAGTGGAGGAAAATGTTATCGAAGGCCAACTTGTTATAGAGCTACCCACTCATCATACAAAGGCTGTGCAAGATACGGAAAGAAACCCAATGAGGTACTAAATTTGAGAAAGCACAACTGATATTTCCAAGCAAAACAGTTTCTCCTCTACAAATCATTTTTAGGCCTAGGTGGTAAGATTTAAGAAATTCCGAGCAACATCAAAGTAATATTTTTCTGTGCAGTCACCCTCGTTATCAATATCGGCGCGCCAAAAATCTAAACGGCGGATGTCCTTCGTTTCCCCAATCCAGTCCGTGAATGATCTCAGATCAGCTTCTGTCCATTCGTAATCCCACTTTCCTTCACCAGTTGGACACGGCGACGATATCATTGTGCCGATCCCAACGGCCAGTTGGCTTAAAGAGACCCCTTGCTCAATTTCATTCATAACATTCTCTTTATTTTTCGTAATGTTTGTGCCGAAATACGTTGATGACATTGACATCATCACATCAACACCAGTTTTCGAGAAGATTCCATAACCCTCAGGCGTTGAGTGTCCATCGAGAATACCCCAGGCAGCCGTGCACATCTCCAAAGACATCCCGACACTGTGCATACCCTCGGAGAGTGCTCGGACATAATCAGAGTACATTTCTACCCACGTAGAGTTGCTGGTGTCTGGTTCAAAGTCGAGCATCAGACCTGTTATTATATTTTTTTGGGATTTTGCCCACAACACCACGTCATTTACACCCTTTAAAGCAGCACCAGATACTAGCGAACGGTTCGTGAGACCGAGAGCGGGAGTGACAGTCAGGTTCAGATCGACATAGGGTTGCAGGTGAGAAGTCATCCATGTATTGTTTCCGCAATTTGTGTTTTCAATCACACAGGTAAATTGACCATCATCTAGGACTGTCGCAGAGGCGTAAGTATACACGCCAGTGATCACATCCGGGTTCTCTAAGATGAAATCAAGGTTCGACTGAAGTGAGTTGGCTGCCATCCACCATCGAACTTCACGTTTATTAGCCCTGGTGCTAATCATGAGAAGAAGAAGAAGAAGAATAAGTCCTTTGGCTTTCATCTTTAGATAAATAATTAACGATAAATAATTAACGTTGTCGCGTGGGAGGAGAGGAGGAGATCTATATGTGAGGTTTTGTGAGAATTCAAAGAGAGGGTTTTCCGCAAAGAGAGGTTTCTCATGCCCGGCGGCCGGCGGCCGGCGGCGGCCCCCGTGTGAAAAATCTCCCCAACAGCCCCCTGGAAACGAGCAATACTTGCCTCATTAACCCTTTCCCTTCACCCCCCCCCCTAGTCATGTCACGTCCCAAGCGTGGCACGATCTTCAGCAGTGGACAGAAGGTGGAGCGGAGGCTGGAGCTCAAGAAATTGTTTTCTGAAATCGACATAGACCACTCAGGCACGATATCGCTCGCCGAGCTTACCAGTGTTATCACCTCCCAACCAAAACTGCGTGACTTCTTCACACACAAGAATGCAAGTGGATCCACTTTTGATGCCTCTGACATATTCTCGGCTATAGATTCTAACCACGATGGGACAATTTCTTGGAATGAGTTTCAAGCCCACGTAACTAGCCTTGAGGCGATGCCCAACAATGTGGTAACGCACACGGAGATTGACGCATTCTTTGTGAGGGATGACAAAAAACAGGGCAACACCAACATTCGGGAGCTTGCAATGGAGATTGATGTCGGGCCCAGCAATGCTCATTCCAGCTTTCTCTCTGCAGACGATGCCCGCGTTCACCTCGAGCCGAAGAACAAATTGTTGATCAACCCTACCACAGACATTATCCGGGCGGCTACGGAGCACTGCCAAAAACGAAACATTACCCAGCCTGAGCTTATCAATCTTGTGATCGATGAGGTGGGCAAGGGGGTCGAGGAGGCCAGCAAGAATACGGCTCAGCATATGAACGACAGTTTTCACGATATGTGGGGAAATATGGAGGGGTTCGCGCGTGAAATTAGCGAGATGGAACCGCTTTTAATTGAAAGCTGTGCTAAACCGGACCACAAAAATGGCGAAAGCAGTGTTGATGATGACTGTGAATACAACGAGGACGAGATGCACGACATCAGGGAATTTTTGCGAAAGTTTAAAAAGTCCAAGGGAATAAAGGTGGTCTCGGAACAGATAGTGCTCAAGGAGCTGGAAAAAATAAAGAATCAAAAGCTCAACCTCGAGGAGAAGATCAAGGCCGAGAAGATAGATTACGACGAGGAAGATCCAGCTGACAACGACAATGACAATG
>Ga0115556_1002261_pt1 | contig 12856 bp, 9 predicted proteins | sample COGITO_mtgs_1104_5_FD_87282 | JGI IMG/M metagenome (GOLD analysis project Ga0115556, IMG submission 87282) | Pelagic marine microbial communities from North Sea - COGITO_mtgs_110414 | ecosystem: Environmental > Aquatic > Marine > Epipelagic | place: Germany:Helgoland, sampling site Kabeltonne... | reverse complement strand
TCACTCTTTTTCTCCGCATCATCATCCGTTTTAACAACCGCTTTCGTTCGCGTCGTGAAGACAACTCTCCGATGATGGATTCGTCTCGTCGTCCTCGCAGTAAACCTTCGAGAAGAAGAATACGAAGAAGGAACGAAAGGTGTATTAAACAGCGTCAAAGATGAAGTCATTTTTCGTGCGTCGAAACGAACCTTGTTTTCTTCTGCGCTCCGCAGCTGCGTAAAGAAGAGGATGTGCAATGAAGCATCGATCGATCCTTTTTTTTCCCAAGAGACACTTGTGTGAACTTTTTTTTTCCAAGAGTACCCACTACGCACTAAAACCCTAAATATGCAAGTGCTTAGTTCTTACTCTTGAGTGCTTACTCCTTACTCGTGAGACCGTTACACAATTAAAAAACTCGACACACAATCGAACGGCCGTGTGTTTTGCGTTCTCTACTTCTCTCTGAGAATACGCACACGCGATCGAATAATGGGGTTCCGCTCTGCCGTGACCGAGGTGGCGAAGAACATCGTCCTCGGTGCACCGTCCACGCTGAAAAATCATCGCGCACAGAATCACCAACGAGGAAAAAACGGACGAGACGATGATGAGATGGAACCGTTCGATTTTTCCCACGAAGACGAAGCGCAAAGATGCATCGAATTGCTCGAACACCTCTCAAACGCAATCTTACCGGAAGAGACGCTCGAGGTGCTGAACCAACTGAGAGATTGCGTGCGAGAAAGCAGAACATCGCAAATGGTCGCGGCGAAAGTTGGCGGCGTGGATGTCATCTTTGAGTGTTTGTTGGAGGAGATGCAAGAGAGAGGAGCAAAGGAGGAGGAAACGAGCGAACAAGCGCACGCGGCGCTGGAAGTGTTGGTCGCCGCGTTGACGACGGAACACGAAGAGGATTTGAAAATAGTAAAAGAGAGGGAGATGTTAGAAGAGAAGGCACGAGGGAAGATGATGATGGGGAAGCAGCGCATTGGGAAGGAGAGGCGAACGGCGAGCGAGATGAATCGAGAGGCGCTGGCCGCGAAGAGCGCGAACGTGTTCAGCATGTTGCAAATGATATCTTCGAACGATTTTTACGTGAAGTATCACGCGACGCAGATTTTGTGCGCGATGTCGAGCAGACGAAACACGAGGAAACAAGTACAAGAGGAAATCGTAAAGTCGCCCGGAGCGTCGGAGGTGCTCGTGAATAGTTGTTCGCCGAGGAAAGAGAAGAGCGAGGTGCTGAGAAACGAAACGTTGCTTTTATTGGCGAGGTGCACGAAAGGGCACAGCGAGATTCAAAAGTTAGTCGCGTTTGAAGGGATGTTCGAAGTTGCGTTTGATATCATACGCGCGGAATCGTCGGGAGACGACGCTGGTTTTGCCGGAGAGAGCGTTTCGAACGGTTTAGACGGCGGGATTGTCGTGCAGGATTGCTTGGAATTGTGTAATAATTTGATCAGAGGAAACGCGTTGGCGCAGTCGTTGTTTCGAGAGAACGGGTGCGTGGGGAAGCTGGTGCAATTTTTTAAAGGGTTGGAGAGACGGATAGGATCGGATGTCGCGGCGGCGGCGTACCCGGCGCAGAAAGCCGCAAACGCCTTGTGCGCTTTAGAATCCGTGTCTTTATTAGTCGGCGCGGTAAACTTACCGGAGGAGGAAGATAGTGAATTTTCGCAAGACGCGGAAGCTAGAGAGATAATTTTATCGAATTTAGAGGATAACCGAGATACAAACCGGGGAGAATTAGCGGCGAGAGGTGGGATAGAGGCGTTGTGTACGTGCGCGCTCGGGAACGGCAAAGTAGAATCAGCAGCCATTCGAGTGGCGGCGTTGCGAGCTTTAAGAGACGCGGTTGATTACCACGACGCGAATCAAGCGAGATTATTTTCCGCGGAAGTTACGAGAGAGGCGAGGAAAGGGAGCGGCGTACCCGAACCAGCTTTGTTGGCGTTGGGGCGGACGGCGTTGAAGGCGGAGACGAAAGCGGAACGAGAAGCGGCGCTCATGGCCTTGGAAAGTGCCGTGAGAGGTAACACGGATGGACAAATCTTACTCGTGAGTACGTTAGCGCCAACTGGGTTGGGTGGATTTGACGACGGACAAAACGAGAACGAAAATGACGGCGGCGATGACGATTTCGCGGGCGAGACGAGTTTAGGCGGCTTGTTCGCGCGCGCCATGTTGAGAGCGACGTCGACATCCTCCTCTTCTTCTTCTTCTGCGGGGAGGTTTATCTCCGAGGACGAAAAAAAGCAGCAGTTTATAGAAAGCTACGCGAGTACGATTGCGTTGAAAGCGATGTTGGAAGATAACGAGGACGCGAAGATGCGCGCATTGAGGGTTAACTTGCAACCGCTTTCGGAAATGGGATCGGCGAAATCTGCGGAACTTTTACTTCCGCGATGCGTTCGCTCGCTCGCCATCGCGCAAAAAATGGACGACGCGAATGGATCTTTACAAAGTGCCATTTTGCGTTTACTCATCGCGTGGTTGAGTGATTGCGCTTTAGCCGTGCACTCGTTTGTCACCTCGGACGCGTCGCATCTTCCAACCTTGAGTGATTTAGCTAAATACTCTTCGTTAGAAGACGTTCGTACGCTCGCGTGCGTGTGTTTAGGATGTTGTTTGGCATATTATGGCGAACAAGATTACGCGATTGCATCTAATGTGCTCGACGTGGTTGCCAGACGAATCGGAACGAACGATTTTTTAGCTGCAATTGAACACGCCACGCGCACGGACAACTTTAAGAGAGCTCTGCTCCCGCCGAAGCCGCCGCCAACTGTGACGAGAGCGACCGCGGCTTCTTTACTCGCGGAATCGACGTCGTCGCCGAACGGAGGTCACGATCAAAAGACGGGTACCACGAGTAACAAAGATTTCAACCCGTACGATTACAGTACGGCTCATTTTATTCAGCGCTTCGAACCGGAAGTGCGCAGAGCCATCGTTCGATTATACGGCGGCGATTCGACGAAGGATTCGAATGCGAGCGGTATGGGTGGTATGAACGGAATGCAAACGTCGCCGTTCGATCGGCAAGAAGGCGAAGACGCCGAATCGTACGCGAAGAGATTAAAATCGACGTGCGAACAGCTAGATAACGAGTTACGCGTGGTAAGACAGAGAAACAAGACTCTCGCTGAAACCGTTGCAAATACTCGCGCGCACGCAGAAGCGCCGGCGACCATCGCCGTTGCCGCCCCGCCGGCATCCCAAGTAGTGGTAGGACCATCACCTTCCCTCGCTCCTCCTCCCCCTCCTTCTGTACAACAACAGCAGCAACATCAGGACGACCCTCGCATTGCACAGCTCGAACGCGAAATCAAACTCAAATCAAACATCATCCGCGAGAAAACCGAAGAGCTCAAATCGCTCGCCTCCGCGTATCAAGCCGTGGAAAACCAATTCACCGAAGCCGAAGAAGAACTCCAATCTCTTCGCAAAGCTCGAAGCGAAAACCAATCCGACGCGGAAACGACCGCCCAGCTCCTTGAAAATGCCAAAAAAGCCGGCATCGCCCAGGGATTGCGCGACGCCGAAAGCGAGTTCTCTTCTCGCGAAGACGCCACGCGCGCTCGACTCGACCTCGAGAAAGCGGAAGCGCTCAAAGATTTACAAGAAGAGATGGACGACTTGCTCGAGGTTTTAGGCATGGAGGAAAAACAAAAGGAGTTTCTCTTCCGAACACTCGTCGAAAAGGGAGAGGATATGGACACGTTGGAGGAAAAGTTGGAGCAGTTGACCGCCAACATCGAGGCGGATGAAGGCGACGAAGACGAAGAAGAGAAGACTATTTAGAGCACTCGTTTTGAGAATTTTCTTTATAAATAGAAAGACGCGATAGAGAATAATACCACACGACACATAACGCGACCACACACCAGAGCGCACACGACGAACAGATCAGAGACAAAGAGACAAAGAATATAGGAGAAAAACCATCACGCATGGGAGGATACTTTACCACTCTGAAAGAGAAAACACTCAACGAGACGTTTCCGTTCGTGAAAGGAAAACTCCACTCCGGGAAAAAGAAAACGTTGGATTACGTTTCGTCTTTGTATTATTCGAAACGTGCGCCGATTGAGAAATACGGAGAGGAATGCGAAGACATCGAGAAAATTTGGGACGGGTTCGTGGACGCGTTCGTGGGGACGTTACACGCGCAAGGCGGCGCTGGGTGCGCGTCTCGCGCGCCGTGTTTTTCTGATGGTGATGACGGTAAAGGTGGCGGCACGAAAGAGATTGAAACGCGCAACGGAAGAACGGCGCGAGAGCGAGTGGTCACCATCGGCGACTTACACGGGGACTTGGAGCAAACGAAACGAGCGTTTCGAGCGTGCCATTTGACAGACTCGAAGGATAAATGGATCGGGGGTAAAACGACCGTGGTGCAAGTTGGGGATCAACTCGATCGAGGACCGGACGAAGTTGCCGTGATGTACTTTCTCGAGAGAGTGGCGGAAGAAGCGGAGAGGAGTGGTGGTGAATTGGTGAGGATATTAGGGAATCACGAAACGTTGAACATTGCGGGTCGGTTTAGGTACGCTCAGAGGGAAGGGTGCGCGGATTTTACGAGATGGCGCGATCGACAAAAGATTGGAATGGAGTTGAAGAAGATGTGCTTCGGGAGCGAGAAGCAAATGGAGAGAAGATATCGGAAGAAGAAGCAAACGAATTGGTGCGCGTACGAAACCGGGGAGAAGAGGCACGAAAAACTTCCGAGTTGGATACGCGAAGACGACGTGCACTCGATCAATCGGTGGAAGGCGGTGTGCCCGGGAGGCGAGTTCACGAAGCGGTTTTTCGCCGGCAAAAATGTCGCCGAAAGAGTCGGATCGACGTTGTTCGTCCACGCTGGCGTTTTAGAACATCACGCGTTGTATGGGTTGGAGAATATAAATAAAGATATTCGAGAATGGGCAAGCAACGCGGAAAATCCGAGAGGCGTGCCTCCTTCGCACGTGCAATCCGACCAAAGCATCGTTTGGGCGAGAGATTACGCGCACACGGAGGAAGAGAGATGCGACTGCGCCAAGTTGTCGAGGGCGTTGCATTTTTTACCGGGCGTGGAGAGAGTGGTCGTCGGGCACACGATTCAAAAAGGCGGCGGAGGTGCCACTGCAGCCTGCGATGGGAAAGTGTTACGCGTGGACGTCGGCATGAGTCGAGGGTGTGGCGGAAACACGAGCGAAGGCGTGGAGATTTTGAACGACGGGGAGAAAATTACCAGGATGGTGGACGGTCAAGGACGACAACCTATGACTGGCGTAGAAAGTCGATTCCAGCCTATTTCGTAGGAGGGGCTTTATTCGCGAATCAATGATGAGCAGGCGTATGCATATTCGTTATTTAGCTTAGTGGTTTAGAAGTTTATAGTTATATAGATGAAATTAATAATGTATACGTGTTTGCTATTACGGATTTAAACAAGCCGTACCGCACGTCGCGACGACTTCAAACTCGATCGCGTTATTGTCCGCCGCCGACGGCACGCACGTCGGCCACACCGTAACATCATTATTCACAAAGCTATTCGGGTTCGACGTCGTCGTCAATTCACAGCCTTTCGCAACCCACGGATACAACCCGCGCTGACTCGTCGGGTACGTCATCCTGGAACTATCGCCGTATCGAAAGTTGCCGATAAATTTTTGCGGTAAAGACCGGTACTTATATCTTCGCATTTGCACCGCGATGGATAACAACGCGCCAAACAAACCGGCGACGACCGCCCATAAGGTCAGGATGAAGCACACGTATTTCGCGATTTCCTTCGGCGGGGGGAGTGTGATTGCAGTTTTACCAATCTGTTTAGAGAATATTTTAGAGAAAATTTGTGAGAAAAAAGTGGATTCTTCCCAAAAAGAGAGACTTAAAAGACGACGAAAAGACTCTCGAGGAGGGGAGCCGAATTTGTGCGGAAAGTCAAAATCCGACTTTACGCGCGGAAAGCGTTCACGATCCCTCGAAAAGAGCCCCTCCTAATGTACTCGCCGCATAACTTTATCAAATACGAATCATTAGGCGTTCACAACGACCCGCGGTGTCTTTTTACACTTCGCATGTGTACCCTCTTGTACCCATCATCATCGAGTGGGAAAGTCGCCGGCGTCGTTTGGTACAAAAATCATCAATTCGGTTAACAAAATGGTTTTTAGATAAAGACGCGAAATGCGCGCACATTGACGCGCTCGCGACGAACGCGCGATCGATTTAAAAACTCGAACGCGTACCTTGACCATTTTTATCTCCGTTTATTTTCTTTTTACGCGCGTTTGTGTATAAAACTTGACCTCTCGCTGTGTGTATGTGAATACGACGCAGAGATAAAAGTGAAGCTTTTCGGGGAGAACCTGAGAAGAAGAAAAGGAATAAAAGGTGCGAGAGCGCGCGTGCGGTCGTTCAAGAATACGCATCATCATCATTGGCTACTACAAAAGTTTAATTGCGTTCTATTCAACTCCGTTGCTAAACGACGAAACTCTCTTTATCGTCGTGTTTTTACTACCGAGTTTGTTTCTTCAAACTCGCCACGCTCGCCTTCCACAAGCGTTCGCTCGCCGCGGCGAGGACCTCGCCTTGGAAAGACTCCCCGTCGCCTCCTTCTTCTTCGACGACAAACTTCAACGGCTCGCCTTCCCAGTCGGTCATTTTACCCCCCGCGCCTAACACTATTGGCACTAACGCCATGTAATCGTACGGTTTTAAATCCGCTTCGCAGACGATGTCGCAAAAACCAGACGCTAATAAACCGTACGCGTAGCAATCGCACCCAAACATTGGGATTTTCACCTCCCGTTTCAACCGTTCGTATCGAACTTCGTTTTCGTCGTAAAACATGAGCGGCGTCGTCGAATACATCAGCGCTTCTTTCAACTCTTTCTGTTCGTCTCCGTGCACGGAAACTGGATCCCCGTTAAATGTCGTTTGCGTGCCCTTACACCCGATCCATCGTTCCTTCAACACCGGTTGTTCCAACACGCCGAGGACGGGTTCGCCGTCGCGCAACAACGCGATCAAGGTCCCCCACAACGGTTTCCCCGTGATGAACGATTTCGTCCCGTCGATTGGATCAAACACCCACAAATACTCGTGTTTCTTATCGTCGCTTTTCTCCAAACCTAACTCAATCCCGTGTTCCTCGCCGAATATCGCGTGCGACGGATATCGACGTTTCACCAACGTCCGCATCGCCGTCTCCGCGTTTTTATCCGCCACCGTCACCGGACTCGCATCGTTTTTCGTCTCCACGCCTAGAGAAGTTTTTCGCCAATATTTCAAGGTTTCTTCGTTCGCCGCTTCTGCGAGTTCAATTGCGAACGCGGTGAACTCCTTTTGTAACATCATCAGTTCTTTACTCTCGTCGTCATCATCATCATCATCGCTTGTTTTCGCGCGCGTTCGACACCGCATCGTCGCCCGATGTTTTCCTCCTCCTCTTTCGATCACACGCCTCCCTCGTTGAGAACATCGCGGGGCATTTTGGGGCGTAAAAGGCAAAGATGCCATCCTCCTTCGACGGATTTTGGTCTCTCGTGGCTTCTTCTTCCCCTCGTAAAGCCGGTTTTAGTGCGCTCGAGTGCGCGCTCCAATGAAGACACGACGAGTCGTTTCCTCAGTAAAAATCACACAAATCCCATATCGACTCATCACATGGACACCAACCGCTTATCGAAAGAGCTGCGAGAAATTGCCTCGGACAAAGCCTCCGGAGTGTCGGTGGAACTCGTCGGGGACTCGTTGGCGCACATGCGCGGGACCATCACGGGTACGAATATCATCTCTCTCTCTCTTTGCTCTCTCTTTTAAGGTGTTTGACGTGCACAAATCTTTCCCAAGAGACAGCGGGGAAAGTGGTCTCTTTTTACCACGCTTTGGTGTGTACGCATTCGTTCTCTCGTCTGACCAACTCCTGTTGTACACACCGTGACGTTTAAAAACAGGACCATCGGAAACGCCGTACCAAGGCGGAACGTTCCTCGTGGACATTCACATCACGAACTCGTACCCGTTCGAACCGCCAAAGATGAAATTCTTGACCAAAGTGTGGCACCCGAACGTCTCCTCGCAAAGCGGCGCGATATGCTTGGACGTGCTGAAAGATCAGTGGACGCCAGCGTTGACGATTAAGACGGCGTTGTTATCGGTGCAAGCGTTGTTAGCGGCGGCGGAGCCGGACGATCCGCAAGATGCGGTGGTGGCGAAGATGTACGTTTCCAATCGCGCGCAGTTTGACCTGCAAGCGAAGGAGTGGACGGAGAAGTACGCAAAGGAAGGGCAGAAGGTAGAAGCGGCGAAAGATCCGAAGGTTGTGAAGTTGATGGAGATGGGTTTCGGGGAACAGGACGCGGAGAGGGCGTTGGTGAAGTGTAATTTTAACCAAGAGGAGGCGTTGGAGTATTTGTTGGCGCAGTGAGTGGTGAGTGAATACGTAGCGAGGCGATAGTATTAGCGAGGCGCTTGGAGAGAGGGAGACGCGGAAAGCGCGTGCTTTTATCTTTTCCGGCTGTACTATTATACATTTTTAATTAAAAGTAGCGAATTCATAAGCATAATAATAATCACGCACGGACAGTGTTTATACTTCTTCTTCTTCTTCTTCTCCTTTATTAATACGAACTCAGACCGTTGCGGACGAATTCGGGAACGGAATGGAACGGCGTGAGCGTCTTATTTTGTTCCATCATTTCAGCCACGTATTCAGCGTATTCGATTTTGTCTTTCAACTCCTCCGGTAACTCGTGCGTCGGCACACCGTTTTCATCGCATTCAACTTTCTCTTCCGTGCATGGCCACTTTGTCACGGTAGTTTGTATCAAGTCTTTCTTGATTTCCAACTTTTCTTCTTCGGTGAGAGTTTCGTTGGATTCCTTTTCCGCTTGAACAATCGCGAGCGCAGCCGCGTGGTTGAAAAAAGTGGGCTTGACCGTAACCGTTTCTACCCACAACGTCGTGAAAACGGTTTTGAATCTTCCTTCGGCGACGTCGTCACCGGAGAGGCAGTTGACTTCGATAGCGAGCTCGCACGAGTCACACGGACTCTCTAGTTGGAAATGAATGTCCACGTAATCCGAAACTCGAAAGGCGTCGGCTGCGATGAATTTGCTGTCCAAGGAAAGCGCGACATCGGGAATGCAGTTGTTCGCAATATTTTCGGGTAATCGCGCGGTAAAACACGCGCCAACTGGGTGTGGCGGTCTTCTGTGCGCGACATTTTGTCCGTCACGTCTGTCATCGCCTTGGTGTCTTCGTGAAAGTATTTCTGAGTCGACTGGCAAAAACCGCTCGTGGTGCGGACGAAACAGTCCTTTTCTCTCCGAGCACGGCATGAAGTCCAGAACATCTTGTTTTGGTTTCGATATCTCTGCGTCGTGTGCGCGAGAACTCGTCGTTCTCGGCGCAACTTGCGCGTTCACACGTGATGATGCAAAGAAGGTTGCAAGCGCGAACAGAAAACACCGCATCATCCTTCTCTTTTTAAAAAATCACGAGATTATTCGACTGACCTTTTCTCGTTTCGCTTCTCGTTTCGACAAACTTTTTTAAAACTCAATGGAATTTGCATCTATTCCGGTTGCTTTAGCGACCGATTGGCGAGCACGACGGAGTCGACGTGCTTTTTCGTCGTCTCCGTGACCACCAGCACCACCACCACTGGCACTCTCTTCTGCATCTACAACGATACGTTTTTTCCAATCAAACGTAGACGTGTTTTTCCTCGCCGGTTTCGCGGATTTCGGCACTTTCGGTTTCAAAATGTTGGAATTTCCGGACTGGCCCAAGGCATCTGCGATGGCATCGACGAACGGAGAGCGAGTGCGGACTTCTGGCTTGCTCCCGAATCGTCTGCGAGTGCTCGCGTGGCACAGGTACAGCTTCTTTTTCGCTCGCGTGACGCCGACGTAAAACAAGCGGACTTCCTCGTCGCGTTCTTCGGCGCTCTCATTCGCTCGAGCGCTTGGCGTTAATCCGTCTTCACATCCGGCGATAAATACGACATCAAATTCAGCACCTTTCGAGGCGTGCAGAGTCATTAATTTAACGGCATCTGCGCGTTCTTTTCTCGATTCGTCTTCCTCGTCGTCGAACATTTCGTTACCGTGCGTCGCTTCGGAGGAGGAGAGTAAAGAGACGCCTTCCAAGAACGCCGCTAAAGTCGTCTTGGGACTTTTACTCGTAGTATTTGTACCACCACCACCTTCGATATCGTTTTCAGCCAGGTTTTCTTCCGCGTCCGTGGCGAGCTGAATGAGTTCGGCGACGTGACCCCATCGTTCGTTCGCGTCGTCTTTATCCTTCACGTGGTTTTCGTAATCCGTCATCGCGACGACTTTCTTGAGTACCTCGCCGGGATTGCTCACCGTATCCGCCGTCTTCCGAATTTCTATGAGTGTTTTCGCGAATGCGAGGACAGAGTTGCGCGCGCGCGCAGTTATTCCCATATCTTTTGCAGACGGTAGAATCTCATGGTCTGGGTCGTCGCTGTCGCTATTCTTTGCCCACGCGCGATCAAACAACGCCGCGCCGAGCGACGGCGCTTCGCATCGACTCACCCATTCCTCGAGTTTCTCTACCGTTTTTTCCCCGATGCCTCGAGTTGGCGTGTTGATAACTCGTCGCAAACTCACCCCATCGCTGGAATTTGATGCAACTCGCAAGTATGCGATCAAATCTTTAATCTCTTTACGTCCGTAAAAACTTTGGTCGCCGACGACGACGTGCGGCACGCCCGCTCGTACAAACGCTTCCTCCAACGCGCGAGCTTGCGTGTTCGTGCGATACAAAACCGCAATATCTTTCTTCCTTAATCCTTCTAAGCTATCGTCTCTATTACCATTACTACTGCCTCCTGTGCTACTACTATTCGTCTTCTTTTCCGCGTCTTTTAACATCTGTTTCACTTGAGTGGCAATAAACGCGCCTTCCTCTCTTTCGTCGCCGGCTTCCACCACCGCCACGTCTTGTCCGCCTTCCTTAATCGCATCCCAAGACATCAACGCACTCGGTATTTCCGATTGTTGAATGACTGCTCTCGCGGCAGACACGATTGTTGCCGTAGACCTATAATTTGTCGTCAGACGAAACGTTTGCGCGTTTCTAAAATCGTCGTCAAATCTCGAACGGATGTTCGCCACCTCGGCGCCTCGCCACCCGTAAATGGCTTGGTCGGCGTCGCCGACGACGAAGAGTGTCTCTGCTTTCTCACCTAAATGTCGAATCATCTCGTATTGTGCCAAAGACGTGTCCTGAAACTCATCCACGAGCACGTGCGACCACCGGTTTTGTAAGTATCGTTTCGCGTCTGGTCTATTTTCGAACAAATAAACAACCGCCGAGAGCAAATCGTCGAAATCGAACGAGTTCGCCTCTCTCAACTTTTGTTCGTATTCCGACCAGACGATATCAAACTGTTCGCGAAGTAACGCGATACCCGCGGAGGAGGACGATAACGAAGACGAAGACGACGACGACGACGACGATTTTCTTCTTCTATCGTCGTCATCGACATCACTATTACTACTCCCTCCTCTCGCTTTCATTCTCAACGCGGAATCCATCGCCGTTCTCGCGTTTACGTTTACGCTCGTTTTCATCGAACTCTTCGCGCTGCTAATAAAATTCTTCATCGGCAACGGCGCGGCTGACTTTTTCGTTTGCCCTAACTTTTCCACTAAAATATCTCTCACCACCGCTTTGCTATCGTCGCTGTCGTAAATCGTAAAATCGGCGGTTCTCTCTAACGCTTCGTGTACCTTTTCCACGTGTTTCCTCAAAATCCTCGCCGCGACGGCGTGAAACGTCCCCGCGGTAATCGCTCGACTCACATCCGCGCCCATCGTTTTCTCCAAACGATTCCTCAACTCCTTCGCCGCTTTGTTCGTAAACGTGATGCACAAAATATTCTCCGGCGAGACGTTCTCGTCTTCGATTAAATGTTGCACTCGAGAGACTAAAACGTGCGTCTTTCCGCTCCCAGGACCGGCCAGAACTCTCACGAAGGAGGGATTCGGCGATAAAACCGCGTTCGCTTGTTGCGTCGAAAGATTTGAAGCGCATCGGTAATGTAAAAGCGTCCGTGGGTCTGGGATCGCCTCCGAGGCGGTTTGCGCCCACCCGTTATGCATCGCCTTCGAGCTTGAAGACGACGAAGAGGACGAACACCATCGCGTCGTCGATGCCAAAATCCGACCTCTCTGAATCGTCGTCGTATTCTGAATACTCGAAACCTTTTTCCTCGACGACGACAAAGACGAAGAACAGACCCCGTTGAGTGGGCGAAGGACGCGCCACCCGCCGCGACGACACCACCGAAAAGAAAAAAGAACGCCACCCCCGCGCATCATCATCATCATCTTTTTTCGGCGTCTCGTTCTTTGTGAAGATTTCTCATCTCGCTCGTTGGAATTAATTGTGTGCTGCACTAAAATTTAGGGTGTTAAACCCTATCCACGGAGGCGTCTCTTTCCTCTCTTTCTTTCGATCCTTTTTTCCCCCAAATCGTCTCCTCCCCGCTTTGGCATCGCGTCGTTGCTTTTGTCTGCGTCTTTGTGGCAGTGCCAAGCGAGCGCGAGAGACGACTACTAAAACTGAGACGATGAGATCTTCGTTTTCGCTTTTGACGACGCTTCTTTTATTCGCGACGACGACTTTTTTTACGACAACCTTTTGTGTATTATTACTCGTGAATGTCGCCGCTCCGATTGGTTTTTCCAACGCGGCGACGATTCGCGACGAAAACGCGGACGACACGAACGAGAATAAAGGGCAGCGAAAAAGAGGCATCAACGTCAACGAGGATCCAAACGTGTACCAATACAAAAAAGGCACGGAAGAACACGTGGAAGTGCTCACGAACGAGAAC
>Ga0115556_1002259_pt1 | contig 12868 bp, 9 predicted proteins | sample COGITO_mtgs_1104_5_FD_87282 | JGI IMG/M metagenome (GOLD analysis project Ga0115556, IMG submission 87282) | Pelagic marine microbial communities from North Sea - COGITO_mtgs_110414 | ecosystem: Environmental > Aquatic > Marine > Epipelagic | place: Germany:Helgoland, sampling site Kabeltonne... | reverse complement strand
CCTCAATTTTTGGACGTCCGCTCGCTCGCTCGCTTGCTCGCTCGCTCCCCCCCCCCCCCCCCCCCCCACCACCCCCCCCCCCCCCCCCCCCCCCCCCCCCCCCCCCCCCCCCCTCCCCCCCCCCCCCCCCCCCCCCCCCCGGGAATCCCCCCCCCCCCCCCCCCCCCCCCCCCCCCCCCCCCCCCGGCCCGTGCTGCAGTAGAGGTAAAGCCTGTTGCTCCCGCATACGGCGAGTACGTCGTTGTGCTTCTCCCAGGTCATGTGCAGCAGCTTGTCGTTCAGGCCCGACGGGGGCTTGTGGTTCCCAGTCTCGGGGTTCATGCCGCCGCAACCGCCGGAGTCCTGTGCGTACCCGTACACGTCCATTTCAGAGTCGCCGTAGGAGCTATTACCCGAGCCCTCCATGCGTTCGTCGCCGCCACTGCTCCACCCCGTCCCCGTCCCCGTCCCCGTCCCCGTCTCCCCCCCGCCCGGTGACCCGAATCCGTCCCTCATATCCATGCCGTCCCCCTTGGACATCTCCTTGTCCAGCTCCATCCTGTCGTCGAGCTTCACGTCCTCCACCAGGTCCCCCGTGGCCGAGTCGAACACCTTGAACCTGCCGTCGTAGCTCCCGCTCGCGACGAGCGACCCGTCCCCGCTCGTGCAGCACTCGAACTTGTCGAATATGCAGTCGTTCTCGTAGAGGTCCACGAGGCTGGGCATGAGGTGCTCCTGGAGCGGTATCGACCGCACGGGGTGCCTGGTCATGTTCGCGTCCCAAAGCTTCACGGTCATGTAGTCCCGCGAGACGATGAAGCGGCCGTCGGGGGAGAACTTCGCGTCGCTCACGGACGCCACGATCTCGCTGAAGAAGCTCTTGTCCCCGGACAGGCTGCCCGGGAGCCCCTGGGAGGGGGAGGATTTCGACGACAGCACCAGGGCGTGGTTGTCCACCAGCGCCCGGTCCCTCATGTCGCCGATTTTTATCGTTCCCTTGGAGGAGGAGTGCATTAATATGTGGCAGTGCGTGGGGTGGAACATGGCGCTCGTAATGACCTCGGTAAGGTCCTCCATTTGAGGCGGCTTGACGTCGATGATGTTGAAACACTCCTCGCTCCCCTCCAGGTTCCAGATGTTGACCCTCAGATCGTCCGCGGAGAGGAAGGTCTCCCCGTCGCTGTTGTTGCTGATGCTGTTGATGTGGTAGTTGTGGGCGTTCGAGTAGATTCTCCGGGGATTCGCGACGATTGTTGTCGAGCTGGAGGTCGGGGAGGGGAAGTAGAGGTCGTTCCGACAACTGGCCCTCTTCCCGCCCCCGACGTACCTTCCCCCCGAGTAGCCACCGCTGTTGTTCTTGTTGTTGTTGTTGTTGTTGTCTTCGTCGTCGCCGTCCATGCTGTCCATTGCCGGATCCGAGCGACCGTTCCCATCGTCCTCGTCAAAGCGTCTGATCGTCTTATTGTACACCTTCCAAAGCTTCACAGTCTTGTCATTCGTGCTCAGGAGGAAGAGCGCGTTCCCCGTCGTCTTGCACCACTGGATCTGATTGATGCGCTCCTCGATCTCCAGGCTCTTTAGGTAGTCAAATCCGGACTCGTGGGACTGGAACTCCGCGTGGGGCATGTAGGTGTGGAAATTGGAGGACAAATGGGAGGAGGTGGGGGATGATGTCGAAGCCTTGAAGATTACAACTGAAAACGACGGAAATTAAAAAAGTGGTATCGTGAGATTCATGGCAAGCATTTGAAAAAAAAAAAGCAACACAACACAACCCAACACAACCCAACACAACACAAAGCAACACACGGCGCCAAATACAATACTCACTTCTGCCGCCTTTGTCGCCTGTAGCAAGGTACTCCCCAGTATCATCGAATTGTACAGCCGAGAGGGTGTCAGCTGTTTTGCATCGAGTTTTGTCGTGTTAGTGCAAATAAATTAAAGGAAGAGATGAAAATGTTTGCTATCGCACGGTTTTTTGTTTTAAGACAGGAAACAAACGCAAGTGTCCAATTGCGAAAGCAATTGACCACGACAAGGCGCGGCAAGTGCAGATGGACCGGTCATCATGGGAGAAGAAGAAAACAAGGACTCACCATCAGCAATTGCTGCCGTCCCACTAGGAGGCTCCCCAAAGCACTGTGTGAGCTGCAGAGATGAACCGCTCATCGTCTGACCAACTACGTATGCACTTTATAAGGTTGCCTCGTCTAATATTACAGATGATTTCCTCTCGCAACGTCAAATATTCTTTTTCCACTACCACTAGCAATTCTGTTTCTGCTGCCCCTTATGTCAGTTGCTTCAAGAGGAGTTGGGATTGTTTTAGGGTAGTATTTAGCTTTCGAAGATCGGCGGAGGAGGCGTGATCAGATTGAAGGGACGAATCGGGGTAGAAGTTTTTACCCTAAAAAATACGTCAAAGAGTATACTGGATCTCCAATCACTGACCTGTGACAGTGTCAACAGAAGTTAAACTCTCACAGTGGTAAATTAATTTGAATGGCCATTGATATCACCGATATCTGCGTACGGAAGAAAGCCGGGACACGTTTTTAAACAAATTTAGAAGAAATACAACCCTGAAACAATAACACCGATTTTGAGATTGGTATTTTGGGAATTAGGAAAACAGCGGCGCGGCATTTTTGGGAGAATTTCATGAAAATATCCTGAGACGGTTCACTTACTTTCACTCCGAATTCACCATAAATTCGACACCCTCAAACACAAAATTTTCAATTAAAACACGTCCACTCTTCCACAGCACGACTATCATAATGCCATCACGATCATTAACAATGACGTGACTACAAGGTCTGTTGGAGTGGGGGCTTGTTTGTGTTGTAGCGAGATGAGGGTGATGGGTGAAATTGGGCACATATGACATTTATTATTTGGAAATGCAATCAAAATGGCACATTTTATGGTAAACCTATCGCCTTCTGCTTCCTTCTCATTCATTTACAAAATTTGTTATATCTCCTGCTCCTCATCTGCCTCTGCCTCCTCCCACTTCTGCAGGAACTCGGCCTCAATTTTTGCCTTGACCATCCCAACGCACCTTTCGTCGCTTACTCCCCTCAATCCACAGAAATAAAACCCCTGCATCTCTGCATCCCCCCCATTACTCACTGGGATGTTGTACAGGACTTCGTCAACCTCAACCTGCGCAACAACAGCAGCCATCTCATCGGAGTCTCCTGACGTGAAGAAAGTCCGAAACTCTGTCTGCGTCTCTTCGATGCCTCGCCGGGTCTCAGGGTGAGTCAATAGCGCCTCCAGGGTGTGGAGGCCGGGCTGAATCCCGGCAACAAACGGCTTGATATTAGCTGGGCCTGAGAAGATCGGCCAACAACTGTGGGCAGAGGAAGCGTCAAGATTGAAGCAAATGAACTGGTGCTTGAAGTACTTCTCAAACTTCTCTGCCTCATTGGTGTGAATTTTGCTGACGAATTCTGCGTTGCTTCCCGGCAAAGTCACCTTCTCAAACGGAGTTAAAATCTCAACAAATGGCACATCCAGCTCCACCTGTTTGTCTTCTTTCTCGTCCAAGTCAATCTCTTCTTCTTCATCCTCAGGTTCCGGTTCCGGAAGTCCCAGATCTGGGTCCTCAACCGTGGTGAACTTTCTCACGTCAGTTCTCGTTTCCTCCCTCAGCACCCCATCCTTCATTAGCATAGCCACAAGCGTATGTGTCCCCTCGACAGCGTTGACGAAGCGGACGCGCCCTCCAAATACCGGCCAGCAACTAAACGGAGAGTCGTCCAGGGACACACACACACGCCCTCCGGTTGTATTGTATGCTGCGGTGAAAACTTCAGCGTTCAGTGGTTCAATTTGGAGCTGGACATCAAAGGCATCACCAAGGATGGTTGAGTCAGGAGGAGGCGCCTGTATTCTGAAGTGTGCCTCGTCTGTGATGGGGGGGGGATCGTTCTGTTGTTGTTGTTGTTGTTGTTGTTGTTGTTGTTGTTGTTGTTGTTGTTGTTGTTGTTGTTGTTGTTGTTGTTGTTGTTGCGGCTGCTGCAGTTGTTGCTCTCGATAACCACCGCCAGCTTGCTGTCCAGGCATCCGAGGAGGTGCTCTACCACCGCCAGCGTCACCGCCGCCACTATTACCCCCCTTTCTACCCCCATCTCGGGGAGTTAGCTTAATTGGCGCGTTTCTACTCTTCGGAGTGAGACGTATCGGAGCATTCTTTGCTCCTATACTCAATTCCAGTAGACAACATGAAACGACGGCAAGAAGGATTATCGTAATTTCAGGCGATCGCAGGGGCAGTAGCATGATGTAATAGTGCGCCCAAGACTTCCCAATACTTCTTACCGAAGTATTTGAGATTGAGCTCAAGTCATTCAAAATGAAATTTGCTTTTTTTCCCGGCCATTTTTTAATTTGTATTTAAGAAAGAACAAAGTCGTGAAAGAATACAAAGTCTACCCCAGGGACTATCTTCTATATCTTTGCTGTCGAAAATGCCTATGAGCCGTTTTGGAGGTGGGGGTGACCCGCCTTCCGACATGTTTAAAACACCTGCTGCCAAGCGAAGTGCGAACCGTAACCAGAACAACAAAGAGTATACCGGTGCCTTGGTGGACGGCGAAGAGACTCCAAGGAAAACCAACGTCGGGGTGGTAAATAACAAAACTTCAAACCTGTTAAAATCTCTTGGTGTACGGGTTGGGAATGGTGCCAAGAGAGCTGGGGGAGAGGGGGGGGGAATCCAGAGTTTGCTCAACAAGGCTCCTCAGATTTCTCATAACAGCGACAATTCCCCCCCTCATGTTAAAGTAAGCATTGCATCCCATAAGGCTGGGAGGAAACCTAGGGCGGCAAGAGGCAATCTGAAGTTAGGCGGCAAGACAAATGGAGAAAAAGTGAAAGGGCCTAAGAAGACTGCTTCACTGAGAACTCAAGGTGCCAATGGTGGTGTCGATGCTGGGGTTGGTGGAGTTGGTAGAAGCGGCGGAGGAGGCGGTGGAGGGATCCCCGGTCTGGGCAACAGGGGAAGAGGGATCCCTGGCCTTGACAACAACCGAAATGGCGGAGAAAATGAAGACCTTGAGTACAGCTCGGTGGAGAATGTTGCTCCTAACTTGAGAAGTCCTCACAACCGCACAAGCAGCCTAGATGTTTTTGAGCGAAGGAACGACTCGGCGCCGAGCACTTCATTCGATTCAGGAGGGGATGGTGGTTTCAACAATCTCAATGCCACGGTTAATGGCAGTTTTGAAATTGATCCTCACCAGGGGCAGCAGCTCAATCCCTACCAGCAGGACCAACAGCAGTGGCCGCAGGGGAACCCTTACCAACAGCAGCAGCCGCCGCAGCAGCAAGAGCAACAGGCGAATCCGTACCAGCAGGGGCCACAGCAACAACCCCCTGCTTTTCAGCCTGTCTATCAGCAGCAGCAGCAGCAGCAGCAGCCCCAATACCAGCAACCCCCTCAACAATACCAGCCGTATCAACCACCACAGCAGCCTTATCAACCACCACAGCAGCCGTATCAACCACCACAGCAGCCGTATCAACCACCACTGCATCACTCGTTTCAACAGTACCAACCACAACAACCTTATCAGCCTCCTCCGAAGCAATATCAGCAACAACCACCACCACAATATCAACAACCCACGACACAACAACAGCAGCCGCAGCAGCAACAAACTCCGCACATGCAACAGCCTCTCCAAATCCAAACGAGTATGCCTCAACAAACGTACCCTCAACAACAACAACAACAACAACAACAACAGCAGCCGCAGCAGCAACAACCTGTGTCGCCGACAAAACATATGCAGTCCCTCAGCTTGATGAACGGCCCGACCCAACAAGAACGAGACTCGAAGCTGAACAAGGAGAAAGGCTACCGGGCACTCCTCCGCCAGCAGATGCTCGAAAAGCAGGCAGAAAAGGAGAGAGAAAAGCAAAAAAAGAAGGAACTCCAGGAGGAGGAGCTGAGAGAGCTGCGGGCATTCGAGGCGAAAAACGGCAAAAAAATTGCCCACGAGAAGAAGGTGTTGGCCTACGGCGAGTTTGGGGGACAAGGAGTGAAGGGCATGCTTTACGGAGGGGAAAATGAGGGTGGTGGTGGCAACGGAATCGAAGCACAATCGATGCAGCCGGAAACCTCGTTTACCGATGACGACGAAGCCAATAATGTAGTCATCTCCACAGCGACAACCACCAATAGTACTACTCTTACAGCAGGGGGGATTACATCGCTGCTCAGCAAACCAAAAATGGAAGACGACGACCTCTATTTGGATCCACCTCAAGCAACGGCGGCAGACAACAGCATGGACAAGAGCCTCGGGAAACCGTCAAACGTGAGCATTACAGCACAAAACCCTTACTCAGGTGCTGCCTCCGCCGAACCCACGAACAATCCTCCTGTAATTGTGAATGACCCTGCTCTTGTCGAAAGAGCCGCCAAGTTCGATCAATTGGAAACTCTATACACTGACCTTCTTAATTCTCAAAAGCAGATGAAGAAAGAGCTCGAGGGAACGACGGACAAAATGAAAAAAATATCCGAGCGGGATAAGACGCTCAAGGCAGGGCAGCGCGGAGGACTTAGGAGGAGGAGGGTAGAGAACAGAAAGAAGCCCCCCGAGAGAGATAAAGGGGGGCGAATAATACGCAAGAAGCCGCCGATGATTGAGAGTCAACACAGCGCCGATAGGAGCTTCGAGGCTATGTTTGACGGTAGCGATAGGGGCGGCGGCGGCGGCGGCGGCATCCCGGGCCTCAGCAACAACAGGAGTAACGATAGCTTACTTAGAAGCCAAAGCGCGAGTCGTCATCGAAGCGATCCAATCAACCCGTACGCCAAGAGCAATAACCAGCAGGACGTCCTTGTCAGCCCGAGCAGGGCACCCAGGGACAAATCCCGCTTTGGGTTTAAGGGAAACCCCAACCCACGCCCTTCTCCGCACCGAAATCTCAACAACAGCCGAATGGATGCTGATAACAAAAATAGCAAATACAATGCCAACGACATCTGGGACACAGAACTCCCCACCGCAAACGCGCACGATAGCCTCGAAGCTAGCATGGGGGAACCGATAGCTGAGCTTGGCGGAAGCAGCGATCTCCTCTACAACGACAAAGGGCTTGACCCAGCCCATGGAAGCACGATAAGTGCTGATCAGCTCGACCGATTAATGTTCGGCTGATCGACTGATCGACTGTAAAGTAATATAGTTTAGAAGGCGCTTTCTACCGCTAAACGGTGCACTTCCTCAATAATCTTCAATTAATTTAAGGCCTGGTCCAAATCACTTATCAAATCGTCTACATCTTCCAACCCGACGCTGACCCGCAGTAGTCCCTCTGGACTTATTCTCCTGTCCTCTGGCTCAACGCTTGCTCTATGTTCAATGAGGGACTCTGTCCCGCCGAGGGATGTCGCCCGGCTGATCAACTTGCACCTTGCTGCAACAGCCATGGCAGCCTCCTCACCGCCGTCCACTTCAAAAGAAAGCATGCTGCCAAATCGCTTCATCTGCGCTTCAGTTAGCAAGTTGTGTACGTGTTACACATGGCGCAAGTGTGTCGTGATCACAGAGCTCTTACCTGCTTCTTCGCAACAGCATGATTAGGGTGACCTTCAAGACCTGGATAGTGCGTACGTGCTACTCTGTCATCATTAGCCAAAAACTTCGCCACAGCCTCAGCATTGTCGCACATCCGCTCTACCCTGACGTCCATGCTTCTAAGTCCCCTCAATATCAACCATGCATCAAACGGCGCGCAGACACCGCCGATCGCACCTTGCGCATCCTTCGCACCCTGCCCTATGTCGCGGCCAGGGGCAGTGGAGCCACATGACGTGACAATCCCACCCAGTACGTCGGAGTGGCCGCCCATAAATTTTGTGGTGCTGTGCAAGGTCACGTCAGCGCCGTGGTTAAGAGGCCGCGTTATCGTTGGGGGGGTCCACGTCGCATCCACTACTACGCCTATGTCTTCGCTTATACCCTTAGCCAGCGAAGAGAGCGATGAAATGTCTACCACAGTGCAGAGTGGATTTGAAGGGCTGGGTATGCGTGGCAGTGAGTGAACGAGTGAGTGAGTGAGTGAGTACAGGAAAATACAGAACTAATTCGGCCTAGTTTACTTTGTCCGGGAGAAAATATTGGGGAAGTATTTGCTATTTTGGCAGAAAATATTGGGGAAGTATCTGCTAATTCGTTGTGCATCATCTCACCTCTCAATCCAGAGAAGGGGATTCCGATTATTGTCCAATGCCGACTTCAACGCCGCAGTAATGAATTCGGTGTCGGTGGGATCAATCAGAGTGAACTCAACTCCCATCTGGTCCGAAAACTTATCCAGCTGGTAGGGCACTCCATGATAACAATCAGTTGGCAAAACCACGGTCGTATTCTTCCGAGCAACCAAGACAGCGTGTACAGCAGCCATACCGGAAGCGAACGCGGAAGTAGTACAACTCTCTCGCTCGCTTAGAGTTAAATCGAACGTTTCTATTTCTCTCACAGATGACTCCAACTGATCACGGGTCGGGTTGCTCATGCGTGAGTAAATATGCCCACTGGGATAGGTACCGTCACCGGCCCTCTCAAAAGTCGAAGACAAATTTAAGTGAGGTGCCATCCCAGATTGATTGTTAGCAGGGTCTATGCCGGCGGTCGCAAGTAGCGTAGTCAAAGAGGGAGAGGTTGCTGTCATCGTTGATGACAGGTTCCTAGCTTCCACCGCCAACGATATATTCTGAGCTTTCACTCGACGAGAGGTAGTAGTAACCAATCGAAACATTTGATATACTATAGAACCGCAACAGCAAGGGCTGATTTCGCTTTTCACGTGGGTGGTGGGGGGGAAGAGGGACGCCCTGTTGATGAGCTGGCTCCGACGATTTTTGACCTTGCTACTTAGTTCAGTCAAAGTTCTTGCGCCGCACTGTTTTATCGATTTAGAGCGAAGCGATCAAAGCGACAAAAAAAAATTGCAGAAATTGAGTTAAAATTGTAGTAGGATTTTTTCCCACCCACATTGTTTTTTAACGTCCTCTCTCTCCAACGAGTGTATCAGTCCTAGTTTACCTTCCTTCCTATTGCCCCAACAACAGCACAGCACCACCATGGAAGAAGAGAGGAAAAAAAAAAGAAACCCACAGAAAATGCCTCCAGCACGACAGGCTACAAAGATGAAAGCGCCCCCCGATAAGTACGACACCTCAAAAAACAGTAGCCAGAAGGCAAACACTCTGTGCCGTGTAACATCGATCCCACAGCGTACGATTCTCTTAGAAAAAGCGGCTTTAATCCTGAAGAAATACGAGGAAGCGTTGCTGCCATCTCATGGCGGGAGGAATTGGCAGGTTAGGGTGATTGTGAAGGAGGGCGGAACTGGACCAGAATGGAAAAAGGGACCGCTATTTCGTTGGTACGGGGCGGAGTTGGAGTTGGGTGTGCTACCGGCTTTGATTGAGAATGTTGAGGAGCGCGTCGTCGTCCCCAAGTACAAATGCCTCCCAAAGGTGCCTGCAGACAGGTTCGCAGACGTCCCGGCGACGGACATCTTGCGACGAAATGAGACTGATCGCGGCTTTAACACGACTGCCGAGGCGAAGGAAGACTCCCAAAAGGTTGTCGTGAAACGTCATTGGATATCCCCCGACATGAAGGTCGTCAAGTTCTTCAAGGACGTTCTTGATGAGTGCAAAATGCTGGCCAACAGGGACATTCTCATCAACAAATTCATTTACGGGACCTCTGCTTCCGGAAACTTTCTTGCTCCTAAGCTTGTGAGCAAGGATGATGCCTTGAACGCAGGCCACGCCAGGTTCTTGAAGGACGGTCTTTGGGTCGTCGGCCAGGAAGAATCTTGGCAGGACGGCAACCAGGCAGAAATTGAGCGTAAAAAAGCCATCAAGGACGTCAAGGTGAGAATGAACAAAGCGGCCGATGCAAGAAAGCGACAGAAAGAATAAATAAGTGGAAAGGCAAAAGAACCAAAAGAACCAAAAGAACCATAAGAATCAAAAGAACCAACGACCCTCTAACAAACTTGTTTTGCTTGCAGGCAAAAGAGCGAGAAATTTTAGGCACCATGGGAGGCAGCAGCTCTGATAAGTCAGAGGAGCTGACCATGTCTGATGGCCTGCGCATATCGCCACAAAATTACTACGTGATGATGAATAGGGTCGCTTACCGGGAGACTCGCCTCAATGCGTTGAAGCAGGAGAAGAGGAAGGGAGTGAACGTAAATGCAATTCCTGGCCCCGATGGCGTCGCGGTCACGGTACCTCCTCCTGTTGCTCAACCCATTATCAGCACAACTCCGACTGGGAAGGTTACTTTCACTCTCACTGCGGCTGTCAAGGAGCTCAAGACCATGTGGAGGACCCTGGACCAGGCAGAAAAGGATAAGTGGCAGACCGAAGCTGTTGCCGCGGCGTCGAACCCGAACTTCGACTCTGTTCAGTTGGACCCCAAACTGTACACCAAATCTTACTTTACAACCCCCCCCCCCGGTCAGCGCGAGCTTTCGCCTTTGGTACATTTCGTCAATGAATCACGCAACAATCATCAACAGACCCGTTTGACCGAGCTCGAGTTCCTGGATAGCCTGCGGGCGAAGGAGAAGCTCAAGGCCGCTATTGCCGACCAGGCTTTTCTGATAAAAAAACTCGAGAAGGAGGCGGAGAAGGCCAGAAAGGATAATGAGAAGGCAGTAGCCAAGGCGAAGAAAATGAAGGAGAAGGCGGAAAGAGAAGGCAAGAAGGCAGCTAACCTACCTACCGTCTTGGCCAAGGATCTCCCGCAGATCCCCCCCCTACCTGTCTTGACCGAGCAGCAATTCCGGACCAAGATCAAATTCTTGTTGAGCGACGCCCAGAAAGAACTGAGGGATATCTGGAAGAATAAAATGTCGGACGAAGAGAAGGAGCAATGGAAAGTCGCTGCAAACGCCAAGAATGCAGAGATAAAGCAGGAGAAAAAGAACAATGCCGAGGCAAAGAGAAAACAAGCCAAGGCACCAGCTGCGCCAATCGTTGAGGGCGCCATGATTAAGACAGAGCCGGCTGAATCCGGGGACGGCAGCACAAACGGCGGGAAAGCGAACGGAATTGACGAAGCCCAACTCACCGACGAACAGAAGCTGCTCAATTACTACAACTCCCTTGTCGACCAACAATGCCGACTCTACGACGCACAGACAGATAACTGGCAGTCCGCACTTTGCGTCTCCTACAATGCCAACACTAGCTTGCACAGAATGCAATTCAGCAAGAAAAAATTTATCGACCTTGACATTAACAAGAATAAAATCATCTGGGAGAAGAACAGGGCCATTAAAAAGGGCGGAAACCGTTCCTTCTGTCTGAGCGACGATAAGGTCGAGATGTGTCTTGACGCTGCCGTTGAACACTATGAAAGGGTTATGTACACTGTTAACACCAAGATGCTGTTCCAGGAGGTGAGCGGAGCTTGCATGTTCCCATTTAAGTTTAAGTTTCCCGCATTCCCTAACACACCAACACACCAACACACCAACACACCAACACACCAACACACCAACACACCAACACACTAACACACCAACACAACACAGCTTCAAGAGGGATTTGATGTCCTCCGAGAGAGAGGATTCGGACGTTACGATATGACCGTGCTCGAGTATGACAAGCCTGAGTTTTCCTTTCTTACTGCACCCGACGCGCCGTGGATGCCCATCGTCCACAAATGCCTGGGGCAGAACGCCCAACTAGTTCATAAGGGCTGCTTTATCAGTTTGCCTGGCGCCGCCACTCAGGTTTACCACCAGGATGGAGTACACCTCCATAGCACCATTATGAAGCCGGTTCACGCTGTCAATGTCTTTATTCCCCTGATTGACATGACCAAGGAGCTTGGGGGCACCGAGTTCTGCTTGGGGACCCACATCCTCCACAATGAGGGCTATGTACCCACAAGATGTGAGACGCCCATTGGCCCTGCTGGTGTGCCTTACATTTTCGACTACAGGCTCGGACACCGCGGAATGGGCAATAGCAGCGACGAAGTTCGCCCCGTCTTGTATTTGACGTACAGTATTGACGCGAGATTTTCTGACAAGGTTAACTTCAACGCCCGCAGTTACCACAAACTCGGTGTTCTGCTCGAGAAACCCAAGAGCAGGGAGGAGAGAGGAGAGATGAGGCGCCAGAGGAGCGAAACCAAGGAGACCGTCGAAACGCCAGAGACAGGGCAAACTGGGGCAGGACAGACTGGAATGGAAGTGGAGAGCACTGGGTTCCTCGTCAAGGAAGAACCCACTGTTGTCAAGCAAGACACCACCCCTGCCAAAAAATCAACTGCAACCATCCCCAAGAAAAAGCGCCCCGTTCCCAGCGTAGAGAGCACCAGCAACAAAAAGGCCAAACATACCAATAACAATATTTGAAGCTGTCGCTTGTGGTTGAGCAAATTGTACTGGTTCTACAACACATGTGACTTTGTAAATGTGACTGAGACCCACCGCATTAAGTATGTGTTAAAATTGAACTTTGCTTCGACGATTTATTGCACCTGATACGAAAAACTTTCTTGAATTGCTTCAAGGAATTTTGGGTGATTATTTCCCACTAACCCGAATTTTTCTTATTGTCTCTCCCTCCACTATTTTTTTGGCCCCACGTCGTTTCGTCGGAATTCTACCACCATACCATTATAAAACAGCCAAGCACAGGAAGCTCATACCAATTAGTCTCTCACTTCTTCATTGAAAAAGCGATAGTAAGCGATCGTTACAAGAATGAGCCGGTGGGCTGAAAAGAGAAAGCAGCAAGCGGAGTTTGCTTTGAACAAGGAGCTGGATACTGGCGGGGATACCATCGACGCAGAGGCAACGCTCCAGCATGCAGCTCGCGGGG
>Ga0115556_1002254_pt1 | contig 12871 bp, 8 predicted proteins | sample COGITO_mtgs_1104_5_FD_87282 | JGI IMG/M metagenome (GOLD analysis project Ga0115556, IMG submission 87282) | Pelagic marine microbial communities from North Sea - COGITO_mtgs_110414 | ecosystem: Environmental > Aquatic > Marine > Epipelagic | place: Germany:Helgoland, sampling site Kabeltonne... | reverse complement strand
TGGGGACTATTCCGCGACCGGCGGCCAGATATGTATAAACCTTTAGTGAGATAGCAGGCCCTTCTTTTAACATAAACAAAAAAATTGACAAAAATTAATGGCAGAGGAGGAGAGAGGGTGACCGCCTTCCCATACATTGGGGCAGGTTTGGGGAATTTCTCTAATACTCGCCTAAATCGCTAATAGCCCAATGGACACCCAACGCCCTGTTAGAATAATAAGCCAAATATATGGCACGGTGATAGATTATTATCTAACAGGGGGGTGTGTGGTGATAGATAGGACAACATTGTGATTTAGGCATGTTGCGTTAACTTCCCCTACCTTAGCCAATGTTTGATAATAAGGTAACAATAACCACCCCTCTGTTAGATAATAATAACGAGATCGAATCGAAACGAGATCGAAAAACGAGCTTTTTCAAAATGGTGTGTAAAATGTCGGTTCCTGGGGTTAAATTCCACTAGGATATATTAAAAATATAAGAATTTACATTTTTAATTTAATTTAATCAAAAAATACTATGTTTAAGTCATAATTTAATTTAATTAATATTTATATTAAAAATTAATTTATAATAAAATAAATATCTCAAAATTAATATATATTTTATTTATCATACAAATATTTGAAACTTATCTTATTGTAATAAATTATAATCAATAATTACTAAAGTCATAAAAGCAAATTATATAACAAAAATGTATTTAAATTGCATAAATCCGGCTTGCCAAAAATGCCCAAGAAGCCACCCACGAGATCGAAAACGACGAACGAACAGCAAGCACACACAGGAACATCAACGGGAACCCAGGACACAAAGAAACAGAACAAACATATAATATGAAAAACGACGATAAAGAGAACGAATGCCCAGACACAAAAGAAATAAAAGAAGCTGTCGCCCAGCCCCCGCCCGGCCCGTTTGACTCATTTCATTTGCATTATTCAACATCGCGTCATTTAACAAATATTAAACAAAATGTCACTTCCACTGACGAGACGGAGGGAGTCCAATTTTGTCCCTCCCGGTTTTTTTCCGTCCTTGTTCTTGTCTGAAATTCACTTTCGGCTGTCAAAGCCGACTGAGGAGAACTTTGCGGAGCTTCTGCTCGAGTCGATCTGATTATTATTACCATACGACGATTCAGCATCAGCAGCAGCAGCAGCAGCGGTAGCCTCCTTTGTCAAGTCAAGGGAAGGAAGCTGTGAGAGGCTTTTGTGACTCCTAAGTCCCTCGATATCGCCCTTGGCTCTCATTCTTTGCATTTTCTTCAAAAATGCCTCCCTCTCCCAGGCTTGCATCAACTCTTTCTTCTTGTTGTAGGCTGTCAACTGCTTTGTGTAGGCAGCGAAGTCTATTTCCATGTTGATGTGGTCGATGTAACGCTTTTCTTCATCGAGTTTCATCTTCTTGTCCACTACCATCTTTTCTTGCTTGGCCTTCATTTGATCTTGCAAGTTTTGCAACAATTCACTTTCGCTGAGACGATATCCTAACCCCTTCTTGGGGACGCCTGGAATGCCTAGGAATTTTCTGTTCACCGGGACGTTGTAAGGGTTGCTATTGTCTTCGAATTCTTCTTTATCCGCCGCGGGTCCTTCCGCCTGCTCCGCCAGGGCACTCTCGAGGTCGTTCATTAGGGGGTAGGCGCTGGTTCTGCCAGGTTCCCTCCTGATTTCCTTTTCCTCTCGCCTAACCTCTTCCTTTCTCGATATCTCGCCAAGAATTAGATTTTGCGTGTTTTTGGCCTTTTCCTTCTTCATTTTCTCCTTCAGATCAGCCTTTTCATCTCGTTCAACCTGAAGTTCTTTGATGATGATGTTGAGTTTGTTCTCCTCGACGGCATCCTTCTCCAGCCTGGCAATATATCTCTGATAGGCCTCCTCCTGCACCTCCTGCGCCCTAATATTTGCAGGGTCCGTGATTACGTCTTCATCATCCATCGCACTGCCTTGGAGCTCCCCCATCCCCATGGTGCCAGCCATGGTGTCTGCTGTTCTCCCCATGGTGTCAAACATATTTTCGCTGCCGATCTCAGGCACTTCACCACCCATAGCAGCGCCATAACTTTCACCATTTCCCGCGCCCCCCCCCCCGCCTCCGTCGCTCCCCCCCCCGCTTCCCCCACTACTCCCCAGGCCCGCTGGATCGCGCATAACTACAACAGGGGTGCTGCCAAAATCTCCATCGCCTTCACCGCCACTCTGAATTTTGAGTTTCTCCGAGTCGAATAAGAAGTCTACCTTCCTGTCCTTGCTCCTCAACGTACCCACGGAGAACTTGAGTTTCAGCACTTTACCGCTTCCGATTATTTCTCCGATTTTACGGACTATGTCTCTAAACCCTGAAAATATCATGTCCTTGGTGAGAGAAGAGCTGATCATTTTGTCATGGTGGTGTAGGGGGGGGAGGGGGGGAGGGGTTGGTTAATTTGGTTATTTGGCGGTGAAGGAGGTTATTCGATCAATCATCATCATCATCATCATCATCATCATCATCATCATCATCATCATCATCATCATCATCATCATTATTATCATCGAACCTTACCTGTACCTTAATGCAAGTTTGTGAAAGTTGACGTTTTCACCTGTAGACAACGTCGGCTGAAGCCTCTCCGGTAACTTCTTTTTTGGCAACTGATACTGTCGCTTGAAGGTGTCGGAAAGAATAAAGACAGGTTTGCAACGCATTTGGTAGTTTGTGCTACCCTCGCCTCCCTCGGGAGCAGCAAAGAACTCCCACGACAAAGTACCAAAAGACGGAGCGTCGGCTCCCTTCTTGCGCAGCATCACATCAAGCACCCAAGCATTGTAGCTCTCCCAGACCTCATTCAATACTCTCCGCTGCTGGCTCGCACCACCAGTTTGTTTCTTCACAGGGCGTTGAACAATCTGGTCGATGATATCATCGAGCGTGTGGACACTCATTTCTGATAATTGGGATGTCGTGGGAGATGAGGTTGAGACTGAGGCTGTTGTCTGTTGTCTTCCGGGAGACCAGTTCACCTAAGGTAGGCACTTTTCGAGAGCGAGAGACCTTTGATTCGGCGTCAAAAAGTCTTGTTGCGGCCCGACGAAAAAAAAATCACACTTTCCTTTCAACTAGGCGTCCTTTAAGTTCTGTTGTTACCCTCCCTCGCAAACCAAAAATAGGTATACTCTCACTTCTAAGGGAACGATTTTACGCCGCGAAAGTCCCTACGCTTTTAGCCCCCCATTCCTCCTCGCAAACTGGCACACTTAAACACTTAAAAATGGATCCTAATACTATTCAAACAGCCCTGTCCTACCTCTCGTCTTTTCTCACCCTCTCTTTTGTTTCGGCCTCCACTGGCAATCTCCTCCAGTGTTTCTTCATGGCTCTCCAAGGCGCGACGACCGCCCGAAAAACCCTGGCGTCGAGGAAGAAACCATTCACGTGGTTTAAGGCCCTTGCACTCACCTCAATTTTGTCATTCGGGGGTGCCTGGTTTGCCCCCCTCCTCGTTGGTAAGCCCTCTAAGATGCTGGCATCTGAGGTGAACGCCCCCGTCATCGTACTCGCGTTTTACCTTCTCTTCTACTCCCCCATGGACACTTTCTACAAGATATCAACCACTCTGCCTTTCACAATTGTGACCACTGCATTCGCGCAGCTCTTCCGTGCTGGGGGGGTGGTGGCATTCGTAAACTTGGGAAATTCCATGTTTAGCGCGGGTAACTACTACCCAATTCCTGTCATTGGGCCTATTCTCTTGGCTTCTATGCTCGGAAATATGGGGGCGCTGTTCTTGAAGGGATACGAGGAGCACACAAAGAATGGCATGCCTTGGGCCTTTCAGAACGGATTGTGGTGTGCCTCTTTCTACCATTTTTTCACAAATGACGAAGTGGGTCCTATAGGGATTGGTCTTCGCACGTACTTGGGAGCTCTGTTCGGAGGCGAGGGAGTTTTGATGAAGAATGTCATGGACGATGAGAACTTTGCTAAAATAATTATCAGTGGCTTCATGGTGCTTGTGGGAGTGCTCCAACTTCCTGCCTTCTTTGGCCCCTCCTTCAACCCTTTCAACCCTTTGTCCAAATTTGTTGTTGCTATTTTAGGTATCGAAGACAGGAACGCTCGAATATTAAATGAGGGCGACAGGGTAGTCTCCGTTCCATCCACTAAGTCGAAAAAGAAGAAGTCCAAGGCTGAATGAAAATAAAATAAAAAAATTAAGGTACCCGGGTAGTAGGTAGCAACCAAAATTTACCGCTTTGCATGCATGCACAATTTAATACATATTACACACGAACCAACTTCAACTTCATCACCCGTTTACATCATAGCGAGCGCTTTCAAAGCTTGCGCCGCTTCGTCTCTCACTTTATAGGGAGAGGCGTCGAGGTACAGTCTCAGCTCATTATTCTTGGAGTTGTTTGTTGTGGTCAAGTTGAGGGCGACCTTTTTCTTGATAGCCATTATTGTGGAAGCATTCAAGGTATTATCCCCGCCATCTCTGCCTTCGTTCCCCTCTTCACCTGCCTCCCCCAAGCGCTTCTCATAGTCTTCCCTGTTTTTCTTGTTCTTCTCGAAAAGCGTCACAAATGCATTCTGGCTTCTGAGGGATAAACTATCTAGGCTGGCAGCGGCCCTTTCGCAGGCGCGCTCAAGTGTTTCGAGGGTATCATGCCGTTTGCTGTTATTGGCGAGGTCGTTTTGCATCGTAACCATAACGCTTGTATTGCTGCTATTTCCGCCATCAACTGCTGCCCCCGTTCCTGACCCAGCTGCTGCGCCCAGTTTCAACTTCATTCTCATCTCTATATTCTTGGTTTTGCTGAGCATTCTCCTGACCTCACCGACCTGAGTACCCACTGCAATCTGTTGGTCGTGCAGGTCCAATCTGCACGCGTGCAAATCAGTGACTTGCTTGCTAATTAATGCATTCTGTTTGTTCAACTCCCTCTCCTTCTTCACAAGCATCTTGTGCTTCTCCGCTAGTTCTTCCCGAATAGCATCCAGCTCTCCCTCCCGATGAGTTACGCGAGCCGCCTCAATCTTAACATTACCGTTCACGACGCTCAGCTTTCGCATTGCCTCCTCAATCTCTTCCCTTCGCTTTTCCAGTCCCTCCTCTGCAATCTTGAGCTCCTTCATTGAAGGAGCAAATAGAGCCTTTTGCATTATGAGATCGTTCTTATCTTCGGTCAACTTCTTACTCCTGTCCTCAACGACCAATCTATCAGCAGCAATCTTGTGAACATCCGATTCCAACTTACTTTCACACCTGTTGATATTATTTCGGAAGTTCCGGCGCTCAAGCTCAAATTCTTCCAACCTCTGCTCGAGTTTTTTCTCTTTCATTTTCACTTCATTCATGGCATCCATCTTCATGGCTTCACTCTCCACCTTGATATCGTTCATTAGTTTTGCAGACAGACTCTTGTAGTTGCTCTCATTTTGCCTCAAGATGCCCTCCCTCTTCTCCAGCTCCTTCTCCCAGCGATCGAGTCGTGCCTCCTCGTGTTTGATTATTTCGGCATGTTTAGTGGGGAGGGTGTTCCGGAGCTGCTCCATCTCTTCGCAGACAATCTCATTCCTTTTCTCCGCACCTTCCTTCTCCAATTCCAAGTCTCTGTTCTTTTCCCCCAAGCTTTCCACATTCTTTTTCAATTCCTCAATTGTTCTCAAATAATTCTTCACATTTGCGTTGAGAGCCTCTATGACTTCGGTGCTGGACTTAATACTCAATTTTGACTGCTCGTAAAGGTTTTCGTACTTTGACACGTCTTTCTGGGCTATCTCCAGCATTTTTTTGGCTTCTTCCTCTTGCAATTTTGCCAGGGCTGTGCTCTGCTTGAGTTCTGACATAGTTTTGAAGTGCTTGGCTCGACGCTGCTCAGCGCGGCGGATCTTGGCACGGGCCTTCTCCTTCCTCTTTTCATTGGTACTCTCCACCTCGACGCGGTGTAGAAGCATTGCTTTTTCTAAAGTTACAATGCTGGAGAGCAAATTCTTCTTATCCCCGGATGTTGTGAAGTTCTTAACCTGTTCACGGAGCTTCAAAATGTGATCAGGGAGTGGCGTTGCACTCGACTCATTATCGTAGTCGCTGCTATAGGTGGTATTGGCCGATAGTGTACTTGTAGGCATACATGTCGGCGGCGTGGCTTGTTCAGTTACTTGTCTTCTCTGGCTGTTGTTGTTTCTATTGTCGTTGCTATTCTTGTCGTTCCATGAAACACTCTTTGGTTGGTAGCTTTCATCCTGATTCCCGAGAGAAAAGGCGCTCTGAACACTCCGCACTGAACTTGGCTGCGTAAAAGGCGATTTAACATCGGGATCATTGGCAGTGTTTATCAATGGCCTCGTTGCATTGTTGTTGACAGAAGCCGACTGCGAGCTGTCTAAGCTCTCATCCAGGTCGAATTCTTCGTCACTATAATTCTCACTATACTCGTTTGCATCATCGTCGCTCATCATTCCCCGACTTTAAAAATAAATAAATAATTATTGTATTTGGAGGGAATAAGAAGTTTTAGTACCGGTCACTCGGCGGATCCAAAAAACCAAAAACGGAGCAAAAAAAACTGAAAAAACTTCCAGGTTGGTGCCAACAGAAAGACCCCAGTAATCAAATAGGGTGTACCTGTTAATAAAATGGGTTGCGGCGGAAGTAGTGAGGGAGGGAATGTCCACAGGGGCAACCTTCTCCTTTTAGGATCTGCAGGAGCAGGGAAATCAACGGTGAGATGTTGGCAGCTGCTACTGTAGTTGTTAAGCAAAAACTGTGAACCTTCAACGCTTTCTCGTTTTTAGACTCGCGGTTTTCTGTGTACTCTACGCTACAACCGAAAAATCCCGAAAAGCAAATGCTACCTTGTAGATATCCTCATGGAACTTTCACTCTAACTCAACTACCCTCCTCCTCACAAATTGTTCCCACACTCTCTTTCCTGTCTTTTACCCCCTATTTTGCATATCAAACGACTCGATACAATTGAAATGTTGCAAACCCACACGTATTGTCGACAACAGTTTTTCAAACAAGTAAGGGTACTGACCATGGGTGGATTCGATGATTCTATGAGAGCAGAAGCCAAGCCTGCCATCTATAAAAACATCTGCGACGCTTGCAAAAAGCTTGCGAACCTTTCAATTAAATACGAGATCCAATTATCGGACGATGCAATGGAGGCATCAGAGGCCTTGAAAAAGATCAAGCTGGGCTCCTCTGACCCATCTCAGATAGGCAAGCTGTGCAGTGCTGTATGGGATGACCCGGGTGCCAAGGAATGCTACAAGAAAAGTATGGTTGGCGAATCAAAGGTCAAAGATCAACTAAACACCAACGACATTTGGTTCCTTGACAAAATCGCTGAAATTTGCAAAACCGATTACGAACCAAGCGACCAAGATCTCCTGAACATGAGGCGCTCCACCAGTGGAGCCCATGCTCTAGACTTCACATTCGACCCTACTTCATTCAAGAAACCGGATGGGTCTCCCATGAAAGGAGACAAGAGGTGAGTTATTGGGGCGATTGCGAGCTGCGTCATTGCGTGCTTGTTATCAGCTACATTTTTAACGAATGTTGCCACCACCCACACCACAAAACAAAACACAATTTTTTTTAAACTCCAACACTCTAACCAATTACAACTACAACTACAACTACAACTACAAAAAAAAAACAGCCACTGGAAAGTCACAGACGTTGGCGGTCAGATACACGAGCGAGCTACCTGGTACGAGGAGTACGAGGAGTGTGATGGCATCATATTTGTGCTTAGTCTTGCCGACTTCGACCAGGCATCTCAGGATAAGAGAAATGCTAACAAGTTCGTGGAAGATGGCATCAACTTGCTGGTGCAGGTGATGAAGGTGGACTCTCTCCAGGGCGTCCCGCTTGTTATTATGCTGAACAAAAGGGACGTATTTGCAGACAAAATCAAAGTAAGTAAGACGGGAATCTCCTGTACATTCCCTGAGTACAAGGGAAATCTGAATTCTCCGGAGGAATCAGAAGAATTCATAAAAAAGCTCGTCACCGGCATCATCACAAGTGAGACAGAGTCAGAGAACTCACTTTATGTCACACAAGCTACCGACACGAACCTGGTGGGAGGCGTTCTTGCCAATGTCCTGCAAACAATAGTGAAACAACGAATGAAGGACTTCGGGTTCAGTTAATGTTCTATCGGATGTAAGATGTATGAGTACTTGGTAGGATATTTATTGCGAATTTTTGGCCTATCGGAGTGACATGATTAAACGGCGAATATTTCGAGCAGCAGTGTGTCCATAAACCTAAACCTAAACTGCTCTCGAGAAAGTTTGAACAATGTTTAACTTTTTGCGCGAAAATGTTCGTCCTCTAAAAAGTTTTTGTCGTTATCATCTAAAAAGCCGTCGTCGTTATCTTCTATTCATTTTTTAGTTCTCCATTAACAAGTTTCATAATTCGTTCCCTTCTCTTTACGCCCACTTTGCTTTCGGAACTTGAATGCCCTTGAGGTGCCCATGCTCCCTTGTCCCCCCCGTCCCCTTTTCTACTTCCACTTCCTTGGCAAAGTGAGTGATCGCGAACTTCCACTCAGCCTTGTCGATCCCTTTCTTGAGACCCGCGTAATGAAACACTGCATCCGCACCGCTCGATTCGCCGAATGACAGCAATATACGTTTTATGGTTGCTTCATCCTCGCTTGGCTCATTCATTTTTATGAGCTTTGCTATGTCATTTAAAATCTCCAACTCTTCTTCACCATTTATCGGCCGAAGATAAGACTCAAAATCTCCACAAAATAGTGATTTTAACGCCAGAGCATCGTGCGCGACGATCTGGGCAGAGCGTTTGAAATCAGCGAATGCCTTAGTCCTATTCATGGTGGCCTCGAGGTAGCCATGCAAGACCTTTTCGAAACACCTTTTCACGAGTTTACCAAAGAAATATTCCGGGAGCCATTTCTTCAGGTCCCCAAAGTAATCTCGCAATGTTTGGACCGTCACACTCACGAGATCGTCCCCGTTCTCCCAATTCTGAGCGAAGATCTTGGACAGTATGGGCTCTTGAAGGTCCTCCATTACGCTCATGCTGGCGTGGTCCAAAGCAACGACGGCGAGGCTGACGTAGCCGCTGCAGAGTTCCTCGATAGCTTCTTCTAGTCTAGCAACCATATCAGTACCCACCTCCGAGCCGCCACTTATGTTATTCTCGACGAGGATGTTCTCGCATTTTTCCTGAAATCTGTTGCTGTCATTCACTACTGTGCAAATCCTTTCAATTTCCATCTCCTCCCACTCTTCCTCGATCTTGCCCTTCTTGGCTACTTGCGCATCCATCAATTGGTTGACGCATCCGAGTACCGTCCTGTAACACAGTACAAGGGGCAGGCTATCCTTTGCCACGGAAATTTGCATATTGATGATATTGAGGATGTCCTCCGGTTCCCTTGTAACCAGAAACCCCTCGCTATCCTCTACGATGTTACTCTCTCGTTTCCGAATATTGTCAAACCACTCACACACTTGCTCTTCCATCCTAGTCAAATAGTCATCCATTAGCTCGTCGACAGCCGCGGAGAACTCCTTCAGAGGTTCACCGACCTGAAATGCCTCGATCTGAGAGTTATATTGGTGGAGCCAGCTGATCAACCGCAGTAAGTCCCCGAGCTCGATGTTCCTAAAATTTTGGCTGTACAGAGCTGCGACCTGAGGTTTCATGTACTCCTCGAAGCGCTCCCTGTAAACAGTGGCAACCCTCATGGATTTTGGGAAACAACACTCCACTTCCTCGCATAAAAGGTTCATGTCGACAAGTCCTCTTGTCGCCGCGCCGAGCGTAGCCTCCATGCCCGTCTTCCCTTCATCCGCGGCTTGAAAAACGTAGTCGCTGTACTGCCTCTGTATCCGCACGTCGAATCTGTTTTTCAACTCACTCCATACCTCGTTTTCAAACTCCCCATTGACATTGGGCAGGTTCTCTTGCTCTTCTTCGCTTAACATCTTCCAATTGTCCACATTTCGCTGTTCTATTAGCAACAGCACTTCCACCGCCGCGACGAGTAGCTCCGGACATTCCATCGCCAACTCGAAGCAATTCGCAATGTTTTCCTTGACATGCTTCCGGAGGCTGGAAGAAAGGGTGAATACAGCCTCAAAGTGCCCGCCCAAGGTCGAGATGATCTGGTTGTATACCTCCGGAGACTGCGCGTACGTGTCTGTATTCGACTTGACCTCGTCAATGAGTGCCTCCCTCCAGTCTTGCAGTTCGACCGCCTCCAGGTAGACGTCCTTCAGCGAGAGAGGGTCTCTCATCAAAATATTCTGTAGGGTCTTAACCCGCGAGGGGACGCTACTGAAGTTCGAAATACGGCGAAGGGTCGACACAATGTTTTCGTGCGCGGTCGACAGCCTGGAGATGTGGAAGTAGTCCTCCAGGTTCCCCTCGTTACCGTGGACGTGCTTCACTTCCTCTCTCACTTTATTCGTTTGTTGCAAAAGTTGGGAGATCTCATTCGCAGCAGCCAGCGTGAGATCAGATATCTTTCTTTCCCCTTCCCCCTTCCCCCTTTCCAAAGCCTGTATTTGTCCCTCTGCGATTGATAACTTTCGCAAGTGTTGGGAGAGGAAGATGGAGGTTTCGGAGAGGCTTGCTTGGGTTTGGAAGCGAGAGGCAATGATACATCGGGCGCGGGAGTGCGCCTCGCCAGTTGGAGATGATACCGATTGCGGCGGTGGTGGAATACTCATAGAATGAATAAAATTGGTATTGGTAAGCAAGTTATCTCATTCCCTTTCTCCACTTTTTTTTGTTTTTTTCAGCTACCAACTCAAATTATCCCCCATCCAATCAAGAATAATTAACAACGCTTCGCGGACCAAGTATCATTGACAATGAAGTGACTCGAAAGCACATTATTTTCAATAGTTATTCTCTAGGTCCTCCTCAACAATTTGAACCTGAAAGTAGGATTTCATCTTTACTCCATCCACAATTCTCATCATCTCCCGCTCATGCCCCCTACCGCCACCACTAGCGCGACAACAAAACGACAAAAATCACGAGGTAAATCGAAAACAAGTCAGAAATCCTACTTTGCCGGAGAAATTTGCAAATACCCCGTTGTCCATGCTGCGTTCAAATCCTTGGGTTACAAGAAAGTCACAGACAATGCCTCAGAGAACTCCAAGCGATCGTGCAACGTTTACTGGGTCGATACGTCAACGATTAATGAGCAGTTCGCGAAGCTGAAACCATGGCAAAGGATAAACCACTTCCCCGGGATGAACAACATTGCGAGGAAATCACGTCTGGCACAGAATTTGGAATCCATGCGAAAGAAATTCCCCAAAGACTATCAATTCCACCCTCGCTCTTTCGTGTTGCCCCACGAGGTGAACCAGTTCAGAAACGAGTTCGATCCCAGCACGGGAAGGTCGAAGAAAACTTACATCATAAAACCCGATGCGGGGTGTCAGGGGAGGGGCATTTACCTTGCAAAAAACATCGAGCAGGTTGACACAATGATGAGCTGCGTCGCGCAGCACTACATTAGCAAACCGTTATTGATAGACGGGAAGAAGTTTGATTTGCGAATATACGTTCTAATAACATCTTGCAAGCCGCTGAGGGTGTACCTTTGCAAGGATGGGTTGGTGAGGCTCTGCACGGAGGACTACGTCAAGCCCAGCAACGAGAACCTCAGCGACAAGAGGATGCACCTCACAAACTACGCCATCAACAAGAACTCAGAGAACTTCGAGCAGAACGAGGGGGCGGATGACGGGAGCAAGCGCAGCGTGGAGTGGTTCCTGAACTATTTAAGGGAGGAGAGGGGGGAGGCAAAGACCGATGCAATGTGGAGAAAGGTGGGGCAAATTTGCGTCAAGACGATTCTTTCCATTCTTCCGACGCTAGTTAGGGAGTATGACAGTGCTTTTGGCACGGGGGATAGGAAGGGCGCTCCCGCGGAAGACGACAGAGAGACATACAACGTCTTGGGGGAGAAGGTTGGGGTTGATGTTGATGTTGAGGGTGGGGATACGGAGGGATGCGACAGCAGGGCAACAACTGCCAGCAGCTGTAGCGCAGCGCAAAGTAGAGTCGGAACCGTGGCCCAAAACGACGACAGCTCCGAAGAAGACAGCGACACAGACAACAGCGATTCCGACTCCGGCTCTGACTCCGACTCGAGCGGCAGCGACAACAACAACAACAACGCCGGCGGCAGCAACGCCAACGCCAACGGCGGCAAGAAAAAGAAAAAGAAATTGACGATCAAAGGGTCCCACTGCTTTGAGATTCTCGGGCTGGACATCATGCTCGACGAGAAGCTCAAGCCCTATCTAATCGAAGTCAACCACCTGCCCTCCTTCGGAACGGACAGCCCCCTGGACGAGGAGGTCAAAAGCAAGGTGGTCCACCAAGCGCTCTCCGTTCTAAATGTACAAAAACACGACCAAAGGCTCTTCAAGGAAAAAGAGAAGCGAGACAGCGACAACAGACTGTTCGGCAAGAAGGATCCGAAGGAGGAAAGAGTAATCGGCTTCGGGAGCTACGCTCCCCCTAGCTCAAACAACAGCAGCAGCAACAACATCCTCCCCCCCAAGCACCCCAAAGGCCTGAAAAACAAGCTCACCCGAGCGATCGCCAAGTCCTTCGACTTGGACGCCGAGGAAACGAGCGGAAACGAGAGCGAGAAGAACTTGAACAATGTCAATGTCAATGTCAATGTCAATGTCAATGTCAATGTCGACCCCCAGCAGCCGCGCGGTAAAGACAAAGACAAAGATAAAGACAAAGACGCCACCACCAACACCAACACCAACACCAACACCAACACCAACACCAACACCAACACCAACACCAACACCAACACCAACACCAACACCAACACC
>Ga0115556_1002252_pt1 | contig 12871 bp, 9 predicted proteins | sample COGITO_mtgs_1104_5_FD_87282 | JGI IMG/M metagenome (GOLD analysis project Ga0115556, IMG submission 87282) | Pelagic marine microbial communities from North Sea - COGITO_mtgs_110414 | ecosystem: Environmental > Aquatic > Marine > Epipelagic | place: Germany:Helgoland, sampling site Kabeltonne... | reverse complement strand
TGGTGTTTGTGTGCCCCAAGGTGGGTAGAGGCCTATGAAGCCAACTGCGCTCCTAAGATCTACCTAACGAAGACTCATGAAAAAACTCTTGAGCTAGTCCCTATAAATATTCTTAGGGAATACGCATTAGACATTAACTAGTTTGTAACCGATACAGTACCTAATGCTTCTATAGAGACCTTTTCTATAGAAGTTTAGGGGTTCTGTTTTATTTCAAAAAAGTAGAGATATAAATATATCTAAAACTATTTATTACACATACTTTGTAATACAGTATTGTTTTAACTCAACTAAGGAGAAATAGATGAAGAATTTATCAATGTTATTAAGCTTAATGCTTATTTTTGCTGTGCAAGTTGATGCTGCGCCATCAAATGCTGAAGCAGCAGTAGCTACTGCATTTGCAAAGTATTTCCAGGCTCGCACAGATCAAGACTACAAGACGGTTGTTGCTCTTGAAAGCGCATCAGGCACTTTGAATACTAACTCAGACGGTAGTTTTCATAAGTCACTAAACAAGCAATCAGAAGCGGATTGGAAAGCTAGTACTTTGGGTGGAACTTTAACGACTTATCATCCAGATTTTACGGAACTAGCTGACAATGTGGTTCATGTCAGATTCTATTACGAAGGTGTTATCGAGACTCCTAATGTTACCAGAGACTACAGAACTCGCGCTTCAATGAATTGGGTAAAAGAAGATGGTGAATGGGTTGCTAAAACAATGCATTTTTCAGCCGCTAATTTTGGCGACGTTACTGTAACTCAATCGACTGATTTCTAAGATGAGTTAAGTTTTTTGGGCCTCTTGCATTGCTTGAGGCCTATTTATGAAAGGTAGAATGAGGATATTGATGCCTGAATAAATAATGACACTAATCGCAATTTGTCCCAAAGTGATCTCAAGGTAGGCATATGCGCCAATGATCAAGCATAGAGCTAACCTCATCACCTCCATTCTCGAACCTTCTTTTCCATCCAGCCATCGAGATGTGCAGTACATCGTAAAGGTCATCATGGAAATGGTGACCCAGAGTTGTTGATAGTCCAGGTAGCCACTTTGTATAAAGGCTAGGAAAATATAGGTGATAAATAGGTATTGAAACAGGGCATAGGCCTTGATTCTGTTATCAACCACCGGGTTGTATTTCACAAATTTATTGGCATCAAATTCTGATTTTGGCTCAGCGTTGGGCATGCTTGCAGGAGTCCAGCCAGTTCTAGCAAAGGGTGCATAGAGCTTCTCCTTCCAATTCTTTGAAAACCACATTTCTTTAAAGATTTTTAGATAGATATGTAGATTAGCCCAAATTGGATTAAAGCTATTTAAAGTACCACGGATTCCGTAAATACAAGCTTCATTTTCATCCTCAACTTTGTGAGTCCCAAACATTCTGTCCCAGACAATAAATACACCACCGTAATTCTTATCAATGTATTGCTCATTTTGGGCATGATGCACTCGATGGTTGGATGCGGTCACAAAATAATTTTCATACCAGCCCAGTTTTGGAATATGTTCGCTGTGTACCCAGTACTGATAAATAAGGTTGACCGATGCAACGCTGACAAAGACGTAGGAGGGCACGCCGATAAAAAACATAGGAACATAAAAAACCCAACTCACCAAAGCACCGGTCCCGGTTTGTCTGAGCGCCGTGCTTAAGTTGTAATCTTCGCTTTGGTGATGAGCCACATGCGAAGCCCAAAAGATTTGTCTCTCATGGCTAATGCGATGAAACCAATAGTAAAAAAAATCATAAACCACAAAGGCAAAGATCCACGTAATGATTGAATCACCATCCATTCGCCATAAAGCAAAGTGTGTCTCCACCCAATAAAAAACATAGCCGGCTGCACCAATAATAATTAGTTTATTGGAGGTGCGCAGAGTGCCCATAAACAAATTGCTAATCGCATCATTTAATCTATAGGTATTTTTCTTGATCGCTATCCCGTAGATCAACTCAATCACCAAGAGCGCGAAGAAGAAAGGAACTGCTAATACGATGTAATCCATACCAAAAGTATAAAGCGAGATTCCTTGTAATTAAAATTATTTAGCTAGCAGGATAGCTTTTGTGCATGGCTGTGAATCTTGAATAGCAGACTCGTTTGCCTGCATCATCAGTGATATCTATGTTCCACACGGAAGTTGAGCCCCCAATATGCACTGGCATTGCTTTGGCATGCACAAAGCCATCTGTGGGCGACGATAGGTGATTGGCATTAATTTCAATGCCGACGGGGTATTTTTTGGTGCTGTCCATCGATAGACCCGCAGCAATGCTGCCAATGCTTTCTGCTAGGACACAGGATGCGCCGCCATGGAGAATTCCATAGGGTTGCTTGGTTTGTTCAAGGACTGGCATCCTGGCAACAATGTAATCATCACCGATCTCTGTGACTTCGATGCCCAAATGCTTGTCCATGTTCACCGACGAATTTTTGAAATCTTCAATTGATAGAGGCTGGAACCAAATAAATTTTTTCATGTCATTATTTTATATCAAAGCCAGAACAAGGAAAGCTGGATAGTTTTTGTTACACTAGCGTTTTTTTAAAGACACCAGTAATGCTTTCATTTTCTAATCTTGCTCTTCGCAGAGGCCCCAATCTTTTATTTGAAGATGTGTCCTTTGTGATACATCGAGACAAGAAAGTTGGCTTGATTGGCTCAAACGGGGCAGGCAAGACCAGTCTCTTTAAGATGATCACGGGTGAGTTGGATGTGGATGAGGGTTATCTTGATTACCCACAAGATTTAAGAATCTCTTACTTGGCCCAAGAAGTCGCAGGAACTGACCAAGTTGCCGTTGAATATGTGCTTGAAGGCGATAAGCAGCTTATCCATATTCAAGAGCAAATCAAAGCCGCTGAGAGCAACGAACACTTTGATAAATTGGGCGAATTGCATGAAATGTTTAATTCGCTTGATGGGCATTCAGCTTTATCTAAAGCCGAGCAACTCATGGTGGGCCTAGGTTTCAGTCAAGAGGATCTCCACAAAACCGTTAAAGACTTCTCCGGAGGTTGGAGAGTTCGTTTAAACCTTGCTAGAACTTTAATGCAGCCTTCAGATTTATTACTGCTGGATGAGCCGACCAACCATTTGGATCTTGATGCCATTGTTTGGCTGTCTGATTGGATCAAATCATTTAAAGGAGCCTTGCTCTTGATCTCTCATGACAGAGAGTTTTTGGATGAATGCGTCAATACCATCGCTCATATTAGCAAGCAATCCATCGAGCTCTACACCGGCAACTACTCGCAATTCGAAGAAGTTAAAGCCTTGAGACTTGCGGAAGTAGCAGCCAGCTACAAAAAACAACAACTCCAAATCGAACACATGCAAGATTTTGTCAGGCGATTTAAAGCCAAAGCCACTAAGGCCAAGCAAGCTCAAAGCCGGGTGAAAGCTTTGGAGCGCATGGAAGTTATCGCTCCAGCACATGTGGACTCGCCATTTCATTTCTCTATTCCTCAATCTGATAAATTATCCGACCCACTACTAACATTAGATCGAGCCAATCTAGGCTACGGCGAAGCAGTGCTATCTCAAGTGAACATCAGTTTGCACCCAGGAGACCGCATAGGCCTGCTTGGTCCAAATGGTGCAGGTAAGTCAACATTAATTAAAAGTCTTGTGGGAGCCATCTCCTTGCTTGAGGGAGACAGATTTCAAGGCGCGAATCTCAAAGTAGGGTATTTCTCTCAGCATCAAGTCGATGACCTGGACCTGACTAAAACAGCGTTTGAATGCATCCATCAAATGGACACTCAAAAAACTGAGCAGCAGGTGCGAACTTATCTGGGCGGATTTGATTTTAAGAACGATAAAGTGAAAGATTCCATTGAACTCTTTTCAGGTGGAGAGAAGGCAAGGCTGGCTCTGGCCATGATTGCGTATCAAAAACCGAACTTATTGCTTCTCGATGAACCAACCAACCATTTGGACATGGAAATGAGGCAAGCTCTAACCATGGCATTGCAATCATTTGGGGGTGCTATTTTATTGATCTCACATGATCGCCATTTATTGGCCAATAACGTCGACCAATTCTTGCTGATCGATGATGGCGAAGTCAAAGAGTATGAGGGTGACCTGAATGATTACAGCACTCGCATCCTGGCTAATATCAACAAGGCCCAACCCAAGAAATCAGCAGCCAAGGCTAAAACTGGTGGCTCAAATAAAAAAGCAGATCAAAAATTGCTGCGACAAATTAAAGCTGAGATCATGGCTGCAGAAAAAAGACTCAAGCGGTTGCAGGAAAAAATAGCCGAAGTTGAAGGCGTGCTGCAATCCCCTGATACCTATGAGGGCAACTTCCAGGAAGATCTACACGATCTCATCAGAAACCAAACAGAGCTTAAAGCCCAAATAGAAGAAGTAGAAGCCGTTTGGTTAGGGCTCAGCGAAAAATTAGAAGCAGCCCAGTCCGACTAGAATTTTACAGGCATCTCTTGGATGGCATGCACGAAATTATTCGGTGCCACTTTCCACTCTCCATTCATGTGAATGTCAGGAAAACGCTGAAGAATTTGCATGTAGGATTCTTCTAACTGCATCAAAGCAACAGGCTTACCCACACAGGTGTGACGACCAATACCAAATGCTAAGTGCTTGTCTGCATTCTCACGCTCGATGTTAAAGACATCGGGGTTAGTAAAAATTGCCGGATCTCTATTTGCGGCCCCATACCACATAACGAGCTTTTCACCTGGGCCCATGAGTTGGTCTCCCACTTGAGTTTCGCAAGTGGTGGTTCTGCGCATGTGCATGACCGGTGAGATCATGCGAATACATTCTTGCAAGAAGTTAGGCATGAGTTCTGGTTGATCAATGAGCTTTTGGCGTTGATCTGGATTTTCTGTTAACAGCTTTATAGCTCCACTCAGTGTATTTCTTGTGGTGTCGTTGCCTGCAAAGATAATGAGCAACCAAGAGCCATCAAGAAACTCAGGACTTAATTGTTGACCCTCCAACTCTGCATTAGCGATAGCCGAAAGCAGGTCGTCCTCAGGATTTTTACGTTTACTGTTGAGGATGTCTCTGCCGTACTCAAACATTTCATCGATCATATTGTTAAACATATCAATCATCTCTGTGTTGACCGGCTTATCGGAGGCTTGAGCGTCCTGTTCTTTTTTCATTTGATCGACTTGAATGTATTGGGCTAATTCTAAGAACTCCATCCAGGTTACTAATTTAGGTCTATCAGCATCTGGAATACCCAAGATTTCTGACAAAGTATAGATCGGAAGTTGCTGAGCAAATTCATGCACAAAATTACATTCTCCCTTAGGTTCCATAGCATCTAGCAGGGCTGTAACTTTAGCGCTCACCTTAACCCTGAGATCAGAAACATAATTGGGTTTAAAAAAAGGCATGTGTTCCCGCCTTAAATTGATGTGCAGATCGCCATCAAGATTTAACATGTGATCAATGGCAGAGCGCCAAAGTTTTGGGTGGCGCCTGTCCTCTCTTCCTAAACTCATCATGGTTCCAGTGCCCATTTGTGAGGAAAAGGTTTTTGGATCTGAAGAGACTTTCAGAATGTCAGCATGTCTTGTTAAAGACCAAAAGCCTGGCTCTACGTCATTAGTAATGGGTGGATGCCAGAAAATAGGAGCTTGATCTCGCATTTCAGCGAATTCTTTGTGCGGTTGACCTTTGGTAAATAAATCTAGATCAGTCAGATTAATTGCAGTCTCAAAATTATGAGCTGCAGGATGCTGCCGCTCACTGAACTTTCTATTGGCAATTTCGTTACTAATCGATACCGCTTTACTCATTAGTCCATCACCACAACATTACCAAGATTTAAATCTCGAATTGGGGCTTCAATTTTTGCAAGATCTCCGACTATCAACCAAGTCCATTGATCAGGCTTGATGTAAGTCTGCGCTTTTTCTTGGACTTGAGACAAAGTAGGTCTGTCTAATAACATTGGCAGCTCATTGAGATAGTTCAAATCTCTGTCATAGCTCACTATGTCAGCAACACCACCTTTTAATGCACCTAGGGTTTCAAACTGTCCGGGCAGCCTCAATGTCTTTGATGCCTTACCTTTAGCCAACTCATCCTCAGTGATGGGTTTGGTTGATAGGTAGTCAGCATACTCTCTGACAATTTCAGCCATTGATTCTGCAGTTTTATCTGTCTGAACTGGCGCAGTCACTAACATGGCTCTTTGACCCTTTGCATCACCTAGACGTGTTCTAACACCATAAGACCAACTCTTATCTTCTCTAAGGTTCATGTTCAGGCGAGCAGTAAAGGATCCGCCAATAGCATAGTTCATGTAATTTAGTGCTATCTCTTCATCTGTAGCGGTGGGAGGGAGCAATTGCCCTGCAACAATATATGACTGTTGTGCATTGGGTTTATCAATGAGATAAATGGTTCTTGTCTGAGGTAACGCTACTTGAGTGAGAGCCTTAAGACCAGCGTCATTCTCGCTTGTCCAGTCGCCAAACTTGGACTCTAGTAACTCGACCAATTCATTTAAGTTAATGTCACCGGCCACCGCGAAGGTGAGGTTAGCTGGGTTAATTGCCCTAGCGTGGACATCGAGAATATCAGCTCTTGTGATAGCCGCAATAGTCTCTGATACGCCGCTGCCAGTTAAGGGTTTGCCATAAGGATGGCCTTCGCCGTATAGCAACTTACCTATATTTCTGTAGGCAATAGAAGCAGGTCTATTTTCCTCTTGAATAATTGATGCAAGGGTTTGTTTTTTAATTCTATCTATTTCAGCGACAGGGAAGGTTGGGTGGACCAAGGCTTCTTTTGCAAGATCAAGCGTGGCAGGCAAGTTATCTTTCAGCGCTGAAAGAGACGCTAAAGATGAATCAAGCCCGGAACCAAAACCTAAGTTTGAGCCAAGAGAATCTAATACTTCATCAAATTCTAGAGAGGAATATTTTTTAGTCCCCTCGTTCAACATGCTCATCATAAAGTTTGTGTAGCCTAGCTCATCGTTATCTTCTTGAGCGTACCCAAAATCAAATTGAAAATTCATTTCCACCAATGGGACGCCTGTGCGCTGGGCCAAAACAACTTTCGATCCATTGGATAGAGTAGCTGTTTGAAGTGTTGGAAATGTAAATTCTACTTTATCTGTCGGATATGGAATCCCAACAGACCTATCTAAATCAGTCGAATTAACAGCAAATTTTTCTGTTGGCAGAATCGTTAAAACGTAAGGAGTGTCATCAATCCATTGCGCAAAAGTTGCTTTCATTTTTGCTGGAGTGACCGCATCAAGGTAAGCCGCATTTTTTTGATAGCATGATGGATCGCCTGTATAGGTCTGACAGGTAGCCAGTAAATCTGACTTTCCACCAAAACCACCTATTCTTTGGATGCCCCTAATATAAGCTGCAAGAGTTTTTGTTTTTTCTGCCTTTAACAGTTTGGCGTTAGGACCTCGTTTAATAAAATTGGCCATGACATCATCCATAGCTGATTCAACTTCGCTAGGGTCCACACCTGCCACAACGTCTGCAACAATAAAAAACATTCCAGCTATTTCTCGATCGTAATAAAAAGATGAGACGCTGGTAGCAATCTGTTTGTCATAGACGAGTTCTTTGTAAAGAGGAGAGTTTTTCCCACCGACCAATACGCTGGACGCTAGGTCAAAATGGGCAGCAGCCTCGGTACCTGCTTCTGGAACATTCCATATTTTATAAATCCTAGCTTGAGGCACATCATCAAACATGATCTCTCGCTTTTCTTCAGTTCGCTTGGCAATCCATTTCTCAGGTTTCACTAAAGGTGGGCCGGATGGTATATCGGCAAAGTACTTAGCAACCTTGAGCTTAGCTGTTTCTAGGTCTATGTCACCGGCTAACGCTAAGACGGCATTATTTGGGCCATAGTATGTTTTAAACCATTCCTGCACATCCTCAAGTGAGGCTGCGTCTAGGTCCTCCATAGATCCAATAACTGACCAAGAGTAGGGGTGACCTTTAGGAAATCCAGATTCACTAATTCTAGTAAAAGCTTTGCCATAGGGTTGGTTTTCACCTTGACGCTTCTCATTTTGCACAACGCCACGCTGCTCATCTAACTTCTCTTGATTAACTACACCCAGTAGATGTCCCATTCGATCAGACTCCATCCATAGGGCTAGGTCCAAGGCATTGGTGGGAACATTTTGAAAGTAATTGGTTCGGTCAGAATTCGTTGTTCCGTTTTGATCCGTTGCACCAATTTTTTCAAATGGTTCAAAGTACTCATTGTTAAAGTTTTCTGTACCATTAAACATTAGATGCTCAAAGAGATGGGCAAAGCCAGTCTTGCCTTCTTTCTCATTTTTAGAGCCGACGTGGTACCAGACATTGACAGCCACCATGGGAACTTTTTTATCTTCATGCACTATTACGGTGAGCCCATTATCTAGTTTGAAGGTTTCATACTTAATCTCTGGCAAGTCGCTTAACGAAGCTGCCTGGATCGATAGAATAAAAAATGAATTAATTGCAAATGCTTGAATAAATGTTTTCATGAATAAGTACCCCAATGATTTAGAAATATATTTTATACTTTAGTTAAACCAATATACACGTCATCATGAAAATAAATAGACACTCAGCATCACTTTATAATTTCTCGCTAGCATTTGCTCTGGTTGCGTCCATTCTTCTAATCTCAAGCTGCTCTGAGCCTCTAAGCGATACAACAGATGGCCGTTTAAGATATTGGATTTCAACCTTATCGTCAGATGAATACGAGGGGCGCGCCCCTGGAACAGCTGGTGGCCAGTTAACCAAAAATTTTATCTCTCAAACATTTCAAGATCTTGATTTAGAACCGATAGATAATAATTATTTCTTAGACGTTCCTACTTCAGAGATTACTTTAAAAGACTCCTCTTATTTAACCCTCTCATTCCGTGGCAACGATAGAAAAATGAAAACAGGTGAGGAGGTTGTCTTTTGGACCAAACATTCTAGGGATTATAAAAAGATACGTGACAGTGACGTTGTATTCGTGGGTTATGGGATTGTGGCACCTGAATATCAATGGAATGACTATGAGGGCCTTGATGTGAAAGGTAAAACTGTAGTTATTCTCGTGAATGATCCTGGTTTTGCAACAGGAAAAATGAGACTTTTTAATGGTAAATCAATGACTTACTATGGACGTTGGACTTATAAATATGAAGAAGCGGCCAGACAGGGTGCTGCTGCAGCAATTATTGTTCACGAAGAAGCTCCTGCTGCATACCCATGGAGCGTTGTTGAAAATAGCTGGCAAGGCCCTCAATTAGATCTTCAGCGCAATGATTTAGGCGCTGATCGAGTCACGCTAGAAGGGTGGATAAGACACGATATTTTGGATGATGTGTTGAGTTTTACAGGCTTTAATTACCAAGCATTAAAAGATATTGCTTTAGAGAAAACTTTTTCAGCATTCCCACTGCGAGGGTTAACTTTGAGTAGCGAGATCTTTAATGAGGTGAGATACCTTCAATCACATAACATTGCTGCCATGAAAAAAGGCATCACCCGACCAGATGAGTACGTTCTGTTTATGGCTCATTGGGATCATTTGGGTATGCGCCCCAATGCTTTACCTGGCGAGGATGCAATCATTAATGGCGCAGTCGATAATGCAACTGGGGTGGCTTCAATCCTGGAGTTTGCCAAACGATTCTCGGAGATTGAAACTGATCGCTCTATTATTTTTTTAACTGTAACCCTTGAGGAGTCTGGCTTGTTAGGATCTGAATACTTTGCTAAGTATCCTCCGATTGATCTGGCCAACGTGGTTGCTGGTTTTAATTTTGACGGCATTATGCCAACGGGCCTAACTAAAGACATGGTTGTGGTTGGTTATGGGGCTTCTGAGTTAGAAGACTTGTTGGAGGTTGAATTGAAAAAATCTAACCGCTACATCAACCCTGATCCAAATCCTGAAAAGGGTTATTTCTATAGATCGGATCACATCAGCTTAGCTAAAAGGGGTGTTCCCATGCTTTATGCCGATGGAGGGTTTGATTTAGTCAAAGGAGGCAAAGAGGCTGGTTTTGCACTAGAGGAAACCTATCGATTAGACGCTTATCATGATGTGGCCGATGAATACAGTGAAGATTGGGACTTATCTGGCCTGAATCAATCTATAGATGTTATTTATAATATCAGCACTCAACTTGCCAACAGTGAAGACTGGCCCAATTGGTATGAAGGCAATGAGTTTAGAAATCTTCGAGATCAATCTCGGGCCAATTAAGCAACCTAGAAGAGGCAGAAGTATGATGACACATCAGGACGTAGTAGTAGTTGGCGCAGGTATTTCCGGCATTGCTGCTGGTTACAATCTTAAAAAAAACTGCCCTTCAAAATCATTTACCATCTTTGAAGGCAGAAGTGACCTCGGCGGCACATGGGATCTATTTAGATACCCCGGCATTCGGTCTGATTCAGACATGCACACTTTAGGCTTCAGGTTCAAACCTTGGATTCACGATAAATCCATCGCAGATGGCCACTCAATTCTGGAATACTTAAACGAGACTGTGGATGAATTTAAGCTAAGAGAAAAAATTGTTTTCAATCACAAAGTTATTTCTGCTAATTGGCTTGCAACAGATAACCTTTGGCATCTTGAAATCCTACATGACGACATCACTACCAAGATGACATGTAATTTTCTTTTTATGTGTGGCGGCTATTACAGTTATGACAATCCATACCAACCCAGTTTTCCAGGACAGGAAAACTTTTTAGGACCTGTTATTCACCCCCAGTTCTGGGACGAAGACTTAGATTATTCCAACAAACGAATCGCAGTCATAGGCAGTGGTGCGACAGCAGTGACCTTGGTACCAGCGTTAGCTAAAAAAGCAGGGCATGTCTTCATGCTGCAGCGATCTCCAACCTACATAGCATCCTCGCCATCAGAAGATTCATGGAATCAAATCCTCAAAAAATTCTTTTCGACTAAATTGACCTACTTTATTATTCGATGGAAAAATATTTTATGGCAAAGCTTTACCTTTAATCTTGCCAAGAAATATCCTGAGACCATTAAGAAGCGTTTACTCGAGCAAGTTCAAGAGTTGCTAGGCCCAGACTTCAATATACAAAAACACTTTACGCCGACCTATAATCCTTGGGATCAAAGAATCTGTCTTGTTCCTGATGGCGATCTATTCGAGTCTCTTAAAGCTGGATCATCTTCAGTTAAAACAGATCTCATAGATTCATTTAATAAAAATGGTATAGCACTTAAGTCTGGAGAGCAGTTAGACGTTGATATCATTATTACAGCAACCGGGATAGAGCTTAATGCCTTGAGTAACATTGATGTTTCCATGGATGGTGTTGCGGTTGAACCTCATAACAAACTTGCCTACAAGGGCATGATGCTAGGCGGCATTCCTAATTTAGCCTTTTCCTTTGGTTATGTGAATGCATCTTGGACGCTAAGAGCTGATTTAACCTGCGAATATGTATGCCGATTACTCAATCAAATGGATAAGCAGGGTGTGACCACCTGTTGCCCAGAAGAAGATCCTCAAGCACTTGCCGATGATGATTACATTAACTTTAGCTCTGGGTATGTCCAAAGGGCTTTGAATCGAATGCCTAAGCAAGGGAAAAAATCACCTTGGAGAAATTATCAAAACTATTTACTGGATATTTTATATGTTCGAGTCTTCTCTATTAAAGATAAAACATTGCGCTTTTATAATCCCAAAAATTAATTTGAAAATTCGATATCTGCTTCCTCTATTACTATGGGCGCTTGGCATCATTAACTTGGCGAAGCCTTTTACTGGCTTTCTCTACTACTTCTCAACCTTTATTTTTTGGTTACTGCTGGTCTCACACTTAATCGAGTGCCTTGTTCTTAGAAAGAGAATTCTAAGTTCGACCGATAAGCCGGTAAAGGCCTTCACTATGACCTTTTTATTTGGAGTTATTTATCTAGTATCTATTGAGACTAAGGAACAATAGCTCAGCATCTTAATCTTGTTTCCTCGTCAACCACAATATCCATTAAGTGATTTCTCAAGCATTGGGAAAAACCTTTAAGTGAATCAATATTATCCAAAGTGTAAACACTCTCTGATATTGCATCTGAAGGATCACCTTTTATAAAGCTGGAGTCAATCGACCATGGCTGACTCTTATTTGTTGCATAGGCAGTCAATTGAATTTCTTCATAGCTATATTGTTTATTGGCTATCACGCACCTCAATAGGGATTGGGATGCATTGAATTCATGTGAATAGGTTAAGACTGTTTTTTGTGATCGCTGATTAAACCACGTGACATAGCTCTCAATTTCGTTTTTTAGATCATGAAGGGTTTTATACTCCGAAAGCTCTTTTACAGGTTCATTCTTTTGAGTCTTGATAAATGATTCATATTCGTTGGTCATATTTATCTCAGAAACCTCTTTCTGTAAGTGAGAGATGGCGCGCCCGGAGAGATTCGAACTCCCGACCCCTTGGTTCGTAGCCAAGTACTCTATCCAGCTGAGCTACGGGCGCACGCAAGCATTATACTTGAGAAATCTTTTTTAAATCGACTAGATTCTTTACCGAGATGTAAAAAAACTTTATATTGAACAACACATGCAATTTACACACATCTTAAATTTATAACTTAATGTCCTTTGAAACAATCATTGTCATCCTTCAGACTTTGGGGCCTTTTACTGTTCTGGTCACTGTGTATTTTTTGGTTACAGAGCTAAGGGAGCAAAACAGAGTTGCTAGAGCTAATGCTCGACAGAATATTGCAGACTCACATCAGAAAGTAGCCCTGGCTGGAATGAAACCCATTCTTGTTAAAGTGAAATTAAAGCTTAGAAACAATGAAGAGCTCACCAAAGAAGAGAATGCGG
>Ga0115556_1002249_pt1 | contig 12884 bp, 8 predicted proteins | sample COGITO_mtgs_1104_5_FD_87282 | JGI IMG/M metagenome (GOLD analysis project Ga0115556, IMG submission 87282) | Pelagic marine microbial communities from North Sea - COGITO_mtgs_110414 | ecosystem: Environmental > Aquatic > Marine > Epipelagic | place: Germany:Helgoland, sampling site Kabeltonne... | reverse complement strand
TTCAGTGAAATTGCCCCCCCTGAAACATATATATTTTCGCGCAAAAAGTCTCACATTTCCCCCCCCTACAGATCCTCCGAAGAAAAAAAGGTCAAAACAAAGATAAAAATCATCGAAAACCGGTCAATTGTTCATTCCATTCGAATTCCCTTTTTGAACTGTCTCTTCGATCTGCCCCCCTCCCATCTCCTGTACTCGAAATATGAGTCAGCTGTCTACGAAAGCCTCTCCCCAAGTCACAACATTTCTAGACGCGTATGACGTTTTCGCCCAGACCTCTGCGCTTTCCAGCGAAGATCCTAATGATTCTCGTCTGCTTGAATTTGAGCAGCAGCTTTGGCAACTCCGTGAGTTTGTATTTGAGAAACTCACAATAAGCGAGGAAGTCGAAGTAGTGGCAAGTGACGACACCCCTCACAGCAGCAGTCGACGTAAATCGAGGAGCCCCCGCGCTGTTCGCAAGAGGGTGAATTCATCCTCTTTGGTCAACAACCTCACGAGCTCACCGAGTTCCCCTAGCTCCCCAACCTTCAACCCTCCTTCAACTCCTCCGACCACTCCTCGCCACTCCCGCCGCTCATCTTTCAACTCCCAGGAAGCCACTACTGAAATCCGCAAGCTCGGTCGCCTGACCTGCGAGGACGTGACTCGTCTACTCACGTCTCTCACGGAATTGATGAACAACAGAGCCATTGAGAAGGTCACTGGCGACGAGGAGGCGCAGCGGGCCATGCTGGACGAGACTTCCGTCACAATTCCTCGCATGACTGCCGTGAAGGTTTCTAGGATCGCCTACCTTGCAGCGGCCATCTATGCCAGGCTGATTTCCTCCTCTGGATCCTTTGGAGCAGGTTTTGTCGATACAGCGACTTTATCTTCGTTGGCAGCTTTGATGCGGCGATGGGCTAGGGACAATGACACAGAGAAGGAGTTGAAGGACAATGCGAAGGGAGCTAATGATGCCAAGGGGAAGAAGGGGGGAAAGAGGACAAGGTCGACCAGATTCACCAGGGGCCGGAAGAGATCCAAGAGGAATGGGGAAAGCGAGATGGACGACAATGACGACGAATACGACGACGACAATCACGATGATACCGATTTCGCAGGCTCTGACGATGAGACTCGTACCGATGTCAAAAGCGAGGCTGTGCCCGCTTCTTTCACTCCTGCCACCGCGATCCTCGGAGCCAACATTGCTTCCACCCTCTCCGCCACGTGCTCTCTTTCCTCCTTCACCTCATTCTCTGACGACGCGTCCGAGTTGCTTGTCGAGATTTGCACCGTTTCGCTTTCCGGTGCCTGCGCAATTCTATCCCACGGGGCGAAAAACCTGTCTCGCAGTGAGATGGGAAAGGCACTGGAGGTCAAGACCAAGATGACCGAAGCTCTCCTCGCGGCCACCTCCGCACCAAATATGACGCTGCGACGGCGACACACATTGGCAGTTTTTTTGCTCCGCGGGCTGCTCCCTGTTCTCTCCTTGAACGTCGAGGTCGTCAATGGACAGAAAGGAAAACTTGGCGCCCATGAAGGGGCAGCTTGTTGTTTGGAGCACATTGTGAAGGAGCTTGCGGGCTTTGACTTTGAGCACCAGTCCAAACAGGACCAACGTGCGTACCAAGCTTACCAGGAGCGCCAGGAGAGGATGGACGAAGAAGACAGAGCCCAACAGAGTGTCCTCCTGTCTCCCCTCAAGATCAATGCTGGCTCGAAGCAACCACGCCCCATCCTGAGCGCAATTATCGGCATGTTACAGAAGATCTCAACAGTTTCGCTCGAGAGGGTCGACGCACGTCAGCGAATCGCGCTATTAATTATGAGGTGCCTTCCAATGCTGCCCAAGACGGAGAGGACTCACTTTCTCAAGTTTTTTGTCAAACTGGTTAAATCCAAACGGCCTATGCATAGGCTCTTCGCCACTGAGGTCGCAGGGAAGCTGTTGATGGAGGATTGGCTGTGGACTGAACATTTGGACGGAGGTAGGCCCATGGACAGCGAGGATCAGGGAAATATCGTAGATAACGGCGACGACGAAGACGATGACGAGGATAATGAAGTCGGCGGCGACGCGATGGAAGACGGCTTGAGCATAACGACAGCCACTACCACTTCGACAAAGAGCACCAATTACTACAATACTGCTGTTCTGGAGGGGCTCGGGGAGCGTGATCCTACACGATGTATCCCACTCAACGTCTTCAGCCAGCTCTCCGGCCGTCTCAGCGACAAAATCCCGGGAGTGCGAGCGCGAGCTGCCCAGTCGATCAGCGACATTATGGCTTTCGCCCTCCGCGCCACCAAGAAGAAAAATGCAGCCTTCTGGATCAAATCCGCCGCGCGCTCATCGATGGGGGTAGAGTTCAGCTTATCGCTTCGAAAGCGGGCGGAAGGAGACGAGCGGGCGAGCGCGAGGAAATGCGCCGTGACGGCGTTGGTTGCCTTTCTCTGCATCAAGAAAAAAGTCGATGCCTCTGACATCGCAGTTTTGGAGCAGCGCTGCGGGGACGAGAGCATTGCTACCAGGAAGTGCGCGGCAGGGGGGTTGACCGAGTTGCTCTTAGCTGCAAAAGAAAATGTCGATTTGGAACTCGCTTGGGCCCGCAGTGTCCTCCCATTAGCCATGGATACGGAAGTTACGTGCGTCAACAAGGGGCTCGAACTTTTCAGGCAGGTGGTTTTAGTGCCGCTTCTCAATGCTGACGACGAGAAGGACGCTATGAGCGCGTGGAGGATCCTGAGCAAGATGAGCGACAGCGGCGGTAGCAGCAGGAGTGGGGCAAAAGGGGGCATGAACGCGCTAAAGACGGCTTTGAAGAGGAACCTGGACGATTTCCCCGAGAACAGCTTGCCGCTTTTGAAGATTTTGAAGGTCGCCGCTGTCAAATCGCTGGGCCTGGAGACGACCAAGATCAAACTTTTTGCGCAAAGTATCACCTTCATGAGGGAGGGAGTCTGGTGCATGTTGGAGGCCTTCGCGTCGTGTTCGAGCATCACCGCCTCCAACAAAAATCGCAATGGGCCATCAAGCGGTACCGGCAATAGTACGAAGTCGTTCGATCTTATTTCAGCCGTCAAGAAAAGCAAGCTCGACGGGAGCTTTCTTGTTAGTGCCTGGGACAAGTTCCGCGAGTTGAGGTCCAAACCAGATGATATCCCTGACAACAGGATGCTGATCAGCATTGCGTGCAGCACGAGGAGTTGCTTGAAAGTCGTAAGCGAGCTCGCAAGTATTGTTCCTACCGCAGATGCCAAGCAGAGCGCCAAGTCGATGAAAAGTTTGCTCGTCAACTTCGCTATTGACCCCCCCTTGATTAGTTCTTGCATCCATGCACTCACATCATTGACTGTGACGTCATCCGATACCAAGGACGCTGCCGTGAAAAGCTGCGAAGACTGGGTGGGGAGTCTTTACGAACGCTGCGAGAAGAAACTGGAACAGTTCATGAACAGCAACGTCAAGAATTTTGCAGCCCTCGATCGTGCTCTCTTCACCGTAGGAGAGGCTAGCATGGTTGGCTTTACTGTCGACGAGGACTCCGCCGCGCTCGCCTTGAAAAAGAAGAAGAAAAAGAGCACCAGCAGCCACGCGTTCTTTGCTGGTTGCGATGACGATGGTAAGGAGGACAAACCCAAAAAGGGGAACAAGAAGAAGTCAACGGAGTCATGGACCACAGGAATCCACGTGACTCCCCCCCCACGCCTTGTAGAATTGATTCACTATTTGCTACCCCCCAAGATGCCCCACAACGTTGGCAACAAGGTCGAAATCGAGAACCCTGCAAACGCGCGGGCTCTCGCCTTTGTCGCGCTGGGGAAAGTTTGTCTTCGGAACGCAGAATTGGCCAAGGATATAGTCAACATTTTGGCGAGTGAGCTGCACTTTGATAGGAACGATGTGGAGACAAGTAATTCTAGCGCTGCTGTCAGATCTAATGCCCTTGTGGTGCTGGGTGACCTGTGCGTAAGGTACACAAGTTTGGTTGATCGACAGCTGCCTGCCATGGCGGAATGCCTTCAGGACGGCATCGAATTCGGGGATGCAAACTGCGCGATGGTGCGACGGCATGCCGTCTTGCTTCTGAGTAGTTTGCTACTGCAAGACTACGTCAAGTGGAGGGGACTGTTGGTTCATCGATATTTGGCCGCGACCTGTGACAAGGACGTGAGTGTCGCTCAAATGGCAGAGATGACCCTTTGCGGTCCTTTACTGAGGAAAAATCCGCTATTATTCAGCAACAACTTCGTCGAGAGTATATTTGTATTCAACAGGAGCACAAACCATCCCATATTCAAGAACGCGGCCAGCAGCGGCGATAATGGCGCAGGAGCGGTCGATTTCGATTGCAACATGCTTGTTGGGGCCCGGAAAAAAGGCTTGCGAATGCAAATCTACAAAATGATGCTCGCAAGCATGAGCGACGAGATGAAGATCGGTGTCGTAGCTCGCCTCGCCAAAGAGGTGCTAGGTGGGGCCGTCAACGGGGGAAAGCTAATGGGAGGGTGCAAGAGGATGGGGGATATCGAGAAGGATGTTGGGGAGCAGGGTATTAATTACGTCAAAGACTGCCAAGCGAGCGCTGATGTCTTGGGGGATTGCTTTAGTATCTTGCTTTGCGCGGAGGTCAGAGTAAGGAGCGGGACCGGGAAAGACGACGAAGAGGAAAAAGAAAGCTTTGAAGAGAACGGCGGAATCAACGGCAACGCGGTGATTAGCCAGCAGTTGGCCGCTGCCAAGGGCAAGCTTCTCAACAAAATCAGCCGTAAGCACTTAATCGAGAGCGTCGTACCTGTGCTGTGCGAGCTAAAAAACGTTTTCGAGGCCAACAAGAGCCCCCTCTTAAAGTCCTTGATGCGCTATTTGCGGGAGGTATTCAAGCTCTACAACTACGAGGTGAAGGAGGTGCTGGCAAACGATCCTGTTCTTCTCGCGGAACTCACCTACGACATGAAGAAGTTCACCGATATGCAGGCGAGGGAGCGAAAGATGAGGGAGGCAGAAGAGGAGAGGGAGAAGCGAATGCAGGAGGAGGAGAGGGAGGCGAGGGGCCTGTTCGCAGATGAGGATGGAGATATGGACCCTGTCATGGTCTATAAGAACAAAGAAAATTCGAATTCGAACTCAGGTGGGGGGGCTCTTGAGGGCGTTGGAGGTGAAATGAGTGGTTCGGTTGGGGCTAGCGTATTAGGGGGTGGCGTATTAGGAGGTGTTGCAGTCGCCCCACAACCCATCGTGAAGGCAAAAGGCAAACAGACTGTCGCAGTTGGGGCTGTGGAAAAAAATTCCGACAAGCGGAAGAAGGAGGAGGGGAGGAGTGTCTTCGAAGAGCTGCGCAACTTTACCGAGTGATCGATTATGTCGTGTAGCTATATAATGCGTGCGAGAAATTATATGTTTTTTTTTTGGATGCGGAAGTACAAAATTTTGCTGCTCGTACGTAACACTTCACACTATTTCCATCACACAGATCCTATTACAGCCTTCACAAAAGTTCCAGCACACAACCTCTCTCTCATTTCCAGTCCTTTTTGCTTGATCGCACTACCACTATTTCCCACAAAAATTCCTATTTCGCCTTCACCAAAACTGCCTCAAAAACACTAATACCAAGCAAATCATTCTCTCACTCCATTCGAGTTCTCACAACATATTTTCCACTTCGTTTCTTTTTTTTTTCTTTCTCTCATTATCAAAGGTCCTACAACCAAAATCAACTACAAGTCGTCTCCATACTTCACGAGGTTTAGCATGAGCTCATCAATTTCCCTTTCTCCAAAGTCATCCCTGGTACCGCTAAGAACGACCCTAAAAACCTGCGCTTTCTGTCCAGCAAGGGGCTGGTAAGGAAGCATCGTGAGCCCCTTCTCCTGCAGCCGCATCTTCAACTTGATCGCTACAGTGCTGATCGCATCAGCAATGTGGGCAGGGAAAATGACTTCGGCTTCAGATTGGTCCGTCTTGATGTTCGCATCGGCCATCATCTCGCGAATCCGTTTGGGAAGGTACAAGAAATTTACGTTGAATGGCCAGGGAGAACAGGCGAGCATGAAGTTTGGGTGGGCCTTGATCTTCTGGGCGAGAAGATCAATATTGACGACGGCGCTATCGACTCGTTTAGCGATGCCTTTTCGACCTCTGAATTTCCACATGGACCAGATTTTGATCGAGTCAGTCTTGCGCCCGCACATGAATGTCCCATCGCCAATGTCGAGATGAGCGTTTTTCTTCCGCTTATCAAATAGGTACTTTGCTTCGGAGCCGTTGGACTTGAGCATAAGACCTGCGTACCTTGTCATAAAGACTGTGGTTTGAAGAGGGGTACCAAGCATCTTGTGTGGGTTCACCGTGACTGAGTCGGCACGAGAGATCCCAGTAAGGAGCTTCTTGATATCGGGGCGGTCCGAGAAGAGAGCACTGCCGCCCCAAGCCCCGTCAACATGCATCCACAGGCCGTGTTTCTCGGCTATGTCGGCTATTTCGTCGAACTTGTCAAAAGTGCCCTTGACTGTGGAGCCTGCGGTACAGCCAATGAACCAAGGGCACCCGCCAGCAGCCTTGCACTCCTTGATCTTCTTCTCCAGGTCCTTGCTGCACATCTCGCCGTGTCCAGTCGTGTCGACCTTAACGAGATTGTTGCGACCCATGCCTAGAAGACCAATGGTCTTGAGAAACGAATAGTGCGCCTCGCGGGAGACAAAAACTGTGATTTTGGGAGCCACAGCATTACCACCGTCACGGGTCTCGGGGAACTTGTGATGCCGCGCAATGTGCAACCCCATCATGTTCCCAACGGAGCCGCCAGGGACCATTAACCCATCAGATTTCTCCCAATCCCACCCGAGAAGAGATGTGAACACGGTCATTACCTCCCTCTCCATCATGGAATAACAGGGGCAAGCTTCGTACGTGTAGTTGCTGTGTTTTGTTTTGGAGATTGTGTTTCGTGTTTTGTATTTTGTGCGTGGTGTGTGCGTGCGCCAGTGTTGTGTTAGTGGTGCTGTTGTGCAAGTTTCCGGTGCCCATCTGCAGCCCTCTTCAAAGGCCCTTTCGTGTTTGCTTGCGACCTTCCTTTTCACAAAGAATCTTCCTGTAAATCTGCGATGCGCGATGATAAATTCTCACCTGGTGTTCTGAAACAAACTCACAAGTTCTCCAGCAATCGCAGACGGATCAAGAGTTCCGAAGAGCTGGTTGAAAAACATGGGATGGGATGTGTCAACGGAATATCCGACGATGGTCCTGAGGAGGGCAGCCAGGGACTCACAGCCATCGCGCCCGAAAGTGTCCAGGCCAGTCTCACCCAAGGCGAGAAGGTCAGCTGAGTCAGGGTTGTGAGGGTGGTTACGCCAATCGCTATTCAGAGCACTGCGAAGGTCATCGGGGTCTAGGTACTCCACCACCTTCCGAGAAGTGCCAGTATCTCCTGAAAGATGAGCGGAGCCGTTCCACTTCTCCATAAGAGTAGAGATAATCAACGGGAGAATCGGGAGACCCTGCGATGTTCGGGGGAGAGAGATTGAGAGGAACGAGGATGTGTGTGTGAGTGAGGGTGGAAAGTGCAACAAAAAAACACCTCCCAGCTGTCTGACCCAGAAGGCAAAAAATTGTCTTTCGATTGTAACCCGATTCTTTATTTGCATCTCGACCGACCATCGACTATACATACCTTCGAACGACCGTCTTTGAAACAGACATCGCGAGATCGTGACTTGTATCTCTCCAAAGTGAGAGTGCTCAGGACACCAAGGATTGTCCCTGAAGCGATTAGTAGAGATTTTTCTGATAAACTCATCGTAACCTGTGATGGATGATATGTACGTCCTTCTGGTAGCGACAAATTAGTAAATGATACCTGATAGTCTTCCTGACCTAGGCAAAATTGGGGGCCCAAAATTGGGTCGAAAAATCAAGACCAAAAAAGGGTTGTATTGACTCTTTCTTTCTTTTAAGCTCTATGAAACCTCAACCACCACTCAATACTTACTCCAATGATCAGACTGGGCGCTTATAACTTTAGACGTGATAAGTCAAAGGAATTCATAGAACGTGATGAGGTCGGAACGTGATGAGGTCCTTCTTGCAGGTGTTCCTTCTCCCTATTCCTTCCGATACTTGAATGCGTGAAACAAGCGGTGCGTGAAGCAAGCGGGTGCCACATCGGCAAGGACTACCACTCCTGAGACAACCGTGGGGGTAGAAAGTGACAGGCAATCCAAGTGCTGCTAAACAAAAAATAACATAACATAACATTTTATCAATAGACTAACAAACCAACCAATCGTTTAACATACATTTTTCCTGATTATGTATTCGCTATGTTTACCCATCTTTCTGCCCCAATTTTGCTCTTAACCGCTGCTTCATGGCGTCCATTTTGGATGCTGTGGAAGAGGATACCGAGGATATTACTGAATCAACAGCACTTCCAGTATCGCTACCAGCATCACTATTGAAGGTTCTGCCCACGAGGCTACTGCAACCGGAGAAACCTCGCAACCTCCTGAGCTCTGCCCTCAAAGCATCGTTATCCGCCATTGTCTCATTGATGGTCACAGAGAGCTTTTGAATTTGATTCTCGTTTAGTAACCTATTATCTCGCGCTTCTTCCTCCTTACGTTCAAAATTTCTATTGTGACCTTGCCTTAGCTGTTGTATCGTCATTTTAAGCTGCTCAGTCTCTGCGATGGCCTCGTCATATCGGCGTTGTAGTTCTGAAACTTGGCCCTCGAGTTTCCCTATTTTTACTTCAGCAGCAACACGAGCTGCCATCGCCTCAGATCTCTGACGCTGCAGATCCTCGGTGAGTTCGATCTGGGTCAACATCTGACCTTTCAAAACTTCAACCTCATCACCGAGCGATTCAGACCGGCTCAGGAGTGAACGTACTGCTCCCCAATCGCCCTTGAGTGACCACCTCCGTGTCTCAAATTCAATCGCATTCTTGCCGTTTTGAATTTCCCCTTCCAAGACATCGATGAGCCGCAATAAAACTGACTCACCATCGCTACAATAGCTCTCGACGCCAGCACGCCCCTCAACCCGGTCCATTGCACAATTAAGCTTGTCAACAGCGAGTTCACAGTATTCTGTCAAAAGCGCAAACATCATCCCTCGGCAGTCTAGCATCATATCAAATGCGTCCAAGAGGCATTCGTTGTCGTCTTTTACGTCGGGGAAGATACATTTCCAATACACATCCGAGGAGTCGTACCTACAGTGCCTGAAAGTCGAATCGATGGACGCAAACTCACTCCATTCCCTTTGTACCAAGATTGTTTCATACCCCCTCCGGCGCTTCAGATTGAACATCGTGAGACCAATATCGTCACATGTGACTGCGGGCGGAGAAATCCGAGCGAACATTTCGAAGAGAGCGTGCTCCAAGAGTAGGGGGCAAGAAGGGGGACATCTTTTGCGAAGGAATTTGGTCCACTTTTTTAGGGAGACAGAGGAGGGGGTGTCGGATGTTGCTACATACACACAGAGAGAGGGACTACTGGTATCATCTTGATAAAGAATACTGCTGGCTTCAAAATCTTCAATGACAGGAAGAACTTGACCGACACCTGTGTCTCGTTTGTCTTCAAAAACGAACATTCTTTCATCAGTATCAAAATCTTCAATATTAGGAAGAACTTGACCGACACCTGTGTCTCGTTTGTCTTCAAAAACGAACATTCTTTCATCAGTATCGTTGCTGCTTTCAATGGTCTCGTTCAATGCATCGATACTAAACAAACTACCCCCCTGTTCCCGTTGTTTGTGCTCAATTTTGCTGCAGGCCTCCTTCATTGAGTCAAGTGCTGCTGACAAGGATGATAGAGATGCCGTCAAGGGTTCGTCGTTAACTGGAGATGCCATTAAACGAGCGAAGCGTCCCTTTCTGAGAACTGTTTGCTTCGCTGGAACTGCAAGAGAGTCAGCAAAAATTCGTCAAAACGTCAAAACGTCGAAGCAAAGCAAATTTTTCCCCGCTAGGGTCAAAAAGGAACCGAAAGTACGTTAAACGTTGTCAGCTCCCATTTTATAACCTTTGCGTGGGATTGCCAATTCGAAGATAAACAAAGTGAGGAATCCATCCTTTTAGCGGCCTCCAACAACGCCGTCCAACCTTTTCTGCTCGGTTGATTGACTGTAGAGTAACCTCTTATCTACGTACGCATTTTTCGACCATGCGAACCATTAATCTATTTCTGGTGGTCATGATCGTTGGCGGTTCACACCCAAGCAACCGTTGGAACAAACCGCCCTTGTTGCTGAGTGAAAATACCCCTGCCGCAGCAAAGGTCAAAAAGACCTCAGCGACAGTAGTCACCACCACCCAAAAAGCAGCAACGAAATCATCTGATTCGAACCCGCTCACAATGATTGCGAATTCCCTCAAGACGAGTATAACAACCCTTAAGGACGGCTCGGTAGCTTTGTACCAGAATCAGAGGTTGTCGTCATCCATCTCCAGGCGCTACACTGCTGTGCCTAATTCGATCACTTACCCTGAATTCAAGGTGATGAAAACTGCAGCAAGTGACAGGGGGAAAATTATCCGTATCGGTCTACTCCTTGCTTGCGGTGCTAGCAACCAGTTAATTTACGCTTTGTATTTCTTCCCGGAGATGGTGCCCTCAACCTACTCTGCTGCCTCCTCTCAGTCAATCCGAAAAAAGTTGGAGGAGCGGGAGCGTGATGTCGGTATTAAGTGTGTGCAATGGGCGCTTGCATTTGAGCAAACCGCTTGGAAGTCAGGACTTACCGCAAAGATCAATCCGTTTTCGGGGTCATCAGAAGAAAAGAGGAAGGAAACTGTCCTTGAGAACATTTCTTTGGGAAAAAAAGTGCTTGCAATGTCAACAGGAGACGAAGCTATCGGCGAGGTCAAGGTGAGATCATTTTGACGTTCTTACACTGCGTTATCTTATCTTTGCTTGCTAACCATAACCCCCCCCCTAGCGCGCCGTCGACGCTACTCTAGCGAACCTCAGTCGGCAGCCAAAAAACAAAAAAAACACCAACTTCAAGTTTGTGACCAACCTAGGTACGGTGCCCAAGCCCGTCTTGACCTTTCTTGGTTCTACCATGAGTATTCCTTACGCTTCATACATCCCCAACTACTTCTTGCGGACTCAAATTAAATCCAAACTCCAGTCGATTAAAGAAGAGGACGATTTCTTGACAGGTTACAATTTGGAGGATTTGGAGGCTAGCGATCTCAGGGAGATTTGCATTGACCGATGTTGCTGCCGAGTTGGCGACGACGAGGAAGTGCTGCGGGGAGGGGTGAGAAAATGGTTGGATGATGTGAATATCTTTAAACAGAATGGTAGGAAGAATGCCCCCGAGGGCGAAAGGGAGGCAAAAGAAATTTTGGGGATTGCTGGACTCTATGGCATCAATGCTGCAAATTTAATGAAAAATGGAGTTGGTGACATCCCTGGAATAACGCTGACGCGAGGCCTATTCGTACAGTGAGAATGACGACAACATTTTAACACGAGAGCAGGTGCAGCTTTTGCAACAATTCGCACACTCATTAAAACATTAAAAAAAATACAATCTCCATAAACTCAACTTTCCTCAGCGAAGCCGTCAAGTCCTTCGCCCAAAGGGGATCCGCGACCACTCTCTTGAGTGGTTGTTGGCCGTTGGTTTGTGCTCGCAGAGTACCCTCTACCGTGAAACTCCCCTCCTTCGGCGCTGTTGTAGTCATAGTCTGCGAAGCCGCCGTCATCGTTGGCATCACCAGCAAAATCGAAAGACACATTGTCACCAGCCTTTTGACCCTCATGCTTCAACACAAAACCCGGTTGTGGTTGCTGCTGTAGTGGAGGCATCTTTACAATCTTACGGGGAGCCGCAACATCGCCGGGCCGCTTGCTTATAATGTCGGGAAGAGGCATTCCACGCTGATTTGCCACATCCATCCGAATTTGCTTTGCTGTGTGGAGGCTGAGGTTCATTGCCCCATCCATAATTTGGCTGAAGCCGTAACCCTCTTGATCCGCCTCAAAACTATTGTCTCTCTCCGGACTGCGCTCGGCCAGCATTTTTTTGCGCTTGTTGTATTTCTGCGCCCGCAAATCGCGTTGGTACTTTTTGCTAATGTTCCGTATGTACTTGAGTCGTTCAATCTCGTTCCTTGCCATGGTGTTATGGTCGTAGAAAGACTTAGTTTCCTTTCCGGCTCTAAGTTTCTGCAAAATTGTCTTGTTCTCAAGTGCAATACGACGCTGCTCTTTTTTCCTCATGACGTCATGTAACCCTCCTTTGTTGTACACAGCCTCGCCTTTCATGAGCGGCCGATTCTTTGATGAGCCCATAGAATCCTTCACACCCCCAATACCACCAGTGGCCGGCCCAGCTTTGCGCATAATTGCGCTCATCTTCTCCATCAATTTCCGGTTCTCCATCGCAATGCTCTGCAACCGGTCATCAGCAATCTGCCGCTTCTTGGCCCGAACACGCAAGTGATTCATATCAGTTGTTGTGGGCTTGGAGGAGTCAATTTGGGAACGACTATCACGAAGTCGCTGGCGGTGGAGCTTATGATTAGTGCGCTCTCGACGCCGTGCTATGATATCCTCAGGAGGGCGTCCCCAAGGGACCTTTCGATCCACAGCCTTCATGGGAAATTTAGGAGTTGGGTTCTGATTTAGTGGACAGAGCCAAATAGAGAGGTAAAAATTGATTCAAGAAGGGCTCAACAATGAATTGGTCGAGGAATTCCTAAGTAAAAACACGTAGACTCAAATTTTGATGGATGAGTAGTTTCCTCCCAACTTCCCCGACTGCTTTCTTTCGGATTTCTGCTTTTTTCCTCGTTGACATTTTTCCGAACACAAAAAGAGCTGAAAATGATCTGATCCAAACCCAGATTTTTAACGCCACTTGC
>Ga0115556_1002235_pt1 | contig 12959 bp, 10 predicted proteins | sample COGITO_mtgs_1104_5_FD_87282 | JGI IMG/M metagenome (GOLD analysis project Ga0115556, IMG submission 87282) | Pelagic marine microbial communities from North Sea - COGITO_mtgs_110414 | ecosystem: Environmental > Aquatic > Marine > Epipelagic | place: Germany:Helgoland, sampling site Kabeltonne... | reverse complement strand
TGCTCTTAGGTGTAGGGAAGCGGAAAAATTGGCTTTTCGGTTTTGCAAAATAGCGGGGTTGAATTCCTTTCATTTTGAATTTCCGAAAATGAGAGATTTTGCAGAGGTTTTCCTCGTTGCCTTCCCAGATCATCTTGCTCGATTAAAGAGTAGAGGGACTGGGATGTATGAAAGTATAAATGGAATCCATTTACATGTAAGTAAATTTTCAGAAGTACAAAGGGCAGAATGGGTCATAGCTCTTCGTTTAGTGGAAAAGGCCCTTAAGGGAAAAATTGGGCTAGAAATGGAACATGTAACTGAGTTGAATGACCAAATAGTAAAAGATGTCTTAAGAACAAGGGTAAAAAGAGGTGAGGAGGTCGCATTGCACTCCGATACTAGGCAAGTCATTCGAAGAGAGTATGATCAAATTGGAACGATTAAATTCAATATTAAAGAAAGAGAAGGCGAGGGAAAAGATGACTTTCAAAATGCTTACTCAACTGAGCTTAAGGCCGGGAATCTTAGTTTAAAAAAGTGGGATAATCAAGTGGACCACTTTGTTTCCAAAATTTCATTCCTCTGCACTCATTATCCAGAATATAATGTACCTCAATTTAGTTCAGACCTGAGGCATTTATTATTTGAAGAAATTTGTAAAGATGCAAAAAGTTGGAAAGAAATAAGAAATAGAGAAGTCCTGCCTGTTTTACAAAAACTCTATTCCATTGAAGAACTTGATTTGTTGGAGCAGGCAACACCCTCTACATTCTCTTTGAATAATGGAAAAAGACCATACCGTATCACTTATGAGGGAAGTCATGCAGTGATGCGGGTCAAATTGCAGGACTTATATGATATCTCAAAGCAGCCTCGGGTAGTTTTTGAAAAACATAGAGTTACTCTCCATATCTTAGCCCCCAATGAGAGGTGCGTTCAAGTGACAAACAATATTAATGAATTTTGGCTAGGTTCATACCTAGAAATTAAGAAAGAATTAGCGGGGCGATATCCTAAGCATGAATGGCGTTAATAATTTTGTCTAAATAATGATGTATTGGAAATTTTTGAAATGGACCCTCGGCGTAAAGCCTACATTTAAGAATGGAAAAGAAAACGGAGAATATGGTGAATGGCTCGGGAGAAAATATTTAAAGAAAAAAGGCTTCGTGGTCCTATATTCAAATTGGCGAAGTTTACGAGACCGAAGAAATGAAATTGATTTAATCTGTATGGATCAAGAAATGTTAGTTTTTGTTGAGGTAAGAGCGAGGTCAGAAAACTCTTTTACCACAGGGTTTGAGTCGCTAAACAAAAGAAAAAGAACCGCTTTATTACGCTCCTTCAAAGCCTATCTTAGAGAAATGCAGGATTGTCCCCCTTCTTACCGGTTTGACGTGGTAGAAATTGATTTACCTATGTCAGGCAATAAAAATGTGAAAGTTTTTCATCATGAAAATATTGCCATCTTCCACGAGTCCTTGCATTAAAGATATATCTTAAAATGATAAACACTTCTACAACCGACTCTAAAACCTCATTAAATAGAAAAACGCCCCCGACGATTATTATAATCTTTGGTGCTTCTGGAGACTTGACTGCACGGAAGCTAGCCCCTGCTATTTTTAACTTGTCCAAAGATAATTTATTACCAAAGAAATGCTTTTTAATTGGGTATGGTAGGTCCGCGATAAGTGATGAATCATTTAAAAATGAAATTAAGGAAGCCCTAGACGCTCACTCGAGGAGAAAAATTGAGGCATCTACTTGGAATACATTAGAAAAGAATCTTATTTTTCACGCAGGAGCTTATGATGATTTAAATAGTTTTCTAACTTTAGAGAAAAAGATTTCGAAGATTGAGAAACAAATTGATTGCAAAGCACAGTGCCTTTTTTATGTGTCCACTCCACCGGGCGTCTTTATGCCGATTTTGGAAAACCTCGGAGAAAGCGGATTGGCTAAGAGGCACCGTGGTACAGAAACAGCCTCCAAGGTAATTATTGAAAAACCTTTTGGGAGGAATTTACAATCGGCTCATGAATTGAACCAAGTTATTAATAAACGATTTGATGAATCCCAAGTATTTCGAATCGACCATTATCTTGGAAAAGAGACCGTGCAAAGCTTGCTTGTTCAGCGATTTGCGAATTCAATTTTTGAACCAGTTTGGAATCGTAATTATGTATCGAGCGTACAAATTACGGTTTCGGAAGACATAGGAGTTGGAAATCGTGGTGGGTACTATGATAAAAGTGGTGCACTACGAGATATGATTCAAAACCATGTGATGCAATTGCTTGCATTAACTGCCATGGAACCGCCTTCATCCCTAGATCCTGAATCAATTCGTGACGAAAAAGTAAAAGCCCTAAAAGCCCTAAAACCATTGGCTATTGAAGGGGAAAGCCCGGATGTAGTTCGTGCTTCTTATGCGGCCGGTCTAGTAGGAGGCTTACCGACGAAAGCCTATCTCGATGAAGAGGGCATCCCTCAAGATTCTGGTACAGAGACCTATGCGGCAATGAGGTTGTATTTAGATAATTGGAGGTGGAAGGGCGTTCCGTTTTATTTGCGTTCAGGAAAGAGACTGGCAATGAAAGCAAGTGAAATTGTTGTTCAGTTTACTAGACCTCCTGCCATATTATTTGGTCAAGATTCCCGACTAAAGGTTTCGCCAAATTTACTGGTCATTCGAATTCAACCCAATGAAGGAGTCACATTATATTTAAATTCAAAAACGCCAGGATTAGAAACAAAACTTCAGCCAATTAAACTTGCATTTGGCTATGAAACAACTTTTGGTTCAGATACTCCAGAGGCTTACGAAAGGCTTATTCTCGACGCCTTGAATGGTGACGGAACTCTTTTTATTCGTGGCGACGAAGCGGAAATGTCCTGGGGACTGCTTTCCCCTGTTCTCGACTATTGGGATAGTCAGGGCCGACAAGGCTTGGAAAGCTACGCCTCAGGAACTTGGGGGCCTTTGGCGGCAGATAAACTTTTACTTGGAAGTGGACACGAATGGATAACGGGAAGAAGTTATGATTAAAATGAAATATTATTCTTATTTTTGTATGATCGCGCTACTAATTAACGCTGGTTGTTTGCGTCAAGAGGAAGCCTCGATTAAAACTGACTTAGAGGAGGTTGAATTAGATATTATTAAAAAGGTAAATATGGAAACAATTGTTTTAGGTGGTGGATGTTTTTGGTGTACGGAAGCAGTTTTTGAAAAACTAGATGGGATTAAGGATGTAATTTCTGGATATGCTGGAGGTGAGATTTTGAATCCAACCTATAAGCAAATCTGTACTGGAAATACAGGTCATGCTGAAGTAATAAAGATAACATTCGATCCCGCCGTTATCAGCTTTACTGCAGTACTTGATATCTTTGGAGATTGCCATGATCCGACAACATTGAATCGTCAGGGCGCAGATGTTGGTACCCAATACCGGTCTACTATAATGTACCTCTCTGATAAGCAGAAAGAATTGGCAATTCAATGGAAAGAGAAACTTAGTAAAAAATTAGAAGACCCTGTTGTTACCGAAATCGTAGCTGTGCCCGTCTTTTATTCTGCAGAAGAGTACCACCAAGATTATTACAGGAAGAATCCGAATGAGGGTTATTGTAATTTTGTGATTAGACCTAAGTTAAAGAAGCTTAATTTAGAGTAAGCTATTTCTACTAATTATCTTATTTATTTAATTAGGCTTCGAACTTACGGCATTCCCCTGTTGTTCAATTAAAAAGCTTCACCAAGGGGTATTTTGCCATGTCGGATATCAATGGTTTTGTAAACATTACGAATCTGCACATGGGTTCCGAACCGGATTACGTTTTCCAATTCAAAGTTGGAAAAATGAATAACTCCCAAGCTGAAGCTACTTCATCTTAAAGACTAAAAACCAAGCCAGATTGGAGGAGGTTATTATGGCTATGGAAACGAATATGGGATCTCAGGGCCGAGTTATAAGCTGTTTTATTAGTAATCTGCCCCCTAATTAGAAAATCTTTCTTCGATTAGGGTTATCAATATAGATCCGGACTTAATGTAAGTAAAAAAAGTTTGATTTTTTGAACCCAAAATCAAACAACGGACGAATACACATGTATTGTCATAAATTTTGACATACAATTTAAACCTTTAAAAAATAATACTATCTGTAACTTCTCTTCTAATCATGGTCACCCAATTAATTGGTGCTCCCCCAAAAGACACCATCGAAACAGCAGTGGAAGCAGGAAGTTTTAAACCTCTAGTTAGGGCTGAATTCTCTTGGATTACATGAGTATAACAAAAAAAGAATAAAAAAACGTATCTTTGAGAGGTTCAAAATAAAATTAAAACATAAAATTAAAGTTATCAAAACCCATTAGAGTATTTCACCAATTTAAATTTAGCTAATCAGCCTAATTTAGTATAATCAGGAATTCTTAAAAATCTTTTTTTGGTTTATTCTAACTAAAAAAATAAAAATGAACCTTTAATATACGGGTATCGATAAATTACTTTAGTAAATACTTAATAAGAATGATTTATTATGATTTTACTAAATATTTTATCTCCCTTCAGCAGGCTATTTTAAATTTAAAGAAAAACCTATTGAAAAAAAGGCAAAATATATTATAGTAGGAAATAATTTCTGTAATGATAAACACAAAATTAGCTTTATTGACATTGTCAATTTTAACATAAATGAAAAATTTTCAGCAAAATAGTCTTAGTAATACAAAATTTTTACATAATTGGTTTGAGAATCAAAACTCTAGTGCAGCGCAGTTGAGTTTGATTTTCGAGAACATACCGGGAGTCTCCTTTTTTATAAAAGATTTAAACCACAGACTCATATTTGTGAATGAGAGTCTATTATTACGTTTTGGGTTAGAATCGGAGAAGGACTTAGAGGGCAAAACGGATTTTGATCTATTTCCTCCTCGTCTTGCTGAACATTTCAGGAGGGAGGATCGCTTAGTTTTCGAGACCAAAAAACCGAGGTTAAATATTCTCGAGTTGTTTTTCAACAAACAAGGATTACCAGGTTGGTGTCTTACGAATAAATATCCAATGTTTGATACTGATGGAAATGTTACCGGAATTATGGGAACTGTGCGTCCCCACGATGATGGAGAACTTAAATGGGAACGTGAGGATGGTATTGGCCGTGCTGTTGGTCTAATTCGCCAAAAATTCAGGAAGGATCTTGCTATAGCAGACCTAGTTAAGGAATCTGAATTAAACCATCGTAAATTGCATCGTGGTTTTATTGAACTTTTTGGAATAGCACCGATGCAGTTTATTACCCGAACTCGTATCGAAGCTGCTTGCGATGACTTGCTTACGACTAACAAAAAGCTTGTTGTGATTGCGAAAGAAAATGGTTTTTACGACCAAAGTTCCTTTACGCAACATTTTCGCCGTCAAATGAAGGTGACTCCGCTTAAATATCGTAAACAAAAAGGTTTCGCTTAAGGACTGAAATATTTTATATGCCAGTAGGAAATATTCTGATCCTGCGTATATAAACTTCAGAATTTTTTTCTGCGAGTTCCCACCAATATTCTTGAGGGGACATGCCTTTAGGGGTTGGGATTAATCCTTCTTCATAAGCTGAAATGGCGGATGCCCCTTCAATTGTCATTACCCGGAGCATAACATCAATAACTTCAGGGAAAGAATAAAGGCGATTTGGTTTTCCTGAATCTCTGTAGTTGGGATTGCTTGTAGCTAAATATTCATACGGGGGAGTACCGCCTCCACTTGATGCATTAACATCTGGAAAAATTTGTTTTAAATTTCCAGTACCAAAACTATTTTTCTCAATTAGGTAGGCTCTAATTCCAAAATCTATAATATTGGAAGCAAGTGAAAAGTCGGTAGAGGCTCCATCAGCTCCATCCATAATAGGGTTTTTGATATTTCCTGGTGTACGAACCCCATTGGAAGTTTGAATGTAGGAACCAGAATTAGGGTGCAGATTATAGCCTGCGTTAAATGTTTGTACTGCAGATACATCAGATCTAAATATCTGATATCGAGGACGGGAAGTCGAAGATGCTGTTAAGCCATGCCGTACAATTTGGTAAGAAATTGCTCGTGCACCTCCTGTGTTAGTTGAATCGGGGTCAAGCTCAGGAGCTATGGTAAAAAAGCGAAAAAAAGTACCCGCCATTCCGAATCGAGAATTGATCAGAGAAATTTGATTGTTCGCATCGGAGATTGGATCATTGGGACCATCTGACCAGTCATTGGGAGTTATTCTAAGAGATTCATTCGTTGGTTTTGGTACTTTTGCTTCCTTCCATGAACCGCTAGTAGTTGAATCTTCCAGGACTGTTGCTGCCATCCAAACATTTCCGTCGTTTCGGTAGACGGCACAATGTAGGTCTTCCTGAATCCGATCTAAGATAAACTGCGCAACTTGATTTGTTTCTAGATCTCCGGATGCCTGTGTTTGAGTTCTGACCACTTGAGATGTTATATTGAGTAACATTCCTGCAAGAAGTGCAGTCACTGAAACCGCGACGAGTAACTCAAGAACAGTGAATCCAGATTTGGAAGATCGATGTACAGACATTTTAATAAGACTTAAAATGTAGAGTTGAAAATTTATTTATGCAAGGAGAGAGAAATTTTGATAGTTTAATTTATAATCCCCAGGGATTGTCCCATTTTTGCGTAAAGTTCTATTCCGCTTGTGGTCGATTCTATTAAATCGTCTGCAAGCGAAACGGCGTCCTTTTCAAAGAGAGTTAAAACAGATGAGCCCCCAAAAAGAAAGTATCCGTATTCCTCTCCTTTAGTAATATTCGCTGGTAATGTGGATGTAATCTTTACTGAACCCACGCAGGTTGCCCCTACCAGAAAGGATGCAACTTTACCCCCATTTGAACTTTCAATAAAGGAAAGATACCTTTTATTTTGCCAAAAGATTCCAATGTTTTTTCTAAGTGCAATTGGGTTTACTGAATAGAGTGAGCCGTTAATTAATTGTGGAATGGAAGAAATTCCTGCAACAGGAAAATGAAAACGATGGTAGTCAACTGGACACAAGCGACTAATGACCATTGAACCTTCCCGGTATGGTCTTGCTAATTCATCTGATTCAAAGAGTGCCGGTAAGTCAAATTGTTGACCTTTGACAAAAATGCTTTCAATTTTAGACAAGTTTTGGATTCCTGAATGTCTGCCATCGGCTGGAAATATAACTGAACCTTCGTTTGGATCAATCGGTCTAGCGTTATTGGTCAGTTGCCGGCTGAAAAATTCATTAAATGTTTTATATTCACTCGGCTTTTTAAGAAATTCATCTTCATTCAATCCAAATTTCTTGATAAAGGGGGTAATCTTATTTTTACTCGTTGGATTGTCCATCCTGTGCCCATACCATTTTGAAAACCAAGCACGTTTTATGGCAACCCACAGAGGAATTTTGCCGAAGGGAGTCCCATAAATCAAAGACAACCAATTTTCTCCGTACACTTTCTCTGATTCAACGCAACCTGAATCGCGGTTTAAAAATTTGATATCCTCGATCATTGATCGTGGGAAAGTGGCCTCTCATTGACCACAGAAAATTAACCTTTTTCTATTTTACCCGCTTTGATCGCTTTAACCGATACCCACATCCGTTTAACCTGGCCACTCGCCAACTTAACGCGAATCCGCTGAACATTAGGTCGGAAAGTTCGCTTGTTGTTTTTGACCAACTGCAAACCGATTCCTCCAGCTTTTTTGCTGACACCTTTATGAATGATTCGTCCGCCTACTTTTGGACGCTTACCTGTTATTGCACATACTCTAGCCATGGGTATAAATAGATTAAAGATTTCTATAATGTAGGATTAAACTTTATCTGACAAGTTCAATCATCTAATGGAGTAAATTATTGCAGCTAGTGAGGTCTAATATTTTAATGATTTAATTTTACTCTTTAGTCTTCTGAAGGACGGTTTCATTGTCCTTTTGCTCAAGAAAAAACGCCCGAACGCCGGGCTTTTTTTCTAAGAATGGAATTCCCTCTTTTGATCCAAGAACTAGAGATGCGGATGCAAGAGAGTCCGCTTGGGTGGCGTTGGGAGCAATTACAGTGACCTGTGCCATGGTTGTAAGGCCGATTCCAGTTTTAGGATTGATCAAGTGAGAGTATGTATTTCCTGAAAAGGTTATTGATTGTTCTAAATCGCCAGAGGTTGCAATTGCAACATTCGCAAGTACAAGATTTGGTAATTCGGGGTGTTTTTTACCGCCAATTGATATTTTCCATCCCGCTTTTCCTCGAGGGGGGTTTCCTAATAAAATATCACCACCCGCATCTATCAAAAATCGGGTTACATTCTGTTCCATTAAAATAGTAAACATTCGATCGGCTGCATAGCCTTTTGCAATTCCGCCAAGGTCTAGAACCATTCCACTCTTTAATAATAGTGCTTCTTTACGACCATAGTCTAACTTGAGATTTTGATACCCCATTCTCTCTTGTGCATTCGATCGTTTTTCATTCGTGGGAAGAACTTTTTTAAATCGGGCAATTCTCCATAATCTCGATAATGGTCCAATTGTGATATCAAATGCACCCTCAGTTTCAACTGCGAGCTCTTGGCTACATGCTAATACATAAAATAAATCATCAGAAACGGAGAAAGAATCAGGAGAACCTGAATTTTGAGAAAGGATCGAAAGCTCGCTGTTGCTATTATAATCGCTTAATATTTTATCCAAACGGTGGGCTTCCTTAAACGCGCTTTGGGCAGCAGTGTTAGAAAGTAGAATATTTTGTTCGTCGATTAATAAATTAAATTTTGTCCCCATGCAGGTTTGACTATATTTTCTATACTCAGAATTTGCTTTTTCATTGGCACACAAAGAGGACTTCAGGAAAAGAAAAATGAATAGCAGTAAGGAAAATATTTTCATTTGATTACAAATTAATATCTTAAAAAGCTTTTCTTGCCCAAAGAATTTTGGGATAAAGGAAGATTGTTAATACATTATCTATTACTATACCACACTATGCATCAGTTATACTTTAGCACCCTATTACTTTTATCATTGGGATTTATAATGCCTCTGTCTCACGCGGAAATTGAATTTGTTCGAGATGTAAAACCTATTTTAGAGCATAATTGTGTGAGCTGTCACCGTGAGGGAAATGTAAAAGGGAAAGTAAGATTGGATACCAAAGAAGCCGCTTTTGCAGGTGACGATGTTATCGTTCCGGGAAAACCTGATGATAGCTCTCTCTACTGGACGACAACCCTGCCTTCTGATGATGAATTGGTAATGCCTCCATTCAAGCATGAGGACAAAGACTATCCACTCCGCGATCAAGAGAAGGAAATTTTAAAAAAATGGATATTGGCCGGTGCAAATTGGCCCGATGAAGAGGTTCTTGTACCCCTTAAAAGATTACCAAAGACAGTGACTTTTGTTGACAACATTCAATCTATTTTGGAACAAAATTGTGTTGCTTGTCACTACGAAGGAAAAGTGAAAGGCGAATTAAGGTTAGATAGTTTCGAGCATGCCTTTGCTTCCGATTATGTTATTGTTCCCGGCCAGCCTTTAGAGAGTGATCTTTGGGTATTATGCACTTTACCGCAAGACGATGAGATGTTTATGCCCCCCGAAGGAAATGATCCATTGTCTTCAACTGACTTATTTATGCTCCGCAGGTGGATTGAAGAAGGAGCTGATTGGCCTGAGTCTGCGCAGTTATCTCCTAAAAAGAAGAGCTTTACAGTCCTAGGAACTATGCCCAAAGATCTGTATAAGTCCTTAGGCTTTAAGGAAGGAAAAGTAGAAGACGAATTTTCAAGTTACAGGCAAGAGATTGTAACCTCGGAACTCAGCTTTGAAATGATGCCCATAAAGGGAGGGACATACAGCATGGGGAGTTCTGCCAGTGATGAAAATAGGGGTAAAAATGAATTACTAAGTCGGAAAGTTAATGTTTCAGACTTTTGGATGGGAAAATACGAACTCACCTGGGATGAGTATGAACTTTGGATGATAAACTTGGATAAGGATAACCGAGAATACAACAAACTTGATCCCACCGAAGCTGATGCCCTATCCGATGCTGTTACCAAGCCCACTGCACCCTACACTGACATGACTTTTGGAATGGGTAAAAGTGGACACCCTGCAATCTGTATGACTCAATTATCTGCCAAAATGTATTGTATGTGGTTAAGTGCCCGCACGGGAAAATTCTACCGATTACCCACCGAGGCAGAATGGGAATTTGCCTGTAAGGCAGGCACGGATACCGCGTACAGTTTTGGAAATGATTCGGAAGAGTTATCTAATCATTCCTGGCATCTCGGAAACAGTAGATTTAAGTATCAAAAAGTCGGACAAAAATCTCCCAATCCCTTTGGCCTCTATGATATGCATGGTAATGTGTGGGAGTGGGTGCTCGATCAATTTGTTCCCCCAGCGGATACTGCCCCCAAGGGTATTTTGCAAAACCCGCTTGTTGCTCCGAATACTTTGTATCCAAGAGTGGTAAAAGGAGGATCGTGGGATGATGGTGCAGTAAGTCACAGGAGCGCGGGAAGGATGGGCTCGGAAGAAGCATGGAAGCAACAAGATCCACAAATCCCTAAAAGTGTTTGGTATCATACAGACGCAATATTTGTTGGATTTCGAGTGGTAAGACCCCGGGAAATTCCCTCTTTAGAAGATATCGAAAAGTATTGGCCCTCTGAAGAAGATATTTTAGCGATTCCGTCCCGATAAAGCACTTTTCTTCTCTATAAACTTGCATCTGGTTACAATAAGGGCTCACTTGTAAGTGTTGCCTTATGAAAAAGTTACCCGATTGTTCCCATGAAATGAAAAAGGATCGAAGAAAGGGTTTTGCTCTTGTCCTTGCTCTTTCTCTCATGAGCTTAGTGTTTTTGCTTGTCGTATCTCTCGTCAGCTTAGTGGGTACTGATCTAAACTTAGCCGAACTCAGGAAGCAAAAAGTTTTAGCTCAAGCAAATGCCCGTATGGGTATGATGGTAGCGTTGGGAGAAATCCAAAAACACTTGGGTCCGGATACACGAATTTCGGCAACTGCAGATATTTTGGATGAAAGAGTCGAATCGGGTGATTTATATGTGAACCAAAACTACGATGCCAGTCTTTCTGTATCAAGCGGAGTAGACCTCGATGAGGATAACCAATACGATAAATTATCCTTTGGCCAAAGATATTGGACTGGGGTTTGGAAAACTCGTGCGAAAAGTAAAGGAGGAATCCAACCGGGTGCGAAACCATTTCCCAATATTTTAGAAACCGGAAACTCTGTGAATAAAACAATTATGCAGGATTCTGAATTTGATCCGCACCCTGCGGTTGAAGTTGCCTGGTTAGTGAGTGGAAACGAGGGATATGAAAAAAAATTGGCGGTATTACAAGGATCCGGATCCTTTGTATCCAGGCAGGATTATATCGAGATCCCAGATGGTATTGAAAAGGATCAACGGTATTTTAATGGGGCCCAAACTTCCTATGGTCAGGAGGGGAACGCTTGGTTGGATTATCAGGGCGTGGTTCAGCAAAATTTTACAAATCAAAACTCCGGTATTTTTGATCCTCAATATTTTCACCCACTTGTCGAATTACCGGATCCGGATGATATCCAGTTTCCCAATCAGACAGTTTGGATGCTCAAAAAACCTCTCTTGAAATCTAGTTATGACCCAGAGAATCCGAGTGATTGGAAAAACCACCTTGCCGGAGAACCGGTGAAAGTAAGGAAAACTAATTTTGAAATCCCTGATGAATCAGAAGGTCTTCCCAGTACCGCTGCTTCTTATGCTTACTGGGTAGGCGACGAGGGGGTAAAAGCGAAAGTCAATCATGTGAATGTTAAAAAAGGGGAAAATGTATGGGACGATCTTTCCGTCGCATCTGAACCCAATTTAGAAACAGGATTTGGAATTACATTTTCCCCATCGATTGAAGAAGATCGACAAGATATTATCTCGCTCGGAATGTTCGCAGAGATTGATGGGGTGACGGGGGATCCGACAACGAAATCGAATCGTATCGCCGCTCATTATCATGGTCTTACTACAGAGTCTTACGGTGTTCTTGCAGATGTAAGAACAGGCGGGCTTAAAAGAGACTTAAGTAGTGCCTTTGCGGTTGAATCCGGAACAACCTGGGAAAAAGATTTTCAAGGTTATTTATATCAGGACAGAATTTACTACATGAAAAACCTGTCCTTTAAACCGACCGCGTTTGCGAATGAATGGAATGATCAATCTTCAGGACAGTTTGCAGCGACAATCGATGATAAGAATACCATTTTAGCGGGTCCCCGTTGGTCGGTTCTTAGAGATTTTCATAATAAGTGGAAAGATGCTAAATCAGATTTAGCATGGGGTTCTGTTATTAACGATCCACGCCAACAAGAAGAAAAGTTAATGCCTGACGGGTTTCCTAGGATAGTGGGAGACAATAATATTTTGTTTGCTGAACGCCCCAATAATCCAAACGGCGAGATACAGGTCTCCATTCGTGATTTAGTGGATAATTTTAATCATTTCGCTGAGAGAACAATTCGTCCCGAGCCAATAAATCATTCTGTTGTTCCCGCCCTTGTTGAGTTTAAATTTTCTGCTGTTCCAACTTGGACGGACGATAAACTTGCTCTTGCAATGTATCCATCCGTTGCCTTTTGGAATCCCTATAATATTCCTATTCAATTGAACGATGTTTATGTGGAGATACCAATCTCCGTATACATGAGTGCATATAATTCGAAGGAATGGGATTTATTTAAGAAGTGGTATATTCACAACCCCAATGCCACGGTTCATTATATTCCAGGAAATACAACAACAAGTGTTTCAAGTATGCCCACGCAAAATTGGCAGGTGCCGGGAGGAACTATGCCTTATATTGACACGAATGGTAATGGCAGGTGGGATCCTGGTGAACCCCGTACTCATATCCCTCGCCCTCCCCGTCC
>Ga0115556_1002234_pt1 | contig 12960 bp, 10 predicted proteins | sample COGITO_mtgs_1104_5_FD_87282 | JGI IMG/M metagenome (GOLD analysis project Ga0115556, IMG submission 87282) | Pelagic marine microbial communities from North Sea - COGITO_mtgs_110414 | ecosystem: Environmental > Aquatic > Marine > Epipelagic | place: Germany:Helgoland, sampling site Kabeltonne... | reverse complement strand
TGACAACTCTAGTCCGTCTAGTAGTGGTCTTTTTGCTAGTGCTCTTGCTTACTTCGCAACTGATTTCACCATCGAACATGGCTGGTACGATACTGACAACTCTAGCTCGCTAGACGTTGGTCTATTTCTGCAAAAGATGAGTACTTCCGGGGGTGATGGAGAGAAAGGTTTGGTAGGGTACATATTGAAATTTGTGTGAAGCGAGAGGAGTCAGGAGCGACTTGGGTGAAAGTAGGCGATGCCCAAGAAATGGGGATGCTTCAAAGTAGTAGCGATTCGACGATAACAAGAAAAATCTTTTTTTACTCCAGTAAATTGTGCGATGTTTACTTAATTTGCTCCCTACAACCATAGCAGTAATTATGCACGTTAAATTGACAAGATTGTCGCTGTTGCTGTCACTCTTTACATGCCTGAGTTTCCAGTATTTAGGCCAAACCGTGGGTGAGCGACAAGGGCTTGGTCAAGGCTGCTCTCATAGCGGGAAGAGTTATTCTTGTACCACTCAACAGTCTCCTTAAGGCCATCTTCCCAAGATGTGTCCTCCGTCCACCCTAGCTTGTGGAGTTCTCCGCTGTCGATGGTGTAACGAAGGTCATTGAAGGCTCTGTCAGGGACAAAACTGATAATGTCGTCTTCCTTTCCTGCCTTACCGCAGCACTTGATCAGTTCCTTAGCGACGGCGAGATTCGAGAGCTCATTAGTACCGCCAATATTATAGATGTGACCGACCTGTCCCTTGTGCATGATGCTGTCGAATGCGCTGGCCACATCTTTGACATATAGGAAGTTTCTAGTGTTGGACCCGTCACCGTGCATGGTGATTTTCATTCCCCTCATAATTTGGTTCACGAACTTGGGGATCATCTTCTCTGGGAACTGGTGGGGTCCGTAAACGTTGTTGCCGCGGGTGATGATGCAAGGCAGGTTGAAAGAGCGGTGGTATGACTTCACTAGGAACTCTGCGCCAGCCTTGGTGGCAGCATATGGGTTGGTGGGCTCCAAAACGTGCTCTTCCTTCATAGGATCTGCGTCCATAGTCTCTCCCTCACCATAGACTTCGTCGGTGCTCACGTGAATGAACCTCTTGATCTTCCCATAAATCTGCAGACAAGGAATGTGAATGAGTTGAGTGGGGCAATTACAGTTAGTCAGGCATAGCAAGAGATTGTGTGTGCTTTCACGAACGAATGCGTTTGCGAAAATACCTCACCTTAGCGCTCTCAAGCAAAACGTGAGTCCCATAAATGTTGTTTTTTGTGAACTGGAAGCTGTTACCAAAGGAGTTGTCAACATGAGTCTGAGCAGCGAAATGCAGGATGGTGTCGATCTCGTACTTGTCCAGCACGTGAGACACGAAATCCGAGGAGCAGATATCACCCTTAACAAATGAGTAGTTTCGCAAATACTTAACCTCGTCAAGGTTATCGATGCAGCTGCAATAATCAAGCTTGTCGTAGTTCACAATATTGTAGTTGGGGTACATCTGGCAAAAGCGAATCACAACCTGCAAAGCGTTGGTAAGGAGGTTAGCAAGATGCGCAGTCGGTCATTATTATCTGCGCGGTGCCCGACAAGCACGTGCTCTGTTTGAAAAGAACACCAAAACAACACCCACAAAAGGAAAAACAAAAGACAGAGTTGAGGTGGCAATTAATTCTCTTCTCAGCGGGTAGCCGATGATCACAGAAATAAACCGTTGCACGGCCGCGAGCTCTAACCCTCAAATGGTCTTTCGTTCATCCAGCTATGCACCCCAAACTAAAAATCTAAAAATGAAAATTTCGTGTGTGTTGATTTTCTTACATGTGAGGCAATGAAACCGGCCCCGCCCGTTATCATGATGTTCTTTGGCTCGTAGTCGGTCATGGTAAGGCTCCTAAGCTAACTCAAACAGTTGGAGAGGGGTAATGTAATTCAATGGCTTTCCAGGCGCTGCTGCTAAAAGAACGTTCTCACTCTAAACCTAAAAGCGTTTTTCTCACGTTTTAATCACTTTTACGCATTTTCAGTACAATAGCGCGCGGAGTAGCGCATTTTGGGGATTTTCGCCATACAACCTCTTTTAGACGAGGAGGCTCTTCTGTGCTTCTCGCCTGCTCTAAACCAATCTTGTAATGGAAGCCCCTCTTCCCTCCCCGCCAGTCCCACCAATTGATGACAGTAGCGCAACCCGTACACAAAGCGCGATCGCCACTACCACGAAACAAAAGCCCAAGCCCCGAGTTCGGCGTGTCCGACGCCCGAGGAATCCGATTCCTGATTCGCTATTGAACGATCCGAACCTCGCCCAGGCGATGCGCTCTCTCCCCTCCTCGTATAATTTCGAGGTTTACAAGACGATTCACACCATAACGACGAACAAATATTCAGTAATTGCCCTCCAGATGCCTGAGGGACTCCTAATGTATGGACCAATTTTGTCAGATATCATCAAGCGATTCACGGCCACCAGTATTGACCAGATTTATGTAATGGGTGACGTCACTTATGGCGCGTGCTGTGTGGATGATCTGAGTGCCAGGGAACTGGGAGTCGAATTTCTGGTTCATTATGGGCACAGCTGTTTGGTGCCTGTGGGGAAGACCAAGGTCAGGACGATGTATGTTTTTGTTGAGGTGAGCAGTATGTCGCTCGCAGTATGGAGCCGAGCCTTTTCTCTAACTCCTAGCTTAACACTTAACACTTAATACTTAAACACAGATCCGGGTTGATTATGAGCACCTCGTCTCCTGCGTTCTCTCCACCCTCTCTCCCCCTCTCCGTATAAATATAATGGGTACAGTCCAATTCAGGTCTGCCATCGCCGAGTCCAATGAAGCTCTTCGAGACGCCGGGTTCATTACGAACGTTCCCCAGGCGAAGCCCCTCAGTCCCGGTGAGGTTCTTGGTTGCACGAGCCCCAACAATTTGTTCATTGAAGGAGAGTCGGAGGGTGGCAAAGATCAAGTGATTTTGTTCATCGCTGACGGTCGGTTTCACTTAGAGGCGGCGATGATTGCCAATCCCCGGTGCCGAGCAATGAAATACGATCCCTATAGTAAAGTTTTGACAGAGGAGAGCTACGACATAGCAAAGATGAGGAAGATTCGATACGAAGCAATACTCAAAGCCAAAGAAGCAAAGACAATCGGCATTGTCCTCGGAACGTTGGGACGGCAAGGAAACCCCGCGATTCTCTGCCGGGTAAAGTCCCTGCTCAAGAACCGCGGGCTTAGGTCTTTCGTCGTGCTGCTTTCGGAGATCCTACCTAAAAAGCTTTCCTTGATGCCCGCCGCTGATGCCTGGGTGCAGATTGCTTGCCCAAGGCTTTCTGTCGATTGGGGACACTTCTTTCACCGGCCGGTGCTCACGGTCTACGAACTTGAAGTCATGGTCGGGGAGAGCAAATGGTACAAGGAAGAGGATGGATATCCCATGGATTACTACAAAGAGGGGGACCACGGATGGGGTAATTATGGTGCTGGGAATGGGGCAAGAGAATACGATGGCTTTGAGATTTGATTTCAGTTGTTTGAAAAACCTATACCTAAAAACCTATACTCGGAGATAAATTGCCTGATAATGCTTGTAATGCTTGTGGGTAGATATTAGATTGAAAAAATATTCCACTAAACTCCTCTCTATTCCTCATAAATAACTCCGATAAACTACATCGTCTCAGGGGCGATCCGCGCGTCCCCCATCATGCTCCTCGCTTCTTTCATCTGCTTCTTTTCCTCCTTCTTCTCTGCTTTCCTCTTTGCCCAAGTGTGGCTTTTGGCCTTTTTTTTCTTCGCCCTCTTTGCACTCCTCTCACTTCTTTTGCTATGTTTGCTCTGAGCCCCCGGTGTCTCGTTGTTTTCCTCTCGCAGTTTTTCCCTTGCTTCATCTTCCTCCCTCTGCTTCTCGGCCACCTTTGCTGGATTCGGTCTATCGTTCCATTTCCCCTCTACCATGCTCCTCGTCCGACGGGGTCGCTTGACGCGACCGTTGGTTGCAGATAGCTCAATGCGTTTGTTGTTTGGGAGGATAATGATGTTGGAACAGGAAGTTGAGGTGATACTTGGGAGCAGACCGGTAATCGATGAATCCAACTTAGGGAGAGGGACGATATCGTTGCCGGGGGCTACGACAATTTCCATATTTCTGTTTCCGTCCTCTCCAATTAGCACTGGTTTGATTTCGGTTTTAGCTTCCTGTTCACCACCTTCTTTTTCCTCCTCATTTTCCTGTTCCTGTTCCTGTTCCTGTTCCTCCCCTTCATCTCCTTTGTTGTCTGATTCAGCTTCTTTTGCTTCTCCCTCCTTCTCCTCTTGGTCGTCTGCATTTCCGTCTTCCATAGCAAAATTACTCGGTATTACTCCGCCGTTTTCTGTAAGCAAATTGACGATTTCCTGCTCGTCCTCATCAAATTGCGAAAGGCTATCCCCTTCATCATAATACCTTCTCCGAATCCCCTCAATCCTCTCCAACTCCTTCTCTTTGACCTTCTTCCGTCGATCTCCCGCCTCTTTTTCTTCCAACGCTAGCAGCCTAGCGTACTCACTCCCCGCGATGGCGGCATTGTACAAATCATAATTCTGAGCAAGGAACTCCTCCTCCTCCTCCAGTTTCTCCCCTCTCTTGATCTTCTTCACTATTGCGATCTTATTGTCTTGTAGATCCTCAGCCGCTTTCTGCTCTGCAACCAACCTTTCTTCCTCTCTCTTTGCGTCCCAAAATGCCTTCTCCTTCTTCTCCTTGATGAGCTCTTGACGATACGCCTCCCGCTTTTTGGGGTTCTTGAGCCTTCTCCATGTTGCAATCTTCGTCAGCTTTTCTCCCCGTAGCCTGGCGATCTCAGCTTTGATGGCATCGTGATCCCTCTCTACTGGGGCATTTTTCTTCTCCATCCATTGCCGGAGACCTTCGTTTGGGTCTCCAGTATGGGTTAGTATCGCTGCCGCAGAACCGGTTTTGTACGTTCTGAGGATTGACTGCACGTGCCGACGGTCAAACCTATGTTTATTCACAGTGGGGGGTCGATTGTTAGTTGTAAGTCAGTAATAGATATGATTATTTTTTTAACCCAACCTTTCACTCCGCTTCTCACCTCTTCTCCCCGTGCTTCACAGGTTTGGCCCTCTCCTTGGCTTTTGCCTCCCAAAATTTCACCCCCATAACCCCCTCCTGCACGGCTCTCTGAACCAAAAACGCCGGAAATAGCAGCATACTGTGGTGCTTTTGAAACCGCACGAAGGCATCTTGGGGGATCGCGCCCTGATACTTCTCAGAGGTCAACATCATCTCCCTGAGGCACTCCTTTGCCAGCATACTGTCTTCCCATTTCCATCCATACAACTCCTTGATCATCGTTTCCATTTCGTCGTATCCAAGCTCTCCATCATCGTCCAGATCATAAAGGTCAAAGGTGAAGTTTGTGAGCGTCTCCGGCGAAAGCGTACACATGTTCCAAACACTCACAATGAACTCCAAGAAGTCCATCTCTCCCCCACCGACTGTGTCGCAGTATCCGAACGCCTTGGCAGCGTACGTCGTACGGTCTAGATTGAAAAAATTTAAAAACTCGATGATGGACACCTCACCGTCGTGTGACTTGTTCATTTTGTAGAATATTTTCCAGAAAATTTTTATAGTTTTCTCATCCAAACCCAAGGCTCTGAAGGTAATTTCCCACTCCTGGTCATCAGGTTGATACGGGGGAATCGAGAAGTAGCAGCCCATCGGCTCCAGGAGGTTACGCGCTTGACTCATAACTCTGTCAAAGAACGATGGTCCTCGGAGGGCCTTCGCAAGCTCCTTGTCTAGGTCTGTTGCCATGATGAGAACGACGTTGGCAGTGGGGTTCAGCTCAGGAAGTTAAATACACAGATCATGTTATTTTTCACCTTCAACATCGCTTTTCGACACAGAATACGGAGGATATGACTTTTTTAGCACAAAAAAAAGCTTTCTGGCCTATTTTTTATGGGCGAGGAAATTGATCGTTCCACTGCGAAGTCCCCGAAAACTTTGTTAAGGTACTACCCCCCATTACAATTGATGCCCTCCTCGTGGATATGAACGCGCTTTGTCGGACCTTTAGGCGAACACTTTTGTCTCCTAGACCACCTCCCTTTGGAATGCCGTCAACCTCATCTTTCGGAGCTGCCAATTGCTAAGCCCCGATCCTAATTGTTTTGGTCGCTCTTGGATCTCCTCGCCCTTACTTGGAGCACCTATGGGTAGACTCGTTGCAAGGAAGGGGCTCTGCGTGTGAATAATCTCCCCCATATTTGTTGTATCCTTCTCCTGTTGATCCCACCCCGAAGCTTTGACCAAGAGGTTCCCAAGAACCCATTACCCCATAAACTAACACTCCCCTCCTCTCCGTAGCAAACATGCACCCCTTGCAAACCCTTATCCGCGAAGCCTGCATTGGTGTCGGCCTTGGCATCATCGCCGGTATGGGCTGGCGGTATTCGGTTCAGGTTCCCCACAACAACCGGGTGGATAATTTTTACAAGGTGAGGTTTAAAGCTACAGTGGCGAGCTGCGCATTAGAGCTTGGAACGGCGCACTACGCTACGCTAGAGATCACCGATGACTTCCGCTCTCACACACATTTGCGACACAGAATTATGATGCCTCAAAGGACCCCCACTAAATCTCGGGCTAGATAATTTGAGGGGAGAAAGAGAACTGCTAAATGACATAAGAACATGACGGCCCCATTTTCGACAGAAATGATAGATTTGCTTCCACAATTATGGTTTTTATTTCTAAACTGTACCATTACATTAGTAGTGTGTCGTTGAATTGTCGTTTCACTTCACACTCAGAAAAATCGTTTCTCATCATAGTCTTCATTCTTCAAGACATTGAGAATTTCTGGTGGAATAGGTGCTTTTTCGCCTTTTTTATAGTCAAAAGAAACAATTAAGCCCGAACCAGTGGCCAGCGTTCGCTCTGTTGTCCTACTGAAAACGATGTATTCCTGCTTGAATTCAAACTCTGTTATTGAATCCTTTTCAATTTTGCTGCCGACAACCAAATCATCGGGATAAGTACCAGGCCATTTGTAGCGGCATTCAGTATGTTTCAAAATTGGTCCAATTCCCGTCCCATGAAGAAACTCATCGGTTGGGTAGTCGGGATGTGACTGGATCACCTTATCCATCATCTGCTGGAAATGACATATTCTAGCCGTCTCAAAATATTTGAGATAGGTCACATTGTTGATGTGACCAAAAGCGTCCATCTCGCCCCAGTCAGTAGGTCGTAAGCGGAGGATAGGGTATTGCTTGAGGGCCGAAGGAAGGGATTGAAAAGGTGATTTCACATAGCGAATCGCAGTAACTCTAAACATTGAAATGAGTGGTATTGGCTTATTTTTGAAAGGATGTCCGTCAACAGGCTAAACTAGAGCAGAGGAATTTACGATTAATTTACTTTTTATCTTTCTGCAGTGTTTTAGAGATTGCTGCTCGTTTTGCCTGATGCTGTCAATTATCGATACCTAGCACCGGCAAGCGAGACCCTCTACTCGCACTAATTCAATACATGACGATGGTCTTCAGATTCGTTCTTCTCCTTCTTATCCTCTCAGTTGCATCATCTGATATCTGTTTCAACGGGTGCAACGGCCATGGAAGTTGCAAAAATTTCGTATGCACATGCCAACCGAATTACGGCGGGGACGATTGTTCGGTACTTCTCCACAACCAAGATCACACTTATTACCAGCTTGAGGCAGGAACTATGAATGCAACGAGAAAGGATTTTGGCCCCATGGTTCGAAAAGAGAAGGAGGTTTTGGTGGGGTTTTCCAGCTCTTCATGCGCTAGGTGTGCAGGCCCGGAAGGAGATTACGTCCAGGTTGCAGAAGCGCTTCAAACTGAAGGGATAAAATTCATCCGTGTTGATGTGGCCAAAGAGGTTGATATTGCTCGACGCTATGGAGTGGTCGATGTGCCAGCTCTCATTTTTTTCAAGAAAAAGAAACCGTTTCGCTACGAAGGGGCACACTTGGCGGGGAGCATAATGGAGTGGGTTACGAAGATGAGAATTGAGGGTGGGGTCACTGATTTGGTGGGAAAGGTTGGGGTTGAGGAGTTTTGGGTACAAAATGGGCGCAATTTCATCACAAATTCACAAGACGATAGTGCAAAGCAACTGCAGCAACAAGAGGATCAGCCTTTCTCAGCCTCCTCCTATACAGTAATCCTTCTAATAGGATTCTTCAGGTCACCGGAGTCGATGGAAATCGATGAATACGAGGATTTCCTTGAGCTGGCCAGAGAAATGCAGCCGATCGGCAATGTTTTTGTCGGCGCTGTAAAAGACGAGGACGTAGTCGCGGAGATGAGGAGTGCAGGAGTAATTCAGAGGACACCAAGCGTGAACATTTACCGGAAGAAGTATAATGAAGCCATGACACCCGTGGCCGCCCTCTCAAATCCCTCGTCAACCTTTTACCTGGACACTGACGACGATGTACAAAAGTGGGCAAGGGACGAAAGCGTTGAAAGCATGATTTTTCTTACTAACGCGAGAGAATTGAAGGCAATGGAGCGGAAGGGTTTGCCGATTATCATGCTCTTTGTGGAGGGGGAACAGTCACACTCCGGGGGAGTGCTGAACGAAAACCTGTTTCGCGAGTTCCAGTATGTTGCCGACGAGCTCAGGGACAAGCTGGGGTTCGTTGTCGCGCCCGGCAACATACATAGCTCGCAGATGGTGATGTTAGGACTAAAAGAGGGGGGCGATAACTTACCAGCAATTGCTGTAAATAGCCAGCATGGTCTTGGAGCAAATTTTCCCAATGACAGCCCAATGAATAGGGATACAATTAAAAAATTTTGTGCACAAGTTCTTTCAGGAGGGAGTAGCGAATCGATAGGAAAAAGTCTCCAGGCAGTGTCGAACAAAATGTACCCGATCACTCGCTCTTACAAGGGAAATGCTTTCAAATTTGAGAAGGGAATAGCTGAGCGGTTTACGGATGGCGAGGACTTCCACATTGCAAAGGTGACTGTGGATAATTTCGAGGCGTTCGTCATGGACGAAAGTAAAAAGGTTCTTTTGATGATTCACACGAGCAAGAACTGCGAGCTGTGCGCCAATTTCGCCGTGTACTATAAGCATGTCGGATTGAGGTTTCACGAGCTTGGCATCGACATCTCGGTGGCTGAACTAGATTTGGGGGACGACGAAAAGTGGGCAGAATATTTAGGCGCAAGGATGAGAGAGTTGGATTTAGGCAATTTACCTCGGCTTGTGCTCTTTGGCAGGGGACCCAGGGAGCCACCATTTAAATATTTTTCCGGTTTCGGAAAGACCAAGGCTATCATGGATTGGACTGGAAAGCAGTTGGGTTTGGATTTGGGCGACCTCGCTCATTTAAATGATGAAGACAAGGCGCGTTTTAAAGAGCAGGTGACAGCCAGAGAAAAAGCACGAGGAGATATTCTGTAGGTTGTGTAAGTTGAAATTTGACTGAGTAGTTAGGTAGTCGGCTGACGATGAAAAGATTCATTCGATTCAGCGTCCAATTTCAATTTCAAATATTTTCTTCCTTTTGTTTCTAGATCAAAATCACATTCTGTTTCCTTCCCATCTGTTCCATGCCACACATCAAAACCGTTAATTTCCGTGATGATTTGTTACCTATTTTAAACCCTTACTGGTCACTTCTTTCCTTGGTCATGTATCTTGTAATGATTCCATGTTTCTTCTAGATTAACTTCCTCCCCTTGGCAATGGTGTTCTTTGAAATAACGGGACGCCTCATTGATCGCCGAAATTAGATTGCAAAGCATGAAAGCGCTTCCCAACGAAGCCTTAGCACTTATCTCTACGTTGTCTCGCGGTTTACCGTTTTTCTGACCTTGCGTCTTGTAATTTGCTAACCCGAGATCCATGGGAGGGGTCTCTAAAAGAGGGTGCGAGCAGCTGAAAATATCTTTCGGCAATTGTCGCTGAGAGTGCAACGTCGCGAAGACGAAGGAGGTCGATGGCGCATTAGTGTTGGCATTTTTGGAGTTTTGTCATTGCTTTAGGATGGACGATGGCGCTTGATGGCGCTTGGTGGCGCTTGATGGCGCTTGACGGCTTGTGCTTGCATTCTGCTTGTGCTTACCTTATGGAATGCAAATTCCCCAACTCTATAGACCTGACAAAAATGTAGAACATTAGGAAGCGCCTTATCTCCGTATTTATCCACATCACAAATATCACTCCGACCAATGTCCTCAATCATACCCCACCCTTCCGCATTCCAAGCATCAACGTTGGAAACCATCAAACTGTCCACGAGCACATGCCTGAGTCCGAGGTGCGCCGACGCAATACAAAAGGCGTACATTTCGCCGAGCAAATGGGGATACTCCTTATTCGTCGGTCGGACGAACTCGGACCACTTCCTGGCGATGGAGAGGGCGTCGCGGCCCGTCATCAGGTACGGCGGACCGACGGGGTAGAAGTTACTGGCGTCCGAGTTGCTCACTTTGGCTGCTGGAGAATCGCCCGTGCCCGTTATCGTGGTTAGGTCAAATTCCGTCCACTGTGCGCCTAAACCATAGTGCTGACTGATCGGCGTACCATGCACTACCTTGGTGGGAATCTTGGCCCTCCCTCCCCAGGCCTTCTCCACCCTCGATGGGATCTGCACGCTTTTGCCCGAAAAATCGTTCACAATCGGGTCCATTATAAGCTGATCCGGATCCAGCAGCACGACGATAATATCCTCGTCATTCAGCGCCCCCTCAGAGTCCAGACCAATACCATTCTCCAGCCAGTGCAACAACCCGAACGGCTTGTTGAAGAAAGAATACGTCTTGCCCGACTTTCCGTCCTCGCTGGTGCCGTCGAATTTCGGGGTGAAGTGGACGCTGAACCTACCCGGCGACGGCGACATCGGATCAATGAACGTTTCGTGCCAGGTCTCCAGCAGCTCTCGCTCACCCTTCTTCGCGTCGCACCCGGATACGATCCTGGTGATTTTACCTGTCTGCTTTATTGTCATAGCGCGGTGGAAAAGAAGGTACGACTGCCACGTCTGAAACGGGCTGCAATCGGTCGAGAATACTAGGTGGAGATCGTCTCCCGACGAGGTAACTGAAACTGACGTTGTGCTGCTTGTGCTGCTAGTGCTCCTGTCTTCCATTTTTGTTTGTGTTTGATAATTGTTTTGATAATTGTTCTCGTTCACTTTCTCCCCAATCGGATTCTCCCCAATCGGATTCTCCCCAATCGGATTCTCCCCAATCGGATTCTCCCCAACCGGATTCTCCCCCGTCGGATTTTCCATTATCATATAATTCCCACCGAGAAACAAGACACAGATAACCAACAACACTGTAGTCATATTCCCCCCTCTCCCCCTCCCCCTTGAGTTGGCAGGGGGCAGGTTAAAATATTTGTCTTCTTCGATCCCCGGAGGAACGAGGAGAGGATTTCGCGATCGCATCGTTCTGAGGAAGTCGGGGGGCCGGGGGGCTAGAAGGGGGGCCAATGATGATCAATATTAGAGAAAGCGATCGCGAGGATATTTAGTCTCTGAAGAAGAGGGGGGGATTATATATATGGGTAAAAGTGATACAACGGCACGCCGCGGTCGCGCGTTACAGTGGTGACGAAAATGAGGTAATCAAAGAGATCGCAAGGGCACTAAATGGCAGGTAAGAAAAAATAAGAGTGTGTTCGCCGAAATCAAAGTAAGCACATGAACAAAGCCAGTAAATCCAAAATATAAGACTCCATCTCGACATGTCAGTACTATTAGAGACCGACATTGGCCCGCTTTTACTCTCACTGAACCCTTCGTCACCGTTTGCCAGGAATTTCTTAGCCCTTTGCTCTGCGAAATACTACAATTCCACCCTCCTCTGGAATGTCGTCCAGTCTCGGTTCTGCCAAGGCGGAGAGAGCACGGGGAATGGATCAGGAGGTGTGTGCGCTCTTGGCTTGATGCGTGGCGTGGGGGAGACGGAGACCTTGGACGGAAGACGGTTCATCCCCTCCGACCCCAAACCGGCCAAATTTAAATGTCCTTCCCGCGAGGACCTGCGACTACCGGGCGTTCTTTATCCCGTCGCCATCAACAACACACCAAACACGAACCAGTCCCAGTTCCTAATAACCCTCGGTGCCTCCCGTCCTTCTGATGGATTGGATAACTACTTCAATGATCCCAAGGATATTCCCATCCCCTTCGGTCGCGTAATTCAGGACTCATCTGGCGTGTTAGACAAGCTAAACTCAGCGTACTGCGATAGCGGAGGTCGACCATACCAAGATGTAAGAATTCTGCACACAGTCGTGGTATACGATCCTTGGCATGGGTTGGAAGAGGAAGAGGAAGAGGAAGAGGAAAAGGAAGGAAAAAAAGAATGTCGGAGACGTAGGGATGAGTTGAGAAGTTCCGGGGGGTGGATTGGGGAGATGGAGGGGTTCAAGTCCTGGTTATCTTCCCGCGGTAGCCAGAGCCCCGTGTACGAAGGTGGTCGACACCCGTCTGAGGTCGTCGAAATCAGGATTAATGCCGGCGAGAGTCTGGACGATGACGGTGACGGTGACGGTGACGGTGACGGTGACAATGACGTCGACGCTGCCTCAAAGGAGGAGAAAGAGCGGGTTAAAACGGCCAAATCTCAGGCAGTCGTCCTGGAAATGCTCGGAGATTTGCCCTCGGCGAACGTCAAACCGAAGGAGAACGTCCTGTTCGTCGCCAAGCTGAACCCTTACACCAGTGACGAAGACCTGGAACTTATTTTCTCGAGGTTTGATGAGACTTGCAAGGCGCACATCGTCCGCGACACCAAGACCGGGGACTCGTTGAACTTCGCATTCGTAGAATTCTCGACACCGGAGAAGTGCGCACAAGCCTATTTTAAGATGGATAATGCGCTGGTGGATGATAGAAGGATTAAGGTTGATTTCAGCCAGAGTGTTGGGGGGGGAAGGTGGAAGCAGTTTGTGGATCAGAGACAAGGGGGG
>Ga0115556_1002219_pt1 | contig 12999 bp, 7 predicted proteins | sample COGITO_mtgs_1104_5_FD_87282 | JGI IMG/M metagenome (GOLD analysis project Ga0115556, IMG submission 87282) | Pelagic marine microbial communities from North Sea - COGITO_mtgs_110414 | ecosystem: Environmental > Aquatic > Marine > Epipelagic | place: Germany:Helgoland, sampling site Kabeltonne... | reverse complement strand
CCTTCCCTTTACCTCTTTAAGACCTCGCCCCATGGTGAGCGCAGCATTAGCAACAGCAACGATTACAGCTACTACGAAAATCCCGCAAAGGTGAAACAATCACCTTATCCTCTTTTTGATTCTGTCATCTTCATCATCGAATACAATAAATTTGTGAAGATGCTCAACAAGGACAGCTAGGAGCGACCAACGTGGCTCTGTCCTAAGACGACGAGAGACGAAAAGAAGAGTTCTGGAAAATAAGTGGAAGCTACGTGATGAAGGTCGGAGGTCAGACAGCCAACTAAACTAGGTATTTAAACCATCCTCGTTCTACTCAATACTCCTACCCCCCCCACTTCCCTCATCCCCCCCCTCTAGTTCCTAAATAAAGTCTAGTATCCTATCTGCTACCTTTCGAAGAGCTTCTACTTCCCGCTCGTCCGCCAATTTGTAGGCATCTCTCCAAATGTGATGAAAATTTAATTACAGCGATTTGTCGGTGACAAATTTCACAGACAGTGTGTCCAGGTGATTTCATGGGTTGATTGCCGTATAGGTCGACGAGCTTACGCTTGTTCTGGGGAACGGCTGTCGCTGGTGTTTTGGTTGTTGTTGGAGCTGCTTCCGCTGCATCAATACCTGTTAATGCTTTTTTGCCACCAAAATTCATCTGCTCCGCTTCTGTACATCTCCTCTCCAGTTTCGCCTTGACATCGCAGGGCCTGCCTTCAGGACTGATCCTTTCATCAAAGTTGACTTCGTAGATTCGTTCTGGATCTGTCTTGGCGTGTTTGTGAAGGACCATAGTCACGTCGAGAATTATTTCCGACAATATTTTTTGATAAAACAAGATTTCATCCACGGTGCTGTCTTTGGGGAAATCCTCCTGCTCTAATATTTGGTCCCTGTCACTTTTTTCCTCGGCTCTGCCGTTTTCTTTCTCCCCACAAATTTCCCACTCCGCCCGTTCTGCCCTGACGAGCTCCATTGCAGCCTCGGCAATTTGTCTCGCATCGTGGACATGCACATTGTCAACAGAGAGCAATTTCCGTGGGTTCACTTTATTTCTCTGCTCAATAAGACTTTCAAGGCTTCCGTTCGCGACGATGGAAGGTACACCAACAGCCATAGTTTGATTTGTGGGCGGGGCTAATCTAGAGCTTGAGCATAACCAGGCTGGTTGCCTTCCCCTTCCCCGCACCCCTGACATGCCCGGGGATGGTAATTTTGTGTTCATGGGGGTTTGTGTTTCTTGGATTTTTCTTCAGCGCAAGACAGTCATATAGAGTGGGGGCTCAGTAGCTTTTCTTGTCGATAGATTAATAAATAGTCCTGAATGATATCTTCCTAACTTTTCATCAACAAAAAAATTTCTAACTTCCAAATTACACAAATTTGAATGAGTTCGATTGTGAATACCGCGTCAGCAGATGAGTGGGAGAATGTTAATCTCACCTGTCCAATTACAGGCGAGAAATTCATTGGTTAGTAGCAAACCTGAGTCATGCTTTGCTTGACAAGACACACTTCATGTACTAACTCTTTCTCGCACAACTATGCGAATATTTTACTCTATTTACTTCCAGATCCAGTAATCGACAAGGAGGGTAACACCTACGAGCGCTCTGCGATTATCGAGTGGCTCCAAACCAGCTCAACATCCCCGATCACAAGATCCCCTTTGTCTCTGTCTGACCTTATCCCGAACCGCCAACTTCAGGCTCTGCTCAATCCTTCGGGAAACGGAATCGTGACTCCGTCTTCCTCTCCAACGAGCTCCCCGGATGCCTCTCGTGTTCCCCGCTCGGCGAAAGTCACGCACACTATTGCTCCCCTGACCTCTGCGACCTCCCAGCAGCTGGCTGTCACCATTATGCCTCCCCCGGCTGACAACGCCTCCCGCACGCCTTCTCACATCGTCCTTTGTATCGACGTTTCGGGGAGTATGGACTCTGTCGCAGCCGTCAAGGGAGGAGAATCGAGTGGGTTGACTGTCCTCGATGTCGTCAAGCATTCTTGCAAGACTGTCGTCAAGCTCATGAATCCAACCGACATTATTTCAGTTGTAAAGTACTCTACCTCCGCTCAGGTAGTCTCATCTCCAAAGTTCATGACAGACGCCAACAGGTCTGCCGTGCTTTCAGCCATAGAGTCCCTCCACACGGAAGGGTCGACTAATATCTGGGATGGGCTTCGCCAATCCATGGATCTCATTAACGTCGGCATGGCCCCAGCAGATTCGGCAAATGTCAAGTCTCATGTGTTTCTCCTCACCGATGGCCTTCCAAACATTATCCCTCCCAGGGGGCACCTTCCGATGTTGAGCCGTTATTTCGATGCCAATCCCAACTTCTCTGCAGACATTCACACCTTTGGATTCGGCTACAACCTCGACAGCAAACTTCTCCTCGAGCTTGCAATCAAGGGGAAAGGCGGGTACTCTTTCATCCCCGACAGTGGATTTGTCGGTACAACTTTCTGCCACAGCGTTGCAAATGTGCTCACTTCCTGCGGGAACCAGGCCAGCCTTTGTTTGGAGCTTCCAGAAAACATTATGCTTACCAAAATTTCCGGCTCGGCCAAGGATTTTACTGCCGCTGAGATTGAGGCTGGTACCACGGATCAGCTTCAGTTCGAGAAAACGTCGTGGGGTGTCAGAGTCGATGTTGGTATGATCCAGTATGGCCAACCAAAGACCTTTATTTTCAATCTCGACAGCGACAGCAATTACAACAATAGTGCCATCGGTGTGAGTCTCAAATACAACCAACTTGATGGATCAGTGGCAAACATTCAGAGTATAACTCTGGCGAATGCTCCAGATGGTGGAGGCTCTGCGTCTTCTTTTAGCCTCCATAGACTTCGCGCTGTCGAGGTCATCACCAAGGTTTTAGAACTTAACGGTTGGCCGAGTGAGGGTTATAGTCCCACCGCTGGAACAACAACTGAAGCGAAGTCCCTCGTTATGGATCTGTGCGACGACATCAAGTCGAAATTTAGCGATGACAGTGGGTGCGAGAAGATAAAGGCACTTCTTGCGGACCTCGAGGGCCAAGTGACGGAGGCGGTCTCAAGCGATGAGTATTGGAACAAGTGGGGCAGGGTAAGTGAAAACACACCACATCGCGGCCGCTTGGCCAAGAATTTTTTCTAATCATCGTTTCTCTTTGAATCCAACGCAGCACTACCTCCCTGCGCTCTGTCGCGCCTATCTAAACTGCTACTGCACCAATTTCAAGGATGTGGCATTACAAAAATTCACCACCCCTCTCTTTGAGAAACTGCGAGATGAGGCAGATGCTGTTTTCATGTCTATTCCTCCGCCAACGCCTTCTCGGGGTGGGGCTCGAATGAGCATGGCAACCTACAGCAGGACCTACAACAACTACAGCAATCCTTGCTTTGACGGCAACTGCGTGGTCTTGATGGCAAACGGAAATTTGACGAGAGTCATGGACGTCAGGAAAGGCGACATTGTTAGCGGAGGCGGCAAGGTTCTTTGTGTTGTTAAAACGCTCTGTAAGGATGAGAAGACGGAGCTTGTAAAATTGGGCGGTGGACTCTTCATTACGCCGTACCATCCGGTCCGAGTCGAAGGCGTTTGGACGTTCCCGAAAGATATCAACTCTCCGGTCGTCAGAAGTTGCCCGGCTGTATACAGCTTCTGCCTCGATAGCCGCCATTCGATGATCATTAATGGTGTCGAGTGCGTTACACTTGGCCACAACTTTACTGACAACGAAGTGATCAGGCACGAATACTTTGGTTCTCAGCGGGTCATCGATGATCTCAAGAAATTCCGCAAGGGGTGGGCAGCAGGCCTGATCACAATGAATTTTGGAGCGATGAAGAGGGGGATTCATAACGATACCGACACCACGATCATCGGATTTGAAGAGAACAGGGTTATGATAGAGTGCATGTAGGGAGTGGTGATACAAGGAGTGATACAAGGAATGATACAAGGAATGATACAAGGAATACCGAAGTGGGAGGGTTAGGGTTAGGGACTTTTCAGTTCGCTTCCTTCAATGACACTCGGGTAATAGACAAAAAAAAGGCGAAGAGGGTTTAGGGTAACGTTTTAATACAAAAATTCCTTCCCTTAAAGTACTTTCTCTACTTCTACCTGCCATCTGCTAACCCTGCATCTACATACACACACTTCTTCATTGAATTGCATATCGTTTCACGTGCAATTAATAGCGACCAAACCCAATTCCTCAACACGAGCAGATTGTCAGGCCCCCTTTTGAGCACGCAACGGCCCTATTCCCTCCAGCCCTCTCGAATTTTGCACTCAAAACCGCCTCGTCAAACTCGTAAGTGTGCGCAACTGTCGCCATTCCAAGATCTATGATTTTCATGCTCTTGTCAGTGGAGGCGGTAACGACCCTCTTGGAATCGCTGTGAGTGTCCAGATCCATTATTCCGTAGCCTGCGTGCGCGTGGTACGTCGATACGAGCTCTCCGCCCCTTTTAAACTCGGAGAAATTTACCCTCCCGTCGTCCCCACCACCCGAGACAACGAGTGCTCCGTCACAAGTGAAATTCACTGCGCGAACTGTCCCGTCGTGGCGCTTCACTGAGTTCACCTCTACGCCGGTCTCGGCGTCATAAGTTGTCACAGCACCGTCTCTTGCGCCGCAACAAATTTGTTTCGAATCTGGAGACCAGCAAAGTGCTGTCGATGGTGAAGTAGTGGGGATTTCCCTGATTTCCCTGATTGTCGATCCATCCGCCTTGAGCAAATGAACTGTCGTTGGTGCCAATACTGCTATCAGGCCGGAATTGCTGACGGCAAGCTTGTGACTTCGCTTAATGTTCACTGCTTCTGCTCTTTGGTAGACTCTCACATGACTGTTGTCGTCAGCCTCTGTGTTTTCGCCACAAAACCCTCGGCTACCACCAGATTCCTCGGCCAGATCCCAGAAACAGATCTCATCTCCAACATCGCTACTCACTACTCTTTCCCCTCCCCCGCCTAAACATTCTACGCATGATATTCCCTTCCTACTAGATCCCCCACAGCTTGCAAAGGTGTCCACATATACAGCTCGAGCATCAGTGGAAGCTTCCTCAATGCTTTTGGCCCTGATTGAGTAGGTTGTAATGTCCCCTCCGACGCCTCCGGTCACTGCAAAAAACGTGCTGGATCCGCTCGCGCCAATCGAGGGTGACAGCGACAATGAATAAGGCGGGGGAGAGGGATGAAAGTGCAGGCGACGATAGGCAGAAGACGACATTCCTTGGGTCTGTATAATAAAATTTTGTAAATGCTGGTGATTGCGGGGACGATACACTGACTAGAGAGAATTGGGTTGACGAAATAGACTTGTTGATCCACTTGACTCCTTGCTGAGGACCCTCTTGGATTTTTGGGGGGGGTGATGATCTTTCAAATTGATTTATAGGACACTCGCGGTCGCTACTTGCTTTTTAGAGACCGTACCGATCGAGTCTTTCTTTCTCGCGCACTTATATTACGTTTGCTCTGACCTAATATTGTTGTCTATTCACCAGGCAAGCGCAGGCATAAATCGCGAAGGGGTGTCTCCTCCTCAGCAAACGCAACAACCTGCGGGCTACCGAGTGCAGACTGAATGGCGGAGCACACAGGAACTGTGGAATCTTGGGATGATTGCATGTTGCGACACAAGAAGATTCTGGACAAGATCAACGGCATGGACAGCAAGTTAAAGATGGCCAGACTACAATCTCATCACCAGCTGCTGAATCATGATGGGGGCAGCAACCTTATGCTTATGCGTCACAAGTTGGTATCAGAGCCTAGTTCTCCCGCAGGTGCCAACGCGATTTGGCTCGAGAAGATCCCCCTTCACTATGAGAATTTGCCGGGTGCAGCGCGAACTTCTTCCGTTGTTGTTGACGATTCCATTGATGCAATGGACAGCGCAACAGACAGCGCAATAGAAGTGAAAATCGATGATGACGAGGAAATCAACAATATCTCTGCTATTTCTATGGCATCTGCGAAATCGATCGCGTCCTTGGAGGGGCCTTGGCCGACGAAAGGCATCGATGAAAGTAACTACCATGAAAGTGACCAAGATAGTAAAAGCAGCCCGAGCCCCAGATTTGTCGCACCTGTGATGTTTGGTCCCGACGGTATGCCGCTCCCATCTTCGGATACGGTCGAGTTTGCGAACATCGTGAACCACCACCGGAACGTTCCTGGCCAAACTCAGCAGAGACGAGGAAGAGTTAAGGTGGTACCGAAAAATAAATACAGCAACGGCAACATTCAAGGCGGTGAAATCACTACTCCTATCCAGGTGACTCACGAGACTCATGGCCAGGGCTTAGTGGTATCTTTTAAACACGCTTGGGTGAAGGTGAAGTTCGCGACTCAAACTGTGAATTGCAGGAAAAGTGAGCTCAACTTCCTGGACGACAATAACAATAACAACAAAAACAACAAAAACAGCTTAAATAAAGATATAGACACAAAACAAAGCCAGGAGGTGAAGAAAGAGCTGGCCGAGGATTTTGTCGAGGATGTAATGAATCAATACGCTCCGACGCCACCACAAAAACGCAAGAGGGGAAGGCCGAAGGGTTCGAAAAACAGAAACCCTTTAGGGGGGATGAAAAACCCCAACATTGACTACGACTTCATCAGTGAGAACCGATTCCCATCGAGCCCGCGGCCTCTTTCTCCCTCGAACACCACGCGGATCACGCCCTCCAAGATTCTTCCTGTTGGGGAGAAACGATCGAGGGTGAAGGCCGATCGGCTCGGTGTGATAGAGCATGAGCTTAAAGATGAGGACATATATGATGAAGATGAAATGGAGCAGAAGAAGAAAAGGGGAAAGAGGCGCGACAAGAAACGACGACTTGACTACAGTCAAGTGGACGGAATAAGCGATGCATCCATCACTAGCAGTGACGATGATGGGGATGATAGCGATAGTAGTGATGCCGAAGGCTATGTACCTGTCCGAAAGCCCTCCCCCACTCGCGAGCTGAGCGAGTACGAGAAGTTACGGGCTGCGAGGATCGCAAGGAACGAAAAGCGGCTTGAAGATCTGGGCCTTTTGAAGAAAGAGAGAGAGAGGGAGGGAGAGAATCCTTCGGAGATATTCCCCAAGCCACGACGAAAGAAGAATGACGACGAAAGTTTTGGGAGCGACGATCTTGATGAGGAGGAGGAGGAGGAGGAGGATGAATTGGAGGTTAACGACGACGTTAAGGATGATGAAGAGGACGACGATGAGGATGGTGACGATGATGATGATGGTAGACTCGGCACGAAAAGGCAGAAGATCTCGACTTCATCTCATCCGCCGACCCATAGCCTCCCGAGAGTGACGCAATTTGTCCCGAAAAAGGAATGGAAGCGCAATTTCGGAATTGACCACGGGCCAACCCATCCCCTCCCCCTTGGAGAGAATGTACCTAGTACTGAGACCGCGATGAGTCCGAATAAGAAACAGAAAATTGCGGAAGAAGTTGCTGCTCAAGCAAAGGCCTTTGGGTTCGATCTAACTGGAGGAAAAGCTGCGAAGGAAAGAGACATCAAGCTACAGCAGCCTATGTCTCTCATCGAGCAGCTCATAGTAGAATGCGGAGACACGAAAAAGAAAGTAAGCTGGCGTGCCTGTAAGGAGTGCTGGGCGTGCTGCTCACTTGAATGCGGCGTATGCGAAGGTTGCGTCAAGAACCGGGAATTTACCGCCAGAGGAAAAGTACCATTGTACAAGTGCGAGCGCCGGAAGTGCGTTCGGCCAATACCCCCTGACGATGTCGCGGCCTTCGGAAACGTTGACAAAATACTCATCACCGAGGAGGATGTTGTTGAGGCAACGAAGAAGGCTGATGCCGATGCTGGCATCGCTGTCGTGCGAGATAAGGTCAGAGGGGAGGCTGATGATTTCGTGAACGAGGCGGAAGAAGAGGAGGAGGACGACTTTGCGAGGGATAAGTATGACCTTGATTATGAAGATGAATTTGATTTCTCCATCACAGACCATCTCAAATGCGGCAATAAAAGCAATGGTAGTGGTAATAGCGACGGTAACGGTAACGTCAATGATAAAGAAAACGGCAATCGCAACGCTAATGGGATTAGCTTATGGAATGAGCTTGCTGACGATGGTGATGGTGATGGTGATGGTAACAGCAGCAGTGTCAATGTCAATGGCATCAGTGACAGTAATTTCAAAAACCATTCCGAGGATGCTGTGCCGCAGGGAGAATGTGCTCTTCCCCTGAATTCTCCATTAAAACCTCCCGCTGTTCCCATCGTGGAAATGACCAACCCCGGGTCAGGGACAGATGACGACGATTTCGATGACGAAGAAGACGGCGTTGTTGACATTTTTGGATTGAGTCAGCCGGTCAAGCAGGTTGAGGGAGGCAAAATGGAACGCTTCCGCATGTTTAATTAAGTGTGTGGTGTAATTGTTAAAATGGTGTAATTATTTGCGTCTACAAAATTGTAATAATTTACTACCCTGTTTGTCTCATGGCCTGTTTGTCTCATGGCCTTTCTTTGCCACGTCTACATTTAAACATCCAATAAGAGTAGGCGGCAAACGAGAGTCCACACACAGGAGAAACTACTACTAGCGTGTAGCCGAGCTTAAGCATCGCTTCGTCGCCAGAATCATCATCTACAATAACTTCCAGTACTTCCCCCGCCGGAGAAATATCAATCTCGTACTCAATTTCCCCTTCAGTCACTGTGATCTCGTACAGATCAACACCCAACTCGTTCTCAAACTCTGCCCCCGTGATGGTACCGTCCGGCTTTTCTGCCTTGGCCGCATCGAGGACAACCTGTGGAACGCTGCTGGTATCAATTTGCTTCACCTCGTCAGCTGTGAGGGTGCTCACGAGGTGACTTCCAAAACTGGTCCCAAGTATTGTGGCAATACAGACCAAAATGTACAAAACCACCCTGAGCGAGGCAAGGAGGTATATACCAGGTATAGGGGTTAGACATGCATAATTACAGAAAATGATAAACCTCTATTTTTCGATCCGTCTCCTTACCTTCGAGATTTTTTAGAGCTTCCAGCATCATCTTTCAAATGTTCTTGTTCCAAAGAATTTAACATTTTTGAGGGGCTTGTTCCGGAAGTACTTCCCAAAGTAAGTGGAAAGTGGTAGGGGTGAGGAGAAAGGTACTGCAGGGGATGTACAAAGAGGAGGAAGAGGGGGGGGGGGGCCAGGGGGGGATTTAGCCCACCAATGACGCCCCAAATTCCCAAAGAACCCGAATTTTCAACAAAGATTCAGCGGAGCGTGCTCCAGCAAAACCTTCAGCCTTTCTTCTTCCCATTTTTCATCCTCCAATAGTTTTTTTATTTTTGCGATTCAACGCATTTATCTTCAAAGAAGGGTATTCAACGCTTTAAAAATCTGGAAATTAAAGTTAAACCCTTCTGATTCGTGAGATACAATCTGACACGACTGACTCCCACTCCCACTTGCCAAAGACCCTTCCTACTCATTGGGCTCTTGTAATATGTCTTCGACGCCAGCTTATGAGTATGATCTGTCCCGTCGAGATAGTGATGCTAGTGATGCGGATTTAGTTGAGTTCCGCAACAACTCCTCCTCATTACCTGGCCAAATCAATGGCAACAGAAGCAATATTGACGGTGAGAGGAAGTCCTCGCATCTTGCCTCGGTTCAGCTTCGAGCAATCTTAGTTAAAAATGCAACTATTAAAGCGCGCACCCCAAAGTCTACGTTCTGTGAGATTTTCTCCCCGGTCCTGATGATGGCTGTTCTCGTTTTTGCCTTCAGCCTCAGTGATGTGATGATTCGGCATGCAAAACAATACGATGAACTTGACCTCGATTTTCCCGGTCCATTCACCCAAGTTATTGATTTCTTTGTCCCGGACGCAAATGAGATAAACATCGATTTACCTGACCAGCAGATTGATGCGATATATGTGCCCCCCTCTATATCCTGCGCAGTCTTATTGAATACCTATTGCGACGACCTCTTTAACAATCTCAATGATGCGATTCAACCGGATGGTGATGTGATACCAGTTGTCCGCGATTGTTTGCTGGACGACCTTTACACTCCCACCGAGGAGATCGAAAACACTGTTTGCCTGGAAAGCCTGAACAACTGGAAGCCGGGTGATGCAGCCGATAATATCATCCTCACGCCAGACGAGGACGAGCCAGATTCCGATTCTGGTTCGGATCCTGCCAGAGGGTATAACAATACAGGCTACAACTACAATGGAGAGACCGACGTAGACTCATCCATGTCGTCAGTTAGAGACATCCGAAACCTCTTTACTAACTACCTGCGCGGTCCAATATTTGTGCCGTCATTCGATCAGTATATTTCTACAGCAAACCTGCTCACTTCAACCTTTGACGATGCTACTTACAACGAGCTACTCCAAAAAACATCCTACGGCCGTCTTTTTGGAAATCTGTTCACGCTTGGCACCCTCCACCTCACACCCAAGGGCGCCACCACGGGCGCGTTCATCGACTACCTAAACCGGACCAAGTCCTCCTTCGACACAATAACGATTCGCGAGCATGAAAATGAGGATGCCGCGATAAATTTCATCAACGAGAACCTAAACGAACGCTGCTTCGCCCTCATTGACTTCAATGGGAACAACGGTCATGCCGATGACCTTACCAATGATCTCGACTTCAAAATCCGCATGAACTACACGACACTTCCACGTACCACCCGCGTGACGAATTGGATCGCGCTCGGCCTCTCGAATCGTTACGAACGATATTATTTCAGCGGCTTCAATACTTTGCACCGCACTCTTGCTGATTTCGTCTTCGAGGAGTGCACAAGTAACTGCCCCAAAATCCCCTCAAACGATAATTTTTGGTCAATGCCGATGCCCACCAATGAATACAAGCAAAATGTTTTCTATACTGCCGTGGGGTATCTCCTCGGACTGGCGATCTCAATGGGTTTTCTGTACCCCATGAGCCGCCTCGTGAAGGCCATTGTTGAAGAAAAGGAGAGCAGGATGAAAGAAACCATGCTGATTCTTGGGGTGAAACCTATCGTCCACTGGGTCAGCTGGGTCATCACTTCTGGCCTTACCTTTTTGCTCATTAGCATCCTCGTGACCATCACAATCAGCACCACTTTCCTTCCCCACAGCAACTCGATGTTGCTCTTCCTGTACATATGGCTCTTCTGCACCTCGGTAGTTGGCTTTAGCTTTTTCGTGGCGTCGTTCTTCTCGCGCGCCAAGCTCGCCGCGATTATCGGTCCTGTTGCACTGTTCTCAAGTTTGATGCCCAGATGGATCTTCTACGGGTCCAACCGGTACGAGAATGAAAACTCCAAGACGTGGGCATCTTTGCTTCCTTGCACGGCCTTCGCTTTTGGTGCAGACATACTGAGCGATTACGAGTATAAAGAGGCTGGCGTACAGTACTATAACATGTTGGAAGGCGATTATAATTTCCTGACCTGTCTCGTGATGATGGCTGTCGATACCATTCTCTACTTTTTCCTCGCTTGGTACTTTGAGCAAGTGATCCCCTCTCAGTATGGCGTAGCAAAGCCCTTTTACTTTGTCTTTACCCCAAAGTTCTGGGGGTCATGCATGAGCGTCATCACATCGGGGAATGTCCCCAAGACTTATAATTCTATCTATAACCGCGGTGAAAGCAACAACACGAACTTCGAAACTGCTGGAGATGACCTCGTGGCCAGGGTTCAGATCCAGAATCTGGTGAAACTCTACGGGGGGGCTCAAAAGCGCGCAGTTGATGGTCTTAACCTGACCATGTATGAATCACAGATCACCTGCCTCTTGGGTCACAACGGCGCGGGCAAGACTACTACGATTTCCGTTCTGACGGGCCTTTACCCGCCTACCTCTGGAGACTGTAATATCTTTGGTAATCTCATCAGCACCGACTTGATCGAGGCTCGCCAGTCGATGGGTATTTGTCCCCAGCACAATGTTCTTTTCCCAGAGCTTACCGTTAGCGAGCATATCGAATTCTTCAACCGTATCAAGGGAATCAAGCCCACGACGGCCGTCATACAGAAACACGCCACAGAAGTCGGCCTAGGGGATAAGATGGAAACCCTCAGTGGAGCACTCTCTGGTGGGATGAAGCGGAAGCTGAGTGTCGCGATTGCGCTGTGCGGGAACCCCAAATTCTTGCTTTTAGACGAACCGACGAGCGGGATGGATCCTTACAGTCGCCGTGCGACATGGGAGCTTCTGAGGAAGAACAAGAAGGGACGTGTGACGTTATTGACGACCCATTTTATGGACGAAGCGGAGGTTTTGAGTGACCGAATTGCAGTCCTAAAAACGGGTCGGCTGCAGTGCGTTGGATCCTCCCTTTTTTTGAAAAAGCGCTTTGGAATAGGCTACAATTTGACCATGGTCGCCGAAAAGCTCGATGAAGACACCATAGATAAAACCACCACGTTCATCAAAAACTTTGTAGTTGACGCGACGGTGTTGAATGTCAGTGGAAGGGAGCTTAGTTACCGACTGCCTTCTGGAAGTGAGTCCAACTTTCCGGCGATGTTCGACGAGTTTGAAGAGAAAGGTATGAGGAAATCTCTCGGGATTGGTGGGTACGGAATCAGCATTACCACCTTAGAAGAGGTTTTTATTCGGCTCGCAAGAGAGGAAGAGAATGAAAACGTAGGCCATTTGGGAAACGGTGTTGGTAGCGAAGGATATAATGGCAACGGTCTCGAGCTCTCAGACCTGGGCAGGATCAGTGGTGTGAGCACCCCAAGTAGTAGCAATGGGGGGACTCCAAGTGGCACTCCTCGCCGGAAGAACAGCTTTAGTCAGGTTGCTCCATTGAACTTGAACGAGAACAATGACGGAGTTGGATCTGGAGTTATGGATATGCGTAACTTGAAAAGCGCGGATATCCCGCCTACAAACGGTCATACGAACGGTCATACGAACGGTCATACGAACGGTCATACGAACGGTCATACGAACGGTCATACGAACGGTCATAAGAATGGCCAAGCGTTCTCTACCTCCTCCCT
>Ga0115556_1002216_pt1 | contig 13008 bp, 5 predicted proteins | sample COGITO_mtgs_1104_5_FD_87282 | JGI IMG/M metagenome (GOLD analysis project Ga0115556, IMG submission 87282) | Pelagic marine microbial communities from North Sea - COGITO_mtgs_110414 | ecosystem: Environmental > Aquatic > Marine > Epipelagic | place: Germany:Helgoland, sampling site Kabeltonne... | reverse complement strand
GTCGAAAGCTATTAAGGAGCTCATATATCCTGTTGTCAGCGCGCTCACCAAAATTGAGAATAGAGCGAGCGAATTCACATTCTCAAAATCTACAAGCCAAACACAAATCTGCACCACACAGCACGGGATACTCTCAGTACCAAGTTCTATTGCTTTGAAGTTAAGGACAGCATTCATCTTTTTATCCTCTTCGGTGCTACAACAAACCCGGTAGGCATCGACTAAAGGTCTGAAAAAGGAAGCGCTAATCATCACCTCTTTCAGCTTGGTAGTCCAACTACTCTTCTTGTAATGGGCAAGAATGAAAGCGACTTGAAGAAGGAAGTTGAGTCCCATCATTGCAAGCATCAAATTAGCTTGCATCACCAATTGACCACTTCTGTGGTAAGCACCTATGGCATAGAGATCTGTCGCTATGTTAGTTGTCGAAATGATCGCTCCGATCACAACTCTACACGCCATGCCTGCTATACTATCTCTCATCAACCTATTTGAGATAACAACCATGAATTCTCTGCAGCCTTCCACTTCATCCGCTAAAGTGGCCAGCTGCTGGTATTGGGAGAACAGTGCATCTACAGCACCCTCCCCTGTCTGTGTTGTCATCACAAGTAAATTTGCCAAGTTAGAAGAGTACGAATGGGCTACAGACACGAAGCATCCAAAATCACATGGCAAAACTTACCTCCGCCATCCTCAGTGTAATTGCGAGGGACTTCCCTATACGCCTACAATCTTCTTCCGTCCACTCCTTCATTTCCTTAGTCCAATCAACACTCTGTGATCTGAAGCCAAAACTAAAGGTGAGGAAGTGAGCAATGATGGTGCCAAATAGAGGGCAGCGGTTGACTATGAGACTAAAGCTTGACTCGTATCTTTCCATAATTCTCTGAACACTTTCAACATTGCGATAGAAGTCATTTGACCGTTTCTCGTACATCTCCTCTACCATTAAATAAGAAACGTTGTCGTAGAACAGAAGAGGGGTGGGCATATATTTGGGCATATATTTATATTTTTGGGCATTGGGCATGCGGGCGGGAAGGAGGGAGAGAAAGTAGTTAGGTGGAGATTACAGAGGAAAACAAAACAATTGATTACAAACTAACCTGCAATCTGTGACAATTTTCTCGTCGACCCACTTCCTCCCACCTTGTTTTTGATACATTCACCATCACCATCATTGGCTTTTTGGTGAGATCTGTCTGATGAAATAATTTCCTCATTTCTCATCTTTGAAAGCTGTTGGGACGTCATGGGAGGGACATATTCGTCGTTTACACTCTCTTCTCGTAGTAAAAGAGTTCCGGGTTGATTGGAATAGCGTGAGGGTTCTTGCTGCTCTTCGATTTCTGTAACCAGAACCTCATCAAAGCATGTGGTGTGGTCTCCAACAGTTAATTCTGTAATTTTACCCATGCGGAATTTCTTGAATGTTAATTCAAGCTCAAACGCACGCAGCAAACGGTGGATAAAGTTCAAAGGGGCTAGGGAAACTATGGAGAAATGAATCAAAGAAGTGGCAATATTTGTCAGACGGAGGCAGTTAGTAGAAGCCCTTAATACTTTCTTTATCTTTCATAAATCACTCACCACACAAACACGGTTGTAATACCTTGTATAAGCATTTAGATGGTTATTTATTTATCCTATGGACCACAGATGAACTCATTTTTTACACAACAGCAAAATAAACAGAGTGCTGCCAGCTGTCGAAGTCCTAAGGTTCGGCTTGAGGTACAATAAAAGCAATTTTCCTGCCCTGACTTGCTTTAAAAGTACTTTTTCACGCTTTAAAACGTCGAAACATCCAAAAATAATTGAATAAGTCGAATGATAGAGTCTATCATCTAGTGATTGTCAAAAGACAACATGCCGATGGATGTATGTCGTCGTGGTATATGATTGAAAACGAATATTGTGTCATCATAATCCCCCTCGATGTTTAATCATACATACTGTGTGCCAAAAAAATCTATCTCAAACACTAACTCTAGCCGAAGTTAATAGACGTCTTGGTAAAATTTTTGTTGACGGCGACGGCTGGCTTCTCCTCTTGCTCGACAGCGTCAAAGAATGAAATGTCTGCGGGATCCAGGCCCTGTTTCCTGAGTCGGCGCATTGCTTCCTTCTTGTCTCCGGCTTTTAGACCAAGATCGTCTTTGATTTCCACCACCTCTTCTGTTCCATCCTTAAAACTTACAAAAACGCGAATGTTGGCGCTGTTGGCTGACCATCCTTGTCCGCCGCTGATGTGCCAACTGTTCCTGATCATCAGCTCAAAGTAATCATCTCGATCGATGCTCGCCGATATGTTCTTGTAGTAGTTCAAGAACTCGTTCTTGGTCACCTTGCCGTCTTTTTCGCCTCCGACATCGAAAGTATCAAGGAATTCTGTCAGCACCTCGTTCTCGGTCTTCTTCCCGGCAAGGACTTCGGGGTGTCGCTTAGCGTCGTATGCATTCACAACGTCGTCCGGCTCCAAAATGCCGTTGCCATCCTTGTCCATGACGTCGAAAGCGAGCAAGATCAGCCCTTTTCGCTTCTCATTCAAAGGTCCTCTGCAACCCTCTAGGAACTCCTCGTATCCGATGGATCCATTGCCGTCTTTATCAAACCAGTTAAAGAGCGCGAGCAGCTGATCCTTCTCGAGCATGATAGCGCACTCGTTCATGGCTTTGGCGAATTCCTCGGCATCTAAAGTCTTGCTGTTGTCGTCGTCAATTATTCTGAACTTGCGAGCAAGTCCACTGATCCCCTTCGCACCCCTCTTGCAAAGCTCGATCCGGAGGTTGTGCAGAATGTCTTCGACGCCAGACTGCTGTGACAGCACCAAGAGGCTACTTCCCCTGCCTTTTGCGGCCCCGACGACGCCATTCTTAATTTCTTCGTAGTTTATATCATCATGCTTCACGACCTTCTCCACGAGGCCTGCGCCTAAATTACTTTGGCGTGCATCCCGAATCGCAACGTCCTTGCTCCTCATTCGGACGGACAACCCCATCGACTTTCGAAACTCGTTCTCATCTTGCGGAGATCCTTCGCCAAAGGTCACTTGGCTGCTTGCCATGTAGTATCCCCCTTTCGCCATGATCCTCTGTCTTTCCTCCCTGTCTCCGCCATTATCAATGTCCGGGTTCAGCCTATTCTCCCTCGCTCTCTCATCGTCCTCCACGTCTCCTTTGGGATCGACGGAGCGGCAGTCGACTCCTTGCTTGCGTAGTCGGCGGACCATCTCATCGCTGTCGTCAGGTTTGAGGCCGAGGTCGTTCTCGATTTCGACAACACTCTGGCTACCGTCATTGTGGGTCACGAGCACTCGCTTATTCGCACTGTTCGCAGCAGAGCCCTTTCCACCGCTGATGTGCCACGCGTTGCGGATCATCAGCTCAAAATAATCGTCGTTCATAATCGAAGCGCTAAGGTTGTGGTAGTAGTTGGTGAACTCGGTCAGAGTCACAGCACCGTCAACTACTCCGCCGACGTCGAATGTTGTCAAAAAATCCTTCAAAACATCGTCAGCCGTCTTCCTTCCGGCTATCACATCAGGGTGTTTCGTAGCGTCGTACTTACTGGCCACTTCGTGAGCCTCAATTATTCCGCTGCCATCCGTGTCGATCTTGTCGAACGCCAGGTTGATCAAGTTCTTCCTCCGCTTGTTCAGTGGCTCTCTCACACCCTGGATGAACTCTTCGTAGCTGATACTTCCACTTTCATCTGCGTCGAAGTGATTCCAAAGGTTCCTGATGTCTTTGTCCGCTAAGTCAAAGTCCATTTCCTGCATTGCCTTCTTGAATTCAAGAAACTGGAGCTCTCCATCGCCACTGTCGTCCATGATTCGGAACTTTCGACTGAGACCGATCATTCCCGCTCCTCCCCTGCGCTTCAACTGGGTCTTGAGCTGCTTCAATATCAAACTGACTCCGGGAGATGGCTTTCCGGGCACGTTGTGCTTCGCAAATTTGGCCTCAATGGGGGTCTTTCCAAGAGCATCTTGCACAGTCGCTCCCTTGACCTCTCCAAACGCCGCCTTCCCACTCTTTCCCTTTGCGACAGGCATATTCCCAGGATCGAGCGATTTCAGCTTCGACTTATACTTGGCGCCAAGCGATTCAATAGCATTTTTTTTTGACTTGTCGTTCTCCTCCTTCTTGTCCTTCTTGTCCTCCTCGACTTTTCCATTGGTGTTGACGTGCACCACTTTGTGTCCTTGCTCGCGGAGCTTCTTCTTAATGGTGAGGTGGTCGGTAGCCCGGACGCCGAGGTCATCCTTCACCTCCATTACTTGCTCACTGCCATCCGCCATCGTACAAAGCACGCGGAGATTACTGCTGTTTTCGCAAGCGCCACGGCCACCTGATATGTGCCACGCATTGCGGATCATTAACTCAAAGTAGTCGTCGTTGTCAATGTTAACGCCCAAGTTTTCGTAATAGTTCTCAAACTCCTTCAAGGTCACGCGGCCATCAACGACCTCTCCGACCTCAAACACTGAGATGAAATCGCGGATGACTTCTTCTTCTGACTTACGGCCAGACAAGACGTCAGGGTGTTGACTACCATCATAAGCAGCCAGAACTTCCTCAGGCTCAACCACGCCGCTCCCATCTTTGTCGATCTTGGAGAAGGCGAGATCGACAAGTGCCCTCCGGCGAGCGTTCAGGGGATCGCGTAGTTGCGTAACCAATTCCTCGTACTCAATCGTGGCACTGTTGTCCATGTCAAAATAATCGAACAAACGTTTGATGTCCTGCTTGCTAAAATTGAGGTCCATCTCCCACATTCCCTTGGTGAACTCTGTCAGATCGAGGGATTTGTTCCCATCGTCATCCATCGACCTAAACTTTCTCGCCATGCCGACGAGTCCCTTGGCTCCCCTCTTGGCCATGGCCTCCTTGAGCTGATTGACGAGCTCTCGAACTCCGACTGGAGGCCCTTCGTGCTGCTTGGGGGTCTTGAATCGTGCGCTATAGCTCGTACCCGCTGATGCCGACTTAAGTGGTGCGCCAGTGCCAGGTAGCACACCCGGCGCGGCCGTTCCCTTCACCATGTCAATGGCCGGTATGTGCCACTTGATTGGACCGTATTCGTCGCGATTCTCTTCTTCGTCGCCGACGTCATCGATCCCGCCTTTGAGATCGATTCCAGCCACGTCGATGCCCTGCACCTTGAGATGGCGAATCATCTCGTCCTTGTCGTCTTCTTGAATACCCAGGTCATTGTTGATTTCCTCGACACTTTGGGTCCCATCGGCGTGCGTAACAAGAACGCGCCTATTCGCGCTGTTGGCAGCAGCCCCCTTACCACCTCCGATGTGCCAAGCGTTGCGGATCATAAGCTCAAAGTAGTCCTCATTGTCAATATTCGCTCCAATGTTTGTGTAGTAATTCTCAAACTCATCACGCGTCACCATACCATCAACGACTCCTCCTACATCGAAAGTCCCCAAGAACTCTCCGAGTACCTGGTCTGCTGTCTTCTTCCCTGCTACAACGTCCGGGTGGTGCTCTGCATCGTAGCAGTCCATGATCTCCTTAGGCTCGACGATTCCGCTCCCATCTTTGTCGATTACATCGAAAGCTTGACGAACCAACTTTCGCCGGCGATTATTTAAGGGGTCCCTGACTCCCTGGATGAACTCGTCAAAGTTGATGCTCCCCGATCCGTCTGTGTCAAAGTGACAAAAAAGCAAACGCATTTCTCTGTCGCCTAAGCCCATGTTCAGCTCGCTCATGGCCTTCTTGAACTCGGCGAGGCAGAGAGAGTTGCTCCCGTCGTCATCCATGATGTGAAACTTGCGCTGCAGGCCAACAAAACCGTTAGCACCGTGCCGTTTCATCTGGGACTTCAGCTTGGCGATGATACTGCCAAGACCTGGATCGGCGACGTTCTTTTTCAACGTCTTTGTGGGAGCGATCCCGCGCCTGCTTTTCTTCTGCGCCAATGTCGTGTTCTGCTGTTTCTTGGCGACTCTGTATTTAACCTCTTTTGCTAGGGTGTCCCTTATGGTCGTGCCCTCAATCCTGTCGGCGAGGGACTGAGGCATGTGCTTCCGTATATCAGCCTCCTTTTTTTCCTCCTCGATCTGGCTCCTCGACTTGAGGGTAATCTCTGCGAGCGATTTGGCCTTGTTCTGGTTCTTGCGGAGTTGCCGCTGCAGCGTCTTGGGCTTTAAATCACTCTCATCTTCACAGCTACCACAAAAGCTGGTACCCTTAACATCAGCCGAGCCTTGTCTTTTGAGTTGCAAAATCACATCGCTCTGTTCGGTCTTGTCCAGTCCAAGGTCATTTTCCACCTCCAAAACCCGATGACTACCATCATGCATGGTGGCGAGGACGCGGGTGTTGGCGCTGTTCGTACACCACCCTTCGCCGCCCGAAATGTGCCAGGCATTGCGTATCATCAACTCCCAATAATCGTCGTTGTCGACAGATGCTGATAAGTTGGTGTAGTAGTTGATAAACTCTTGATGAGAAACCATCCCATCCACTACTTCACCTACTTCAAAAGTCTCCAAAAACTCCTTCAAAACGTCATTTGCCTTCCGCTTCCCGTTGATGACATCAGGGTGCTTATCCGCATTGTAAGCGTTCACAACTTCTTGAATTTCCACGATGCCATTACCGTCAGTGTCAATGATCTCAAAAGCCTTGTTGACAATGTCGAGACGACGAGAATTGAGAGGGTCTCGAAGCCCCCGCAAAAACTCTTCGAAATCAATCAACCCATCGTCAGATTGGTCAAAAAAGTCAAACAGAAGGTCAAGCTCGCCACCGGTTAGATCTAGGTCGCACTCGCGCATCCCTTTCTTAAACTCGTCCCTGCTCAGACTCTTAGTCCCATCATCGTCAAGAATCTTGAACTTTCGAGAGATCCCGCCAATCCCTCGCGCGCCGCGCTTGGCAAGAGATCTCTTCAGGGAGGATACGATACTTTTTACGGGGGAAGGGGGACCGGTGGGTTTTAGGGGTTTTGTATTCACTGCTCGCTGTGCATTTGCTCGTCGCGCCTCTGCCGAGTGCTCGATGACGCTCGCGCCCAGTGTGCCGGGTTGTACTTTACGGCTCTTGGGGATCTTCCAGATGGAGTCCATCAAGTGAAAAAATTCTTCGTCGGTGAGAAAGCTTGCAATGTTACTGTAGTAATCCATCAAGGCATCTTTATTAATACCACCAGTGTCGTCGGCAACGTCTTTAAAGGTAGTGAGGAATTCTACGAGAACAACCGCCTCTGGTTTTTGTTCTGTGACGACGTCCGGGTGCCCCTTCAGGACAAAACACTTTCCTATATCCTCACAAGTAATCACGCCGTCGCCGTCGGCATCAATCCCGTCGAAGACATCACTTATTTTCTGCCGCCTTGCCGGGCTCAGCTCGCCCTTTATGCCTTCACAAAACTCGTGCCAATCGAGCGCCTGGCTGCCGTCAACATCGAAGCCGACAAAGAGAGCTCGGATATCCTGGTTGGACATTTTGTAAGTCTCCATCGCCTGGGCAAACTCTTCAAAGTCCAGCGTTCCATCTCCGTTCAGATCCATCTCCGTGAACACGTCGTGGAGGGCGATCATACCACTTACACCTTGCTTTCGGATGTGATTCTGGAGGAATTGCTTGGCTCTCTTGAAGTTTGCCGGCTTTCCTGGAGCAGGTGGGAGGTTGTCGAGGTCGGTGATACCACCGGGACGCTTCACTTCGACCGTCGTTGCATCCCGTGGCTTAACCATCTCTCCTAAGCTTCCATAAATCACCTTGGGCTGCTTAAAATTTGTATTCAGGCGCCAGACACTCCTCATCTCAGTCTCAAACTCCTCATCAGTGTGGAACGCCGCTGTGTTCTTGTAATAATCTATGAAATCAGGCTTCGATATTGCTCCGTTCTGACCGACGTTCTTGAAAGTCTCGAAAAAGTCCTGAAGAACTTGTGCAGGAGATTTTCTCTCAGACAATACATCAGGGTGATTGACTGGGTTATACAATCGCCCAATGTCACTGCAGGATATAACACCGACACAATCCGAATCAAGCAAGTCAAACACCTTCCCAATCAGTGCGATCCTGGCCGGGCTGAGCTCTCCCCGAATACCCGCCGCAAACTCTTGGTAATCGACACTGTTAGACTGGTTAGTATCACAGTACGTAAATAAGCTGCGAATCTCCTGGTTGCTAAGCTTAAAACCTTCTAGAGCAGCCGCAAACTCCTCAAAGGAAAGAGTGCCATCCCCATTCAGATCAAAATCTGTAAAAGCATTCTTTAGCGATACCATCCCATGAACGCCCTTTCCAGCAAGTTTCTTCCTAAGAGCCTGCACTGCAGCTTCGTAGTTCTTGCTACTTAAGGTCATACTTGAGTCGAATGCTGGTCAATTCCGATACCAAAGGTAGAAGAGAGAGAGAGCGCGAGAGATGTATAGAGTGGGAGCTTGGCTTAGGAATATATGGGTTGGGTGTATACTTGGGTTGGGGTTTTGTTGTTGTTGTTGTTCAGGGTCAGGTGTAAACAGACACAAGGTGTTTATTCAACCTTGGGGAGATTGGCCAGGGATGATTAAGAGCAACAGTTGAGACCTCCTTCTTGGACTGGACTCCAAGTTAACAAACAATAATCAGGAAAATCTAAAGGGGTAGCAATTTCTATGAGGATTTTCATGAAAGCAAACCACGTGCGAAACGACGGAAAAATCTTGAGAGAACAGAAGAAAAAAAAAAAATGCATCATGCATCATAAATATTCTATTTACCTTTTACGTCGTGCCTCTTAGCCCTTTAGGCGGGACCGGACCTGTAGGCCCAATTTGTGAACCACCCAAATTAGCAAATAATGATTTTTGAGTTCTTCTTCATTGTCAATTGATTGCTCGCTCCCTTCACAGGTAGATTGCTACACAAATGTTTTGATGCACGTGTTGTATTCTCTGCCCATTAGTGTTATGAACGAGTTCGCGTGATCGTATTTTTGTTGTCATTTGACATTTTGTCCTTGTTCTTGTTTTTTCTGTGGGGAGTTGGGGAGTTGGGGAGTTGGAAAGGAAAATATAACAACTCCATAGACGATTTTTTTGTATTTCAAAACACATTCAGTAGTTTTACAGTACTAGTCCGTATTAATACCGCAAGTTTCACCTTGCTCGGTCAGGGTTTAATTTTTGGGGCCACTGACGAGCCGTTTTGAGGAGGAGCCTCAATGCAGAGACCCACTCGTCCCTTTCTTCGACCGATGGACATTCACAGCTGATTTTGCTGTTCTCCAGCAATGAGTCGATGAAGAGGCTTCTATCCTTGTCAGCTTTAGTTTTCTGCGAATTCTTCTTGAAGTGCCCGATTCCATATCCCGGGTTGATATTCTTCAGCTTGCTCAGATAAAGGCGCTTGGCCACTTTGGTCTTACTGCTCGTATCCTTCACCCAAATGCTCTGCCAGTCACTGGCGACAAAGATGTGCTTGCCGTGCTTGCTTCCAGCTTCATAAACGGTGAGTACAGCCCCACTCCTTAAGAGATTTCTGTACTCGACCAACGGATCGCCGTCTGGACATTCTTCCATCGCCTTAACCTTGTCTTTGCTTCCCTTTTCAATGTCGACTACGTCGCCAAGCCTTGCGAACAAAGCTCCTCTTCCTACCTTGCTTCCCTCTTGTTCTTTCATTTTGCTCATCGCAGTCATGCTCAGCAAGGTGCTGTCCCCGGCCATCTGAACCCTCTCACATCCAGCGTGCTGGGCCAGTACCTCCTTGATTTGCTCTTCTCCCCTTTTCTCGATCAGAATTGCAGCGTACTCTTCATCTGCACTGGCGACATTGTCTAACGTATTCAGAGTTTGGCACATGAGTTCTTCATCGTCTCCGTAGACTCCCATCATCTGTAAAAATATCTTGATCCCTCCATGCTGGACAATTAGCTTGATGTTTTCCTTCACGAATGCTAGCTGACCGAAGAGCTCAAATATGAGTGACAACAGCGCGGTGTCGTCAAGGTTGGCCTGGACGGCCTTCATGAAAACGTGCATTCCTTGCTCTGCTACTATGTGCGAGACCTCGTCGCTTGTGCAAAGTCTATTCAGTGCCGCAATAACGTACTTCACCAAGTTGGGGTTGTGGTTGTACAAGTCCATGCTTCCAAGGAGCACCCCAACTCCGTCGCACCTGAGCAGTGATTCCTTGTTACCATCGTGCACAAGCGCGTTACTTAGTGTCAAAGTAGCATCCTGGAGAAAAGCCTCGTCGTCCATCCTACTCTGAATTACCTTCAACAACACTTCTGTTCCATTGAGCGCGCTGAACTTGTCCAAAGTTATTTCGGCATAGGTAAAGACGCTAAGGAACTTTATCGCCCAGCTCAATAGTTCTGCTTCGTAGTCGAATCCGCTGATGGTGCTCATGGTGAGCTCCATGACCCCAAGCTTGCTCAAATCAATTGCTGCATCGACATCATTCCCCAGGTTGAAGAGTGCCTCCATGGCAGCCTCCAAAATAGGAACGCTCTTGCTGTGCTTCGCCACGACGTCAGTAATTGCGACAGTCCCCCCTTCATTGATTATGTATTCCGTCGCTTCGGCATCCTTTGCCTCGTCGTTGATGGCCCCGAAATTGCTGATTACCATAATTGCGAGTTTCAATATCTCCTCGTCCTCCGGGTGCACCTTCATACCGGCCACAATCTTCTCAGTGGCTCTCTTCTTGACCATGATCAATATCGCTTCGTCGTCCAGGCTCATGTTGCCCATGGTCTTGAGCATGATTTCGAACAAATCCCCGTCTCCCAACCACCTCTCCACAGCAGTGACAATCTCATCGCAGCACTCCTGGCAGCACAGCTCCTTATTGTCGTCATCGCCCCCCAGCAGGTTTCCGATGCAAATAAAGGCCTCCTTGATGACCCCAGAGTCTTCGTTGTGGTTGATCATAACTTGCTTTATTGTACTCGGAACATTGACCTGCATCTCATAGCCAATGACGAGTTCGTTGTCAGCGCTTAGCTGATGCAAAATCTTGCACCCCTTCATGACCAACTTTTTCACCTTCACATGGGTCCAGACGGTATTGTTTATAGTTGTGATATACTCTAGCGTGCTCAAACTACCCTTTAGGTGATCAAAGGCCGACATGCTGTTGACGATGTCCATGGCCTGTTCCATCATTGTTGGGTCGTTGATGTGAAATTGCATAGAATCGATTATATCAGAAATGTTTCCATTCTGCGCCAGGATAGACGCACTCTTGTCATCTTGGCAGAGCGTGGACAGAACGTCAAATATCTTACCCATGACCCCTGCATCCCTCCCGTGCGTACCAACGCACGTCACCAAGCTCGATGCGCACGAGACATCTAAATCTTTCAAATTACCGTCAAGACTGTTGACCAAGTCTAGTATACTCGCCAGCTCGTTCTCGAGCTGGAAATGCTCAGCTGCTTGCTCCCAGCTGCTCTCTCCAGTAGCACTGTTGTAAAAGTAGGCTGTCCCGTCCTCACTCACGACCTGTTGCCAGTTGGCTGCCCCAGCGTGCACGTTGGCAAGATTCCTCAGACGATCTTCAAGCAGAGCCTCGGCCCCCCCTGCAAACGCCTGGGTTAGATGCGCCAACAATGCAGCGGTTGTGTCTTGAATGTAATCGTGGGCACCGTGCTGGTAACTACTGTTCTGGATGATCTGAATACCTTCCTTGCCGATGCCCATCTCGGCAACCCCAATCAAATCCGCCATTGTCCTCAGGCTGTACAGAGCGTTCTGCGCAAAAATCTCATCCTGTAAGTTTTGAGGATCCTTCAAGCTCATCAAAAGTGCATTGGCGACCCCGGCCTGCTTCAGCTTCTCAAGTATATTGGGATCGTTCAAGGCGATGCACTTGCTGAAGAGGCTAGCCGCCATCTGGGCCGCCATCAAGTTGTCACTTGCCAAGCTCAACACCAAGGCATCAAAACAACCGTCAGTATTTGCCAACCAGTTTATACCCTCGGCACTCTCCCCCGCACTCTCCATGAGTATGATGCTATCAGGACACACGTTGTACGCGGCCGATAGTGTGGCGATTTGGCTCGCCGAGTTGACAGACAAAATTGACGGAACATCGGCACTTCTTTGGTCAATCATTGATTTGACGATGGCCTGGATCAGAAGGGCCTTGCCCCCGAAGTCAGGGGGACCGAGGGCTTCCATCGCGTCTAACAACGCGTTCAAGCCGCCCTCTCTCTGGCAGATTTGATCTAATGTGGCCTGCAAGGCTCTCGGGTCCTCGATGTTCCCCAAAATCGAAGCAATAGCATCAGCACCCCCTTTGGTGCCGATCAAGCTAACTGCTTGGCTAAGAGCCTGCTCGCTGATTATCTCGAGCGCCTTGGCAGCTTCTTGCGCCATTCCAGTAGCGCCGATTTTGCCGACCTGACCTTTTGCCGCTGCAGCAGACTGCACTGTGGCGATCAAGCCTCCTTGCGCAATGCTCTGAATCCCACCCTCTACACAGGCAATATTTCCCAGACAAGCGCAAGCACTGCTCACAACTAGGGTGCTACCTCCAAATTGGGCGTTGCACATGGCGACGGCAGTCTCAGTATCAATTTTGAGGCCCGACGACATCAGGCGACTCACCGTTGACAGGATAAGGGTGATGGCCTCCTCCTTTTCGCTCGAATCCTCAAAGTTTCTCAAAGCGTTCATAGCTCTCTGAAGGCTGTTCATAAGCTGGTCGCTGATACTCTGGTTGAGGGCGCCCTCTTCAAGCATAAGATTGCCGACTAAGGAGAGCACCTTGTTGAAGTCTGACATAGCGCTCTCATCATTGCTCTCCATCTGCCCCAAAAAGTGATTCATTTGCTCAATGAGAGCGGCTAACCCATCAGCACCTGCCCCCTTGAGCAGGCCAAGGGCCTTAGCGGCGGATTTCACCAGCACAACGTCTTTGCTGTGTTCACTCATAATTGCCAGAAGCACCGACGCGCCTCCCATCTGCTGGAGCTGCTCCGCAGCATCGGCAACCGCGCTAGTTGTTGCAAGCGACGTGACGAGCGTGCAAAAAG
>Ga0115556_1002215_pt1 | contig 13020 bp, 10 predicted proteins | sample COGITO_mtgs_1104_5_FD_87282 | JGI IMG/M metagenome (GOLD analysis project Ga0115556, IMG submission 87282) | Pelagic marine microbial communities from North Sea - COGITO_mtgs_110414 | ecosystem: Environmental > Aquatic > Marine > Epipelagic | place: Germany:Helgoland, sampling site Kabeltonne... | reverse complement strand
GGGGGGGGGGGGGGGGGGGGGGGGGGGGGGGGGGGGGGGGGGGGGGGGGGGAGGGGGGGGGGACGTGGAGGCTTTATTTGACGACGGTTACAGAAGAATTAACATCGATGGGATGGGCTGACCCATTGATGCCCTCCGCAAACAAAAAGGGAACAGCAAATTTGTTGGTTTTTGTGTGCATTACTCAATTTTTTAAATCCCTTGTGAAGCTTCTCTTAAGGTTTTCGGCCCCGTTTTGACATTTTGAACCCTATAGATTGTTCCCAAGATGATTTCCAGCCTGGTCCGTACATCTCGGTCCTCCTCTGTTCTGGCCCGTGGAATCGCCTTCCCGGTCCCGTTATTCCCGCCCGCTGGCATATTCCGCCCCCTCTCCACGACCAGCAACATGAGAAACATCGGAATCTCCGCGCACATCGACTCCGGCAAGACGACCCTAACGGAGCGCATCCTCTTCTACACGGGTCGCATAAACTCCATCCACGACGTGAAGGGCAAGGACGGCGTCGGCGCGAAGATGGACAGCATGGACCTCGAGCGCGAGAAGGGCATAACGATCCAGTCCGCCGCGACGTTCTGCGAGTGGGGAGGGCACAACGTCAACATCATCGACACCCCGGGACACGTGGACTTCACCATCGAGGTGGAGAGGGCGCTGAGGGTGCTGGACGGGGGGGTGCTCGTGCTGTGCGGGGTGAGCGGGGTGCAGAGCCAGAGCCTGACGGTCGACAGGCAGATGAAGAGGTACAACGTGCCGAGGGTCGCGTTCATCAACAAGCTGGACAGGCAGGGGAGCAGCCCGGAGAAGGTGGTGGAGGACCTGAGGAGGGATTTGAGGCTGAACGCGTGCCCCGTTCAGATTCCCATCGGGCTCGAGGAGCACCACAGAGGGGTCGTGGACGTCGTCCGGGGCCGGAGCTACGTCTTCAAGGGGGATATGGGGGAGGAGGTGGAGGTCGGGGACGTCCCCCCCGAGTTTGCGGAGGAGGTGGTTACGAGGAGGGGGGAGATAATCGAGAGGCTCGCGGACGTCGACGACGAGATCGGGGAGCTGTTCCTGATGGAGGAGGAGGTGGACACGGACACGCTCGTCGCGGGCATCCGCAGGGCGACCATCGCGTGCAAGTTCGTGCCCGTCTTCATGGGGAGCGCCTTCAAGAACAAGGGGGTGCAGCCGCTCCTCGACGGCGTGCTCGACTACCTGCCGAGCCCGGGGGAGAAGGAGAACTTCGCGCTCGACCTGGACGACGAGGAGCGCGAGGTCAAGGTGAGCTGCAGCAGCGACGACCCCCTGATCGCCCTGGCCTTCAAGCTGGAGGAGGGAAAGTTCGGCCAGCTCACGTACATGAGGGTTTACCAGGGGATGCTGAAGAAGGGGATGGTCGTGACGAACGTGAACTCGGGGAAGAAGGTGAAGATACCCAGACTCGTGCGAATGCACAGCGACGACATGGAGGAGATCGATTCCGCCGGCGCGGGGGAGGTCGTGGCGACCTTCGGGGTGGACTGCAGCTCCATGGACTCCTTCACCGACGGGCGGCTCAACTACGCCATGAGCAGCATGTTCGTCCCGGAGCCGGTGATGAGCATCGCCGTGAAGCCGAAGGTCACGACGGACCAGATGAACTTCGGGAAGGCGCTCGCCAAGTTCAGCAAGGAGGACCCCACGCTGAGGATATCCATCGACCCCATTAGCTCGGAGACCATCTTGTCCGGGATGGGGGAGCTGCATTTGGAGGTTTACATCGAGCGCATGAAACGGGAGTACGACGTGGAATGCGTGCAGGGGCAGCCTAGTGTGAATTATAAGGAGGCTATTGGAAGGAAGGTGCCGTTCGACTACCTTCACAAGAAGCAGAGCGGAGGAAGTGGCCAGTATGCCAAGGTCATAGGCTACATCGAGCCCATTGACCGCGATGATGAAGACGTGGAAGACCACAATTTCGAATTCGTCAACAACTGCACGGGTACGAACATTCCTCCGGAGTACTACCCGAGTTGCAGAAACGGTGCTCAGGACGCCTGCGAGAAGGGAGGGTTGATCGAGTGCGAGGTCCAGGGTCTCCGGGTCGTCCTGGAGGACGGCGCCAGCCACAGCGTGGACAGCAGCGACATGGCGTTCCGGATCGCCACGGCCGCGGCGACGCGGGACGCTATGCGCAAGGCCCAGCCGAGCATCCTCGAGCCCGTGATGAAGCTCGAGGTCGTCGCGCCCGAGGAGTTCCAGGGGGCCATCGTCGGGGGACTCAACAGGAGGAACGGACTCATACAGAGCAGCGACATGGACGCGGACGGGTCGAGCGTGGTTATCATCGCGGATATGCCCCTGGCGAATATGTTCGGGTACTCGACGGACCTTAGGTCGATTACGCAGGGGAAGGGGGAGTTCACTATGGAATACAAGACACACATGCCAGTAAGGGCTGATGTGCAGGAGGAATTGATCAAGGCACACAATGAAGAGAAAAATGATAAGAAGAAGGCTGCCTAAACGTCGTTACCGTTTACACTTACATATAATAGATATAGATATAGTTATTATATATCATATATCATATATCATATATCATATATCATACTAATCTACTTTTGAAGTCCCGTCAACAATTCATTAAAAGGGGCTCATTCAAACAGTCGCTGCTCCTGTGCACTTGTCGCGAACTCATCGGGAATAAGTCCTTCTTTTTTTTGTCTGTCAATTCTTCCAGTTTCACTAGCATCTCAGTTGCATCTGCAATCACAGCTTCATTCATTCTCCGATCAATTGCCGGTTGGCCATCCTTTACCATCCCCCCGAGACAGAAACAGAGACAGCAGAAGAGCTGACCAGCGGCGGAAAGCCAAGAGATCTGACTTCTCACTCTTTGAACGGCAAGTCGATCAGTTAACCTCACGTTTTCGCCCTCTTTCTTCAAAGTGATAGTGTGTGTCATGCTGTATCCAGCGACGCAGTGGAACACAATGCTAATCCCATTCTCTTCCATCATTGTGGATATAGCTGTTTTGTACGATGGCGGGAAGATGGCATGTTTTGAGGAAAGGGGGGAACGCACTTTGGCAATCGCTGTCAGAGAGGAAGGTCCAGAAGCTAAATTTAAGAACGAGGGAACACAGGAATGTGTTAAAGGGGAGGGGGGAGGGGGGAGGGGGGGGGCTGGCAGGTGCCACACTTTCATGAACCGCCGCTGGCAAAGTCTCCAACAACATCATTAACTCACCTCCCTCTCTCTGTCCTACCCAAACAAGGCTCCCAAATAAATTTCCCCACCCTCCCACATCGCTCAGCGTCCTCAGGACTACTTCTGAGCTTGTGTGTCGCAAGATTGTGCATATTGTTGAGTGAAATTTATCGTGGCGGGTGATTTCAGGGCCTTTCCTCTCAAATTCTGTGTCATCGTAGTCTTCGCCGTTTCCAAAGCCACTGAATCGTACGAATTTAGATGAAGGACTTATAAGAATGCCAACAGTCCCGTTTGAATCGCGCATTGCAGGAGGCAGTGGCTCGTCGAAGTTATCCTCAACAATGTCGATATCATCCTCGTCATCGGAGAGACATTTTGAGATAGACAGCTCCATCGACGGAGATGGTTTCCCTAATAGAGAGCTCAAGGAGGAGTGTGGTGGGCTGCCCTCAGTCGACGACATCGTGGTATTGTCACAAATGAGAAGAAAAAAGAGGCCCAGAACAAGATTGAGATTTGTCTTTGTATTACAGCTATACTGGATATCTTGTTTTCAAGTATTTTCTTGACGTACTATAGTACTTTTTGTCTTACCAAGAGGTGTCTTTTTTAGGATTAAGTGGTTGTGTGTGCGTCAATTCACAGTTTCGTCTTAGGACTCCCAATGTAAGAACGCTCCGAAAAAAGAAAAATACTTCTCAACATCACAACCAAAGAAAACTTCTAAAGCCCCATATTTTCTCGGAAAGACACTTATAAACACGATATATTCCTCTAAGTGCACTTAATATCCCCCAATCCCCCAATCCATCCTCACGCTAACTCCTGAACGCTTCATCTGAACAAAAGATCCTCCCCCGATATGGCCTCTGCTCCTATCGTGTGTACAACAACGAAGTTCAAGAGTACCGCCCCACACATCAATTCCATCCCCCTGTCCAAATTCCCTCCCTTACTCCACCGGATCCTCTCTTCCCTTCACCTCCGCTCCCAGACAATCTTCACTCCCTCTGAGACTACCACTCTCGCAAACAAGTTCAAATTTCCCAATGCAGGGGTCTTCGAGGACGTCGTCGGATGTCTCTGTTACGTGTTCGAAGGCGCCGGCTATGCCACAGTAAAGCCAAAGATTGTGAAGGCTTGTCTGATGGAGGGGGGTGTGGATGAGGAGCATGCTGAGTCCTTCGCCAGCACTTGGGGGCAGCATGCTGGAGATGTCATCGCTCGGCTTAAGGAGTGTACACTCGGCGGGCCGAAGATACTCAGCGATGTCAGCTGGAACCTCCACGTCAACGTCGCTCAGAGCGGCCTCACAAGGACCCAGAATGCCATTGCCCGCTTTGAGCTTCAGCTTGAAAAGCCAGACAAGAAACTTGGGAGTAATGAGGGGGATGAGGTAATCGGTGTTGAGTTTGGACACGAGGAGCTATATGACTTTTTCTGCAAGTTGGAGACAATACAGGCCCAGCTTGACGCCATATCTTGATGGACATACAAATGAACCAGAAATTTGGACAATGCGATTTTCTTGCTTGCTATTGCTTAACCAACTCTTCCCACTTTAATTTTTTTCTGATTATTCAATAACTCTCAAATATTGTTGACGATGGTATTTCTTTGTCTACTCTGTGATTATGCAGTATTGAAAAAAGAGCTGATGATGTGTTTAACTAGCACCTTCGAAGTGGCCCCGGAAAAGAAAAAAAAATCTCACAGTCAGTTGTAACTAATTATATGATATTCGAATCGCTTTACTACACTCTAAGCCCGGAGGATATTGTAGAAAGCGCCGGCTTTCTGGACAATTTCTGAGAATACTGTTCCCCTGTCACACAAATCTGTTGGAACATTATTCAAACTCTCTTCTAACGACGGCACAATACTCAGGCAGAGAAAACGCACCAAAAATGCATACCCCAACCGAATCTATTCAGGGAACGTACACGACGAACCATGTGACCTTTTCGTCTTCCTTTGACTCCGGAAACCTCCTGTCTGCAAATTACCAACCTTCTTTGAATGAATTCCACCTAACCACAGCAAAGGACGGGGAAGGAACTCCTTACGAAACACCCTACACAACTTGGTTTCACTTCAGCGTATCGGATGTATGCGAGGGCGATATCATCAAGATGTGTATTGGCAATATGAATAAGCAACTTCGTCTTTACAAACAGGATTATCGCCCCTTTTGCAAAGTGGTGCCATTGGAGGGAACTAAGGTGGATAAGGAGAAAGGACAGTATATGAACGTTTGGAGGAGAATACCAAGCGTGTGTAACATTAAAGTTGTGGGTAAGGGGGCTCAAAGTCAGATGCAGCTCCGTTTCAGTTACAAATTTGAGGCTCTGGGCAGGAGCACTTCTTCTTCGAAAAACACCGATGTCGCAGAGGGAAAGCCATGTGGCTACAAGGTTTTTTTCTCCTTTTGTTATCCACAGGGATATACAGAGCTGCAAAAGCGACTAGAGGAATGTGACTGCCTGTACGGTGGAGGTGAGAAGGGATTTTATTACCATCGCGAGCTCTTGACTACGTCACTTGATGGGAGGAGAATCGACTTGCTGACAATTACGAGCAACGATGGCATCCGCGATGATTGTGAGATGCCATTCAAATTTACCCCGATGGAAGCCAGGGGAGAGAGCTCCAAACGATTCGATTTCCGCTCATCTGGGAAGAAGATTGTATTCATTAGTTCTCGTGTGCACCCTGGAGAGACGCCGGCACAGCATGTCTTTGACGGTTGCTTGAATTTCCTCCTCTCTAATGATGTGAGAGCGAGACAATTGAGGAGGCAGTTTGTTTTTAAGATGGTTCCAATGCTGAATCCGGACGGTGTCGCCAGGGGCCACTATAGATGTGACAGTCGGGGCGTGAATTTGAATCGGTTTTACGACGAACCAGACCCGGTACAGCATCCGAGCATTTATGCCGTGAAGGCATTTTTGGAGAGGAAGAAAGATGATCTCAGGTTGTATTTGGATCTTCACGCCCATGCCAGCAAGTGGGGTTGCTTCATCTACGGCAATTACTTGCCGAGTCCCCAGGGGCAACTTGCCAATCAGATGTACCCTAAATTGATCTCCCAGAACTCCCAGTGGTTCGAATACAAAGGCTGTGATTTTAGTCTTAAAGGAATGTCTGGGAAGGACAAACGCGACAACGGATTGACAAAGGGGGGATCTGGGAGGGTTGGAATCTATTATGCCACTGCGAATGACCATTGCTACACATTGGAGTGCAATTACAACGAAGGATTGTTGACCGGTCCAATTGGCAATTGCGGTGGCTTTGGTGGCACACCGGCTGGAAATCTGATGGGTGGTGTCGGTCGAATGACTACTCCAAAATACACCATAGAAATGTTTCAGAACGTTGGTGAAGCATGTTGCGTGGCTTTGCTGGACATGGGGAACACCAACCCTCTCAGCAGATTGGGGGGAGAAATCCCTAGTAGGAATGAAAGGAAGAGTGGACTGAAAGGAACGTTTACGGCACCGACGTTCGAGGAGGTGGCAGAGGAAATAAGGAGGGAAGTGTGTGATAGAAGGGATTTAACGAAGAGGGAGTTCGAGCAGGAAGCGTTGGGGGGAGGAGAGAGGGAAGAGGAAGAGGACACAGAGGAGGCTAAAAGGCTTAGTAAATTGTCTAATGTTGCGAACGATGTAAGACCATGGAGCAAACTTGCACCGAATTGGCATTGGGGGGGGGTAATAGAAGTAAGCCAGCCACTGCCGACGAGCAAGCAGCAGCAGCGGGTCAAGAAAAACGGCACCATGCAAACTCACACCAAGCTGAAGATGAAATCCGTTAAGCCGACCATTAACCAGGAGCCAACGAAGACGAGTGCATTCAACCGCCCGAAGGTGATTGCGCGCGCGCCTTATAGAAGGCCGACTTGGCCTCACATGGAAGAGGAGGACACACCCTCTCATCTTCAGACAGCAGCAGCACCTCAAACTCAAGTGTTATTCCAGCAAAAGCAACAGCAGCTGCAACAGCAAGTACTGAAAAAACGACTCCCGATTCCTCAACCACCTCCATCCCACGCACACCGAAAGATCAATTCGCTCCCGACAGACAGCACTTCCATGCCGGTTATTTCGCGTCCGAACAGGATGTTTAATACCAATGGGACTGGGGCCGTGCCCAGAAAGAGCATGGAGAAGATCATCCACGGCATTGGAAGCAAACCGAGCTCGCTTGGGAACGGAAAGGCAAGCAAGATACCTCAACCGCAATTCTTTTATAGCCGCCCTGTTAAGTAAACTTTAACACACAACACTACGCTGTTTGTTGAGATGTTATCTCTAAACACAAAAAAAAATCCTACTCTCGCTCCCTATTTTCTAGACGTAATTTCGCTCGCAGTCGCCTTGGCTACTCCCTTTGCTACTGACTTTACACCCAGCTCTCTGGCATTCATAACTGCTTTGCCAAAGTTGCCTACCGCACCGACAGAGTTTTTCGCAGATTCGGCAGCTTGTGCTCCATACTTGTGCTCGACAAGACTGACAGTGGCATCCCCTCCCGCGCTAGCAATTATTGAGCCTCCCTTTACGACGGCGTCTGTCAACTTCGCGTAGGATTTCAACCCAGCATGGACAATTTCTTTTGTATTTTTGTTCTTGCTGCTATTGGATTCATCGCCACCAATTTGACTCGCAATTGTTGTCGCTAGTGCTCCCGTGACTGCGACTGCCCCCTTGGCTAAAACCCCTGTAGCTCCTGCTACAGCTTTGGTCCCGGTCGCCATCGTCTTGATCTTACGGTTGGTTCTTTCAGGAACAACGAATTCTTCCTCGTTTTTCTTCAATTTCTTCTTCGCTTTTTCAGCGCCCCAACCTATAGAGCTAGCGAGTGCCTTGCTCCCTTTTAATATGTAATCACTGGCATAGTCTGCTGTCTCCTCCATACGCCTTGCCACTTCCGACCGCTTGATTGTTAAGGTTGTGTAACTTGACAAGATCTTCTCAAACTCGGCATCTACTGAACTGTCGTCGAGAAGCTCTATGGTGTAAATGTTCTGTCCTTCAACCGTAACAAGGTAAATACCTCGACTCTCCCGCACAACTTCATAATGGTCATTACGTTCCAAATTAAGCTCAAAGTAGTCTTCCTTCATCAGAATTTTAAGAAAGCGCTGGCCCTCAATAAATAGCAAAGTGCCGCATTCAGTGATACCTTCTATCTTGCAACGAAATGAATGATGGTTGTCCATTGTGCTTGGTTCTTTGTCGGTTAATTAAAAAAATGAGTGCATTTTTGTTTTTACTTTTTTTCAACTCTCTCTCCTTTTCACTTTCTACTTTCTTTACCAACGCACTGTAAATTAATCCCCCCATATTCCTGCGTTTCTTTCAAAAAAGTAGCGCCCGATCCAATCTTAACCGCTCCACCCTTGAAATTGGGTAATTTGCTTTCGTTTTGCGGAAGAGCCTTCAAGGTGTGTGTGTCCATAAACAGGTGGGTACACGAATGTTCCTTGAGGCAGGTCAGCGTCGCTGCAGCCCTCTCAGAGGGTACCCCGCAACCACGTATTCCTCCCACTGCTGGGAGGACAATTGAAGAGCCCGAAAAGATTGCCGAGCCGATTCCGGAACCGATTCCAAAAGGATGGCACAAAGTAACCCCAACACATACGGAATCTTCAGGACTCAAATCCATTTTAAGAGCTGCATCTGCTGCATGCAAGAGCAAATCCTCGTTTGTGTAGTTTGAGTTGTTGTAGTTGCCATGAGGGACGTTTTCGTCCCCCTCTTCTTCATCTTCGTTATAGAAATTATCAAGTTGCTCCCCTTCCAAAAGCTCAGATACAAAGTCCCCGCCGATTCCCGGTACTGAAAATACCACATCCCAGAGCCAGCTATCTTCAGTGCCAGGCACACTGCCCTTTACTTTTTTTATCTTTGCCATGGATTCCACATCCTTCACCATTCCGTACGTGACCCCAATCCTATTGCACGCAAGTTGAAGAATTAAATTCTCAGAAACATTTGGTAGATCACTGACGAGTAGATCCCCTCGCTCATACCCATACGCGGAGAGCCAGGTTGATAATCCGACGGTTTTGCGAGAAAGATCACCGTAAGTCAAGGGCGTGAATCCCGGTTGAAAGGGAGATTTTAGCGCAAGGTGCTTTGGATACTTGGCGGCAGTGGCTGTCAAGAGTGCAGAAAATGTACGATGAGTAGCCATGCCCACTGCGCAACAGGAACAAATAAGCTATCAGTGAGCACAATTAGCGTCCTGACGATCTTTTAATGCAAAATCTGTAAATACTGTTGCGCTAAAACCTTTTCTGTACACGGCGCCAAAATCCAAAAAAGAAAAAATTATTACTGTTCTCTCTGATATAAATCGGTCAATTTGCTCTTTGGAGCATCATGCAGAACAACAACAGGGTCATTTTGAAAGCAGTGCCCTTTTCCCTCCTCCTACTTGTCGTAGTACCTCCTCTCGCCAGTTCTTCAAATACCTTGCCTAATGAGGCACCCCCAAAGACTTATCCTCACCTTGGTTCGTCTGCATTAGTAGATGGCGAGACTGGGCAAGTGTATTGGGTGCGGGGTCGATCGACGCAGGTAGAAGGGCTATTCTCCTCTCTCCCTCCGCACTTCAGGGCTACCGTTTTGACTGGAACCATTGTTGCTGTACTGTTCTTTGACATTTTCGGCCCCGCCCTGAAACATATTGTCGGGCTAATTCTCCACTCACTGCTATCACTGCTTTACTCTGTCCTGCAACGCTGTAGACTGAAGGCAATGCGGCCCCTCCCGCCTGCAACCACGCCAACAAATAAAATGCCATCACTCGGCTTGCTCTTCTCTTCTGTCACTCTTCACCCAACCTTGCTGATTCCCCTGTACTTAATTTACATCCTGGAATCGGCCAACTCGTCAACAATAAAGTACCTCTCCAACACCTGCTCAACCTCCGCAGCTACTGGAATCATCGACGCACTGCGGCGAACTCCGCCTGAGGTTATTTGGAGGATCCGAACATACCACTATGAGGACCGCTATGGCAACAGCAGAAAGACGGCGTTTGGATATGATGATGATGACCATCTCAACTCACTTGCTTCATCAGGGGGTTCCAAAAAAAATCCCCTTAGGGGGAAAGCAATGAGGAAAAAGGTATACGGATCTACCAAGGAGGAACGCTTTGTATTCGATGGATGGAAAGACGGGACTAACATGATCGCGAGCGTCGACAGGAGGGCCAAAGTGGGGGCGAAAAAAATTAAAAAAATTTCCCTAACAAAGCTTCTTGTCTTTGGCAGTGGGGAAAGCCGAGAGCAGTACAGACGACAGCTTTCTGGATTCATTTCTAAAGAAGGAGTTGGGGACGACCACTACGATTTCGAGACCCAAATTCGAATAGGACGCGGCGTTTGGCGTGACAAGCTCCTTGTACTTCTCCCTTCAGGTGGCGGAAGCATGCAGGACATCGACGGCGCTGATGAAGAATACGGGGGTAAGAGGAAAGCGTTGTTCATGCCAGGTAGGATATCGCGATTTTGGTACTGGATCGCAACGATTTTTTTGCTGACAGTACCCTACCGGCGGTGGTTTGCGAGGCAGTGCGACGAAATGACAGTTCAGATTGTCAAAGAAACCTTCGAAAGGAGCGACGGATTGGATGCGAGTTTGAATGGCCCTGGCTATATAAATTCTATGCAGCCGTCGACTCAAACACAGGCATCCTCCGTATTTGCCAGCTTCTTTCCCCGTACAAAATTTTTCAGGGTGGCAACTGAGGTTGAGCAGCAAAAGGAAAATGAGGAGAAGGAGAGGATGAATTCTTTCGTCAGGCAACTGAAAGAGGAATTTGGCGATTGGGAGACAAATGCAGATGCTAGTCCCACAGGCATTGCCGGCGCGGACTCTAGCGAAGACGTGAATGTGGACGTGGACTCGAAAGGGGCAGAAGTTGCAGCCAGTGCAGACGCGAGTGTCACAGGGACCACAAGTGTAGGTGGCGATTCAAGTGAAGGGAATGCGAGTGCCGATGTGAGTGCCGAGGCGAGTGACGATGTGAGTGCCGATGCGAGTGACGATGCGAGTGCCGATGCGGGCGTCGATGCGGGCGACGATGTGAGTGACGATGCGAGTGCCGATGCGGGCGTCGATGCGAGTGCCGATGCGGGCGTCGATGCGGGCGTCGATGCGGGCGTCGATGCGGGCGTCGATGCGGGCGTCGATGCGAGCGGTATTGTAAATTCCAATGAAAACGCAAATATGAATGATAGCGAAGAAAACAACATAAACGAGAGCAGATAAAATAAAAAATATGTTTTTTTTTGCCTGGCATTTCTCTCTACTCATCTAATTAATATTAGTACATCATTCTTTCCATCTGCTTTACACCCTCTCCGTCTCGACCCTCCTTCATCGATCTGTTTACCAGCCGAGCTACGCCTTTAGCCAAGCTTTTGTCTACCAAGGAAGCCCTGGCTTTCTTCTTCTGGATCTTCTCCTTGAGCTTGTTAAGATCATTTCGGCAACGCTCCACCATTCCACCATCAGAATCACCTATTATCTTTAAACCCTTGTTAGCCTCCGTTTTCGCCCGCTGAAAATCGCCCTTGGCCAAAAATAAATCGCCTCTGATATGCCGTCCCTTGGCTTCGGCGACGCAAAGCTCTTCTTCCCGGCTCTCCAAGCTTTCGTAACCACTGTCTTCATAACTTATGTTGTTGTCCCTCTGCTCCTCGCGTCCCTCTCTTCTCCTCCATTCAACGACCCCAAGCCCCAGGCTGATCACGTGAATCGCGCTGAGACCGAAGCTCTGTCCAGTTTTAATGGAAACATATTTTTTCTTAGATAGACGAGCAAGCGAACGAGAGGAATTGAACAAAATAGACTGCAAGGTAGACAGAGAGGAATCATAGGATTGGAAAATCTTTCCTCGCCTCGGAGGTAAGGGCAGCAAAATCGCCGAGGACTTGATTTGCAGCTCACTTTCCTTCGTATCGCCGTCACTGGCATCAGGTGAATTTACCAACATAACATCAGCATGACCATCCTCAATCGCATCGACCTCGGCAGCAAGGACAAACCCCCCTCTATTGATCAAACACGTTGCTCCTATCATCTTGTTTCTACTGTCCACTCCAAAATCAACACCCGTGAGAGTATGGACAGCCCTGGCATAAAATGACAAGGCAGAGAGAAGGTCAGGCGAAGTGGGGTGAGAGGGGGAAGAAAAGTGTAGGTCGCCGAGTGATTTGTAGTAGTTGCCGCTGCTGGTATTGTCGTTGAATTCGCAATCGAAATTGCTTTGTGGCAAAGGTGGGGGACCGTCACCTTTGCACTCTGCTACCTTCTCCCTCTTTCCCCTTCGTCTCTTGACAGATGAGGCATCATTGCACCTCCATATCACCGCCGGTCGAAGCTCCCCATCGTTCGCAAACATTTCGCCGATCCCACTGTCCACAATGCTTTGAAATTCAGGACCAAAAATAGTCCCTGCCTCCACATCAAAATCATCCAGTGGATCAAGCAAAACGAGTGGATTGCTGTCATCATCTGTGTCTTCACTTGTCTCGAGAACTGTAGCCTTGAAAGATAAAGCGTCGTCATCTGAAATGAGGACAGTAACCCGGCTCCCCACCGTGGCTGAGGCAGACAATGGGTGGAGGAGAGGAGAGTGAGAGGGAGGAGGGGGCGGCGGCATTGGCAGAGAGCCTTTTTTGGGAAACGAATGCCAACAACGTAGACGTGAAGGTTGGGGAGGGGAGGGGAGGGGAGGGGAGGGGAGGGGTATCACTGCTTAAAATTCAAATTCAATGCAAGAAGGCTCTGTTTCTCTCAATTGTGCTCCCCTCTCT
>Ga0115556_1002191_pt1 | contig 13103 bp, 8 predicted proteins | sample COGITO_mtgs_1104_5_FD_87282 | JGI IMG/M metagenome (GOLD analysis project Ga0115556, IMG submission 87282) | Pelagic marine microbial communities from North Sea - COGITO_mtgs_110414 | ecosystem: Environmental > Aquatic > Marine > Epipelagic | place: Germany:Helgoland, sampling site Kabeltonne... | reverse complement strand
GGGAAAAGACGAATATAGAAACAGAGAGAAGATTTTTGACCTCTTCTTCTCTCTCTCTTTAATACGCGAAGCCTCTCTCTCGTCGCGCTCTCTTATTTGAATCCGCTCTCGATGGTGAGATTACGAGTGCGCTCCTCTTTTGCCGATTTTTAAAAGAAGAAGAGAAAGAAGAGAAAGAAGAATAAAGAGAAGCGCTTTAAGAAGAGAGCGGGGCTCTTTTTTGTCGGTGTGTCTGGTCTCTTTTGTTTTTATTTGACCGACCCCGGCTCGAATGGTGGGAATACTACTCTCGCAACAAGCTTATTTATTAATTGTTGTTCTAATGTGATTGACTGGTTTTTTTGTGGACGGAAATATCTCCTTTTGTGTTGTGTGAGCTCTCTCGTGGTATCTCATAGTCTAACAACATTGGATAATCTTTTTTCTCTAATCGACTCGAAAGAGTCCTCACAAAAACGCGCAGTTGCAAGTTTATATAGAACATAAACACACGCTCTCTCTCTCTTACGACGAATACATTTTTGTGAATTCTCTCTTCTCAGTATAATGCAAACGCAACTTTTGTTGAGAACAACAGGAAGAGAAAGCCTCGCGAGTACTAAAATTCATCATCATCATTCATCATCGAAGAATATAAATTCTACTTCTTTAAAGAAAAAGATGAGCACCATCACTCGAGCGCAAGCCGTGGCAGGCGTGGCGGTGAAACCAATCCCGACGACACCGATCGAAGGACAAAAAACCGGCACGTCTGGTTTAAGAAAGAAAGCGAAAGAGTTTTCGTCCGGGAACTATCTCGCCAACTGGGTGCAGTCGCTGTTCATGGCGTTACCGCAAGAGGAGTTGCAAGGGAGCGAGATGGTGTTAGGCGGCGACGGGAGATGGTTTAACAAAGAAGCGTCGCAAATCATCTTGAAATTAGCCGCCGGGAACGGGGTGAAGAAGATGTACGTCGGGCAAAACGGGTACTTGTGCACGCCGGCGGCGTCGGCGGTCATTCGAGCGCGCAAAGCATACGGCGGTTTTATCATGTCCGCGTCGCACAACCCGGGCGGGCCGGAAGAAGATTGGGGGATCAAGTTCAACTCCTCCGCCGGGGAACCGGCGCCGGAAAAGATCACCGATAAAATCTACGGGTTTACGCAATCCGTGAGCGAGTTGCAAATGGCGGATATTCCGGACGTGGACTTGAGCAAAGTTGGCGTGACGAAGTTTGGCGACTTTGAAGTCGAAGTCGTCTCGCCGACGGAAGATTACATGAAGTTGTTGAAAGAAGTCTTCGATTTTGACTTGATCAGTAAGTTGTTGAAGAGAAAAGATTTTTCCATGCAATTTGACGCCATGCACGCCATCACTGGCGCGTACGCGAAGCCGATTTTGGTCGACGCTTTAGGAGCGCCGGCGAGTTCCTGCGTCAACGATACGCCGATGGAAGACTTTAACAAAGGTCACCCGGACCCGAACTTGACGTACGCGGAAGAATTGGTGAAAGTTATGTTCTCCGAAAACGCGCCGGACTTTGGTGCCGCTTCCGATGGTGATGGTGACCGTAACATGATTTTGGGCAACAACTTCTTCGTCACGCCGTCGGATTCCGTCGCCATCATCGCCGCCAACGCGCAAGAGTGTATTCCGTACTTCAAGTCTGGCTTGAAAGGCGTCGCGAGATCCATGCCAACCGCGGCTGCGTTGGACAGAGTCGCGCAAAAGTTGAACGTCGAGTGCTTCGAAACCCCAACTGGTTGGAAGTATTTTGGTAACTTGATGGATGCCGAAAAGTGCTCGGTCTGCGGCGAGGAGTCCTTCGGTACCGGCTCTGACCACATCAGAGAAAAAGACGGACCGTGGGCCGTCTTGGCGTGGTTGTCCATCTTGGCCAAGAGAAACGAGAACATCCCAGAAGGCGGGAAACTTGTCGGCGTCAAGGAAATCACCGAGGCACACTGGAAGACGTACGGCAGAAACTTCTTCTCCAGATATGATTACGAAGGGTGCGAATCGGATCCGTGCAACAAGATGGTTGAATCCTTGCGCGAGAAAGCGAGCAAAGCGAAGAAAGGAGACAAGTACGGCGCGTACGAGTTGGACTACGCGGACGACTTTGAATACACCGATCCGATCGATGGGTCCGTTGCCTCCAAGCAAGGCGTCCGATTCGTCTTTACGGACGGGTCCAGATTTATCTTCCGTTTGTCCGGTACCGGATCCTCCGGCGCCACCGTGAGAATGTACATCGAGCAATACGAAGCCGACGAAGCGAAGCAAGGCATCGACGCGCAAGTCGCGTTGAAGCCACTCATTGACATCGCGTTGGAAGTTTCCGAGTTGAAAAAGTTCACCGGCCGCGAATCGCCGACCGTCATCACGTAAGTTTTTCGATTTGATCGACGAGAGAAGAAAAAAGAGAGACAGATACGTACGCGGCGGCGGCGCTTACAACAGTTTACGCACACACACATATACACAAAAAAACATGAAGAGGAAAAAGAAGGCAGAGGTTGCTTTGAGAGCGCGAGAACAGAAGAGCGAAGTGCGACGGTGGCGATGATGTAGCTATATTGAAATAAACTCTACTAAATAACACGTACGCTTTCGTTTCGCAAAAATAGTTACCCGAGACACATCTTCTTTTCTCTCTTTCTCACTCTCTACTATGACTAAATAGTATACAACAACACACTTTGACTCTTTCCACTTGAATCATCATCGCATTCCTCCTCCTCCTCCTCCAATCGCTCTCTCCCTGCTCTCTCTTAACCTCTTCGCCTCTCTCTTCAACTCTTTCACCACTAACGCTAAACTTTCCGGTTCCACGCCGTTTTGGAGCATAGAGATGCACACCGCTAACGTCTCCCGGTCCAAATCGCACTCTAAAATTTTCGAAATCTCGTGCGTAATTTCCAAGTGTTTCTGCGCACTTCGCGAGGAAATTCTGTCTCCGTCGAAACAGTCGTCCGCCTCAAAGTTGTTCTCGTTGTTCTTTCTGTTAAAATGGTCGTCGTCGTCATTTTTGTGGTGGTGGTGGTGGTGGTCGTTGTTTTGACGACGACGCAAAGGAGAGGAAGCGTCGCAGGGGGTCTTCATTGTAATAATGAAGAGTTCTTTCCAAAGAAGTCAAACAGAATAAAAATCTCAACAAAACGTCTTTTTTGAGGCACACGCAGAAAAAAAAAAGAGAGAGAATGCATCATCATCGAAGGTGGTGTGTCGCTCTCGTCCTCTTCCTCTTCCTCTCCGGAGCAGTCGCAAACAGTAGTCGAATTGCTGAAACTCGACAAAGAGGAGAAAAGAAGGAGGACGAGAAGAAACTCGCTTTCTCGCACGACACGAACGACAACAAAAGGGTAGCGTTGGGTGCGAGATTTTTAGAAGACGATCAGTTGGACTCCCAAGAGTGCATGAGAGATGCGTTTTTTTCTATTTTTAACCAACATCATCATCACGGCGGCGGGCGTCGATTCAAAGGATCAGAAGAGGATATCTTCTGCGAACATCTGGTGCAGGCGAAGGATAAAGACGCGTTGAAATGCCTCGTCGCGGTGAATGCGGTCTCGTGTCGTCTGGAACGGTCTAAAGTAAAAAGCAGATTGGGGAAATGTAATAAAAAGCGTTTCGATGGTGGGTGCGAGAGGTGCGCGTTGAAACGAATAGGAGGGTCAGACGACGACGACGACGACGACGACGACGACGACGACGGAAGAGATGGTGAAGATACAAAGAACAGCAATGGACTGAAAGGACTGTTCAAGTTTCTGTTTTACGACGAGGACGAGGACGAGGACGACGACGACAACGAAAATAACGCCGATGGAATGGACGAAGAGGAAGGGGAAGACGAAGACGAGACTACCCGTCGTAATTTTTTCTCCGTTACGAAAGCAACAGAACTCAACATGTATTTTCAAGCGCTTTCGAGAGTAGAATCAGAGTGCGCGCAACACGAGCAACGATTCCGCGCGCTGAGAGCTTCGAGAGAATTATCCGAGTTTTTTAAACGAATCGAACTTTCCGAGTTGGAAGCGAAAAAGAGCGTTGAAAATTCAATGGAAAGATTACGAGCGATGGAATTTGAAATCAAAACATCAGTGCACGAGACGCTGTTAGAGACGCAAAACGTGCACAATCAAACGCGCGAAAGACTCAACTTGACGTTAACACGTGTCCAAGAAGCACAAAACGCGGTAGAAAAATTGACTGCGTTCGCAAAGGTACACTCTATGCGATTGAAAGAACTCGCGATTACTTTCAATCGCATGCGAGACGCGCTCTCGAAATCGAGTTTGGTTTTCTTCTTCTTCGTTTGGTGGTTCGTGTTTGGGACTTCTTTTGTGCCACACGCGTTGAGAACGTTTCTCAGAGAAAGTTTAAGACAGATCTTAGGCGCCGTCTTGTGTAGTCACGCGATTGAAATCGCCCTCGTGCCTCGATTTGTCGAGTATTATTACCGTCAGCAGTATCAAATCAAGGAAACGGCGGAAGAAGAACGAGAGGAAGACATCGACATCGAACTTCTCATCGCGCAAGCCACGCAACTCGTCCGCGTGACCGTAGCCACTACCGTCGCCGTACGAAGCATACGAACCACGATGCTAAAAAACAAACGAGAGAAATCGCGTTTGCTCGAACAAGAAGCTTTCGCGAGCAGTTTGCGCCGAGTCGAAACCGACGTGCGCGCTTTGCTCGCAGAACGACGAGGACGAGAAGAAGAACAAGAAGAAGAAGTAAAAAGAGGAAGAAGAGGACGAGTTGTGGTCAAAGCCTTGTTACCACCATCGAGAAGACAAGAAGACGATTCAGACGATTCAGACGAGATCTCAGAGAAGACCAAGAAGACCAAGAAGACCAAGAAGAAAGTGAACACTTTTAATGAAGAAGACTTTGTTGAAACCATCGACGAGGACGAAAAAAGCGAAGAAAACAAAATCAAAACTTTGAGGAAAAAGCGAAAGAAAGACCACTAACACCACACAAAAGGTGGTTTAAAGATGAAAGAGGAGATAAAAATATCGCGCCTGACGGTGTACCCGTTGAAATCGTGCAAAGGCATCGACGTGAAGCGCGCGCGTTTGACCGAAACTGGATTCGAGTGGGACAGATGCTTTTGCGTGATCGATAAAGACGGGGAATTTATCAGTCAGAGAACTGTTCCTGAGTTGGCGTTGGTTGAAACCGAGTTTCGCGGGGCCATCTTTGAGGATGATGAAGAGGATGATGATTTTGATGATGAGAACAGTACGATGGAACGAGTCATGAGGGAGGATGTGAACGACGACGGGGTAAACGACGTAAACGAGACTGAATCGATGATGAAAGATGCGAAATTAATTCTGCGAAGTCCAAACTGCGCGGACGAGTGCGAAATTCCTCTGCTGGCGAGAAAAGAGGACATGTCTGGCGAGGTGGAATGTTCGGTGTGGGACTACTGCGGCGTTCACTTGGCGGAGAGCGACGCGGTGAACGAGTGGATATCGAGGGCGATAAGAGTGCCCGGGGCGAAAATTGTTCGTTGGATTGGAACCGGAGGGATACCGGAACGGTTTAATAAGTACGTTTCGACGAGCGATCGCAAATCGAGACCGAAAAGGCCTTTAGACGAGCGATACGCGAAGAACGGCGGCGAGACGGCGTTTAGCGACGGGTACCCCGTGTTGTTAGCCCACGAGTCCAGTCTCGACGATTTGCAAAAGCGCGTGGTCATGGGGAAAGAGCTGTTCAATTTAGCCGGAAGCGAAGTGAAAATGAATCGCTTTCGACCGAACGTGGTTGTTTCCGGAGGTAAAGAGTGGGCAGAGGACAAGTGGTTAAAGATAGAAACACGCGCGAGAAAGAGCAAGAGCGATGGCGGCGGCGGCGGCGGCGAACGCGGCGGAGATGAAGGTGGTCTTTCTTGGGACCTCGTCAAACCGTGTTCTCGGTGTACGATCCCGGATATAAACCAAGAAACCGGCATCTTCGATAAAAACCGCGAAGTCTCTCGCGCGTTGCAAAAATTCCGCTCCGGGACCGTTCTAAACAGCCAAACCAAATCGTGGGCGAACGAAGTCTTCTTCGGGTGGAACATGATTACGAGCGCGCCAGGCGGCGGCGGTTTGAAAATATCCGTCGGAGACGTCGTGACTGCGAAAGAGCTCAGACCAAATCTCAGTGGTGGTGGTGGTTTCATGTAGTTCGTCCCTTCTTATTTGTGTGCGAGTATTAGACTCGTAGAGTAGTAATAGTAGTAGAGTAGTAGTAGTGGTAGTAGTACAGAGAAACGACGGATGACGATGATAAAGAGTTACACTCATTTTTCTTTCAATTTTTCTTCTTTTAGTCGTCGACAGACGCAAAGGGTTTTCACCTCTCTTTTCCTTCTTTTCCTTCGTTACACGTTCGACGCGCACGATATAAACGATATAAACGATAACAACAACAACAACAGTTAGTATTCGTTTTTACCCCGCGCTCTTTTAATCTTCTGTTACATTTAGTATTATGCTCGCATCTACCAGCAACGCTGCTGCTACTGCTGCTATTACTACTCACACGAACACGAACGCTTCTTGCGCTCGGCGGCGGAATTTTTCCTCCGATGTGCAACACCATCAACGTAAGAGAAACACGAACAATTCAGAATTCAGAAGACAAAGAAGACAAAAAAGAAGAAATAACGGGGACAGCACTCTTTTCGTGACACGTGCGGAAAGTGGCGGTTTTGGCGATGGTATCACCAACAATGGATTGACTCGAGAAATCAGCGAAGATGTCGATACCGTGTTGTTAGATTGCGATGGGGTCATATGGCACGGAGACGCTTTAGTTCCCGGGGCGAAAAAAGCCGTGGACTATTTACGAGAAACGCTGCAAAAGCGCGTGTTTTTTGTCACGAACAACGCGACGAAAACGAGAGAGTATTACCAGTGGAAGTTTTCCGAGCTCGGGATGGAGGTGGACGTGAACCACATATATACCGCGGCGTTTGCGTCGGCGTCGTATTTATCCGCCATCGGATTTAACAATACTCACGGTAGTACTACTACTAAAGATGGATCGTCGTCATCAAATAAGAAGATATACGTGGTTGGTGAGCAAGGGTTAGTGAGAGAGTTGGAGGAGTGCGACGTCGGCGATATCGTCGGGGGCGTATACGAAGCAGTCTCGTGTACTTCGAGCGATTGGGAGGAGATGCACGAGTGGACGGGAGGTGACGCCGAAAACGACCACGACGACGATTCTCGAGTAGACGCGGTTGTCGTTGGTCAAGACACGTCGTTTACGTTCGCAAAGTTAGCGTACGCCTCGTATTTGATACAAAAAGGCGCAAAGTTCATCGCCACGAACCCAGACGCCGGGGATAGGTTAGGGAAAGAGAAATTATTGATGCCCGGAGCGGGGCCTATAGTGAAAGCGATTGAAACCGCGTCTGGGAGAGCACCGGATGTGATTTGCGGAAAACCAGGAAAGTACATGTTTGACGCGATAATGTCGCACTCGCACGGCGACCCGCAGAGGACGATGGTCATCGGCGATAGAATGGACACGGACGTGAAATTCGGGAAAGATAACGGCGCGAGATATTCCGTCTTAGTCCTCACCGGCGCGAACAAAATGAAAGACGTGGAAGAGAACGAAGACGAATCGAAGCAACCATCGTTCGTGGTTGGTTCTTTAGCGGAAGCGTGCGGAATACCATTCGATCCAAACGAACCGACGCAGCGCGTCGGCGAAAGAGCGAACATGGCGAAGAATTACCCCGTCGGCGACGGTACCGTCCACGATTTGTGGGCCAGCGGAGACGACGACATGGACGACGACGACGACGACTACGACGACGACGACTTTATTCCAGCCACGTGATGAGAGATTATTCTTATCGAGAGAAAGATTTGAAGGGAGAAAAAGAGAGATGAAGATGATATAAATTTACTACTACTACTATATACTGACAAAATAAAATAACTGAAAATCTTCACTTCTTTTCAAACAAAAACTTTTAAAACAAAATGACGGAGAAAACAACGAAGAAAAAGACATCCAAGAAGACGAAGACAACTGGAACACCTCCGTCGGCGGTTGCAGAAGAAGAAAAGGACGACGCAAAAACTCCTACGAAAGAACAACACTTTTTACCAGAAGAAGAAGAAGAACAACAACAACAACAGACGATGCCGAGTAGTGCCGTAAAAAAGTTACCCCAAATAACCGTCGCGCGTTTGTTAAACGAAACGCAGTTAGGCGTCGCCATGCACAAACGCATCGCGAGACAAATGACAGAATTACGACACGTGAGCGGTAACGAGAAGTTCTTACAGGACGTGTGCACGTGCTTGTTGCACGTTTTATTGGAATACAAGGTATATCAAGTAGTCTTTGTGGTCGTCTTTATATCGTCGCGTCTTTATCCCCCTCGTTTGAGAAGAGTGATTTTGAGAATGAAATGGATTTTTAGAGACGAGAGAGATACAAAATTTTTTTCTTTTTTCGTTCCCCTTTTTGTGTCTCTTGATTTTCAAATTATTATATTCGTATGAATAAAACGCTAATATTATATTATTCTAACAACATTTTTTTATAACAGAGAGACTTACACACGGAACGGGTGATTCGATTTATAATCGCATTCACTTCACACCGAGAACCAGGCCACGAGGAGGAAGCGGACGAGTTTTGCGAATCTTTGATTCGGTTTTTGTTGAACGTCACCGCGGCGAAGGATCGAGCGGTTCGGTTTCGAGCGTGTCAAATGGTGGCGGGGATTTTGAACGCGCTCGGACCAGATGCGGAGATTTCGGACGATTTATACGACCAGATGGAAGAGACGATGTTGGAAAGGTTGAGAGATAACACGCCAGCGGTGAGAGCGCAAGCGGCGAGAGCGTTATCGAGATTGCAAGATGGCGGGGAAGACGCGGATTTCAGCAACAGCGAAATTACCACGGCGTTTATCGAGTTGATCGGAGGCGAGAAGAATAAAGACGCGAGGAAAGCTATTCTAGGCGCGTTGGCGATTTCTGATCACACGATTTCCGTGGTCGTGGAGAGAACGAGAGACATTTCCGAGGAAGTGAGACGCATCGCGTTTTTGGCGTTGGCCGCGAAGGTTCCGGTGGAATCCGTCTCGATCGAACATCGCGCGTTGGTATTGAGAAGAGGCTTGAACGATCGATCGATTTCAGTGAGATCGGCATGCGTTGACATGCTCAAGAAGTGGATGTCCTCGAGCGTGTGTGAGAACGACCCGATTAAGTTGTTGAAATTACTCGACGCGGAGTCGCACCCGAACGTTTCGGAGATGGCGTTGAAGACGTTGATTGAAACGAAGACGGTGAAAGCGATGGCGTACGCGACCAAGGAGAAGAGCGAAACGAGCGGGTTGCGTAGATTCTTTCTCAAGAAATCAGAAGAAGAAGAAGAAGAAGAGAAAGTGGTGGTTGAGCTCTTTTCGCCGGAAGAGGCGTTGTTCTGGCGCGTCATCGTCGAAGCGCTCGCGAACCAAACGTCGAGTTCAGGGAAGGACACGTCTCTCGCCGTCGGTCAAGCGCGCGCGGTGCTCCAAGCCGAAACCGAAGAAGTCGAAGATGCTTTGGATCAGTGCTTGCCAGAATCCTCGATGGATTTGCTCCGCGCCATTTCTATGCACGCCGACGGGAAAACAACGTCCTCGGTCTTTGCGGCGAGACAGTTGATGATGACGTTGAACTGCTCGGATATGAACGACGGCGCCTTGCGAAGAGGCGCCGCGACGCTCGTCTACGAACGATTGAGATCGATTGGCGACTTAAACGACGAAAACGACGTTTCGTGTTACGCGCGAGGTGGTGACGGCGAGTGGGAAAAGCAGTTGATTGACTTGGCGAAGCGCGTGCACGACGACAACGAACACGTCGCCGTCGTCTTGGGCGCCTGCGACAGTCTTCGAGGCACCGTTACCGATGAAGAGAACAACAACAAAAACGACGACGACGTAAACGACGACACCAACGTCTACGCTGAAACGCAAGCGCTCTTCATCGCCTCTTCGCTCTTTGAAACGGCGAATAACTCGTCGTCATCCAAGCTTCCCGCGCACGCGACTGAAGCTGTCATGCAGTCGCTCGTTCGACCGGCTGTCGCGCACGCGTCCGCCGGCGTTCGTCGCGAAGGTATCAAGTTACTCGGATTACTGTTAATGTGTGGAACGAACGCATTGACGGAAGAAACGGTGCAAATCTTGCGTACGGCTGCTGATGTTGATCCATCGGAGCCGGTTAAGTGCATGGCGTTGCGCGCGCTCGGTGATGCCGCCATGTTATACGGACCGAAAGCGTTGGATGCGAGACGAGATATGCCGGTGCCAAAGAAGGGCATTCACGTCCGCTTTGACGACGACGACGACGACGACGACGAAAGAGAAGAGGATGAGAAAGAAAAAGAGAATAACGACGATGCCGACGCCGACGCCGACGGCGAAGAAAATGAAACCGCCGGGTACCAGCTCACGTTGGAAAAGCAACTTCTTCGAATCATCGAGTCGGCGTGTGAACCGTTTGAAAACCCGAAGGATAAAACGGATCTGGAAGAACTGGACGCCGAAAACATCGACGCGATGAATGAAGCGGCGTTTACTGAATCTGAGAACTCCGCGCAAACCATCGCGTGCGAAACGCTCGCGAAACTCGCTTTGAGAAGAGGGTACTACGCCTTTGAGCAACCGTCTTTGGTCATCTCGACGCTCTTGGGCGCCATCTTTGCGTGCAACGCGCAAGAAACGCCCAGATTGGCGCAATGTCTCGCGGTATTTTTCCCAGCCATCGCGTCTGCACCAGATGCAAAGGTCAGAGCGTGCTTGATCGATGCCGTGTTACCGTCGTTGAGAATGGCGAGTCAAAAGAAGGGCGTCGCGAAAGTTGCCGCCTTTCTGACGTCTCTCTTAGAACTCGAGACGGGAATATCGTCGTCATCCAACCACAAAGAAGGAGGAGATGAAGCATCGAACAGCGATACCGACAAGAACAAGAATTTGGATGGTGCTATCGAACGATCTGATGCCGGTGAAGCCGAACTCGTTCGATCGCTTTCGATTGAAATCTTGGCGTTGAACGCGAAACCGTTCGGCACCGGCGTCGCCGGAGCGCAAGTCAAGGCGTACCACGCCGCCATCTCCAGGGTCTTGTCTAGAGTACCGATTCCGGATGTAAAATCAATGTTAACATCTCAACCAAACGATGGTAGTGCCGTTAATGGAAGCATTGTTTCCGAGGAGACGAAGCAACGCGTTACTTTGCAATTGTCCGAAGCGTTCGTCGCGATGAAGATGGCGACGAAGAAATGTCCGAAGGAGAAAATCGCCTTGAAAGATATCAACATTGCGAAAGATAGAATTCACGATTCGTTGGGCGTTTCCTCCTCGTCTTCCAGTAACAGTAACAACAACAACAACGACAACGAAGAAGGTGAAGACGAAGTGGAAACCTTGTTTAACGAAGACTTACAGTTCGCGGAGTACGCAGAAGGCGTCGAAAAGTACGCGAGCGAGTTATCGCAAAGCGAAGACTTACCATTCTACGATCGTAAAGGACCAAAAGTATCAAAACTAAAAGAAAAAGTCATGGCAGCACCGGCGCGAGAGCGGTCTAAACGAGCCGCAGCACAAGTTGCGTCCGAAAAATGGGTCGAGGACGATTTGAACGTGCCGTTGGCGAAGGTGACTCCTCAACCGACGCGTTCGTCTCGACGCCGAGAAGCGTTGCAGGAGTTCAACGAGTAATAATAATAATAATAAGTTACCAAACAACACGTATTATAATACCGCGCGCGGTATTTCCCAATTGTTACACTATTTTACACTATAAATATACTACATAAAACTATTACGAACTAGTATGTCTACATCGTCCCCATTTTCGCTTTCAAAATTAAGTTTAAAGCGTGCGGCGCCGTCAATCGCACCCGCAAATCGGAAATGTCGATATCGTGCCCGCCTTCGACGAATCCGTGCCTTTCGATTTGATAATCTTCCTCTACTCGAGCGCACTTCAAAGCCTCCTCCGGGTCGATGATATTTCTATTCAACGCTAATCCGATCAAGAGCGATTTGGCTGCCGCCGCCGCCGCAAACGTACACGTCATCTCCCACGGCGACAACGACCGCAAACGTTTCTCCATCAAAAGTTTCACCTCCTCCGGCTGCGGTTGCGCGAATATCGAGTCTGAACTTAAATTCAACTGCTCCCCAAACTCCCTCCTGGCCCAATCGTGCACTTTCTTCAATGTTTTCAACTGGATCTCTCTTAATTCGCTCCCGCTCGGGTGCGCCACCACGGCTTGATCGGCGTCGAAAAATTCGAGCAACTTCTTCACGTGAAAATCAAACGTCGCGTAGTCGCTCATGTGATCTAACGCCGTGGACGATAACTGCATCAACGGCATGGTAAACGGCCGAATCAAATCGTCCTCCTGTGTCGCCCATTCCGTGGCGATTGCGCTCGCTAACAACTTGTTCGGTAATATAAACTGCGCGCGTTTCGGCGACTTTAACGGTTTCCCGTCTAATAAGATTTCGTATTGGTTTTGCGTCGACGAGACTTCTCTGATATCCACGTTCTCGTAATACTTCGTCACCGTCCCGTCTCCTCCGATCGCGTTCGCGTGATCGCTCGATTGAAAATCTCGATTGTTTTCGCTTTTCACAATCTTCTCCAAATATTCCTTCCGTTTCACTTCTCTCATTTGTTTTGTTTTCAGTTCGTTTTCCTCTTGCGTTTGGTACCTGTTCGGCGTGAAATCTTTGTTCACTTTCTCGTTCGAATCGAATTTGGACGGGTACTTGTTTTTCTTCTTTGATGCACCACTCGCGGTGTTTGCAGTTTCATCGTCGTTCCCATCGAGCGACGAAAACGACGACGCCGTCGAAGAAGTCGCGATGGATTTTTTTCCATCATCGCGCGATGAAGATCGAGTAGTAAAAGCACTCGAAACACCACGAGCAGCGACAGTAGTAGGAGTCACGAATGTTGTTCGACAAAAACCTCCAACGAGAAGAACGACTTCTTCGCTAAATCGAGAAGAAGTTAAAGAAATAGAAGACTTTGAGTTATTGATGAGCAGTTGTTTTAGCATTCGTTTCATTTCGTTCTCCCCTCTTT
>Ga0115556_1002188_pt1 | contig 13110 bp, 10 predicted proteins | sample COGITO_mtgs_1104_5_FD_87282 | JGI IMG/M metagenome (GOLD analysis project Ga0115556, IMG submission 87282) | Pelagic marine microbial communities from North Sea - COGITO_mtgs_110414 | ecosystem: Environmental > Aquatic > Marine > Epipelagic | place: Germany:Helgoland, sampling site Kabeltonne... | reverse complement strand
TATTGTTTCCCCTGCCTGAAACGGTTAACGAATGTCCGTGGTTGATCTAAAGCTACACTTGTTTACGACGAATTGAAATCGCCTCACCATAGCGAAGCTGATTTAATAAATGGGGTCGGGGTAAAATTCACATAACAATGTAATCTAGGCAACGCGTTGGCCGCCACTCAGTCAGTGATGTGGCCTCCCTGACACCGCGTATTGTGGAAAGAAAAGTTTGCTGGTTCATCCATGCGATCAGAATTATAGCGCTGAAACAGCGACGGTGTAGTCTGAGCGATGAGTGTATGGTCCCGAAATTTAGCTGGAATTAACAATCCTACTTTGCTTGTATCATGATATCCGGCCAGCAAGGGTAGGCAGACTTACCGTAACGCTTCAGGCGTCGATGGCGCTGACTCAAGCACCTCAGTTTTTTGTTTCTGATATTTTTTCGGGTTGAATCAGGCTCTGCTATTGATCCGCACTTAAGCGGAGAAAAGCAGGCCAGGTGGTTGTCTTTGCTGCTTGTTCACAGGCGCCTGCCAGCTTGATTGCTCCACCTAGCACACCAATCATCAAGTGTATGCACCTGCCGAGACGTGGGAGAAGGTAGCGGAGCGCCTAAGGATGAGCCTTGATCCAATCGCTGGCCATCTGCTGAGCTTCGCTGATTTCTGCTGGGGTCATCATTCCAGCAACCTTGTCTCTGTTCTTTGCCGCACCTGCATGGTCACTGGCGGCTGCGATCGACCACCACATGTGAGCGGACTTATAATCCTGCGGAACACCTTCCTCTCTAACGTACATCAAAGCTAAGTTGAACTGGCCTTGCGTATATCCTTGTTCAGCACTGGCCCTATACCACTTCATCGCTTCCTTATAATTCTGAAGCGTCCCCTCACCATTGCTGTACAACACGGCTAAGTTGTTCTGTGCGCCATCATTTCCCTGCTCGGCACTAGCACTAAACCACTTGAAAGCTTCCTTGTAATCCTGAGGAGTCCCTTCACCATTCTGGTACATGATAGCCAGGTAGTACTGCGAGCTTGCGTATCCCTGCACGGCACTTGCCTTAAACCACCTCAAGGCTTCTTTATAATCCTGAGAAGTCCCCTCACCGTCATAGTACATTTTAGCTAAAGAGGACTGAGCATATTGATCACCCTGTTCAGCACTAGCCCGATACCACCTCAAGGCTTCCTTATAATCCTGCGGAGCCCCTATACCTGCGTAATAATTGTATCCCAGAGCGAACTGCGCATCGGCATCACCCTGTTCCGCCAAAGCTTTCGTCTCATCAAACTCACTGGCGCTAACGCTGAGTGAGCCTAATAAAATCAGTAGTGCTAGCGATAATCGCATACTTACATTCTCATTCATTATTGCCGCCTCATTCTAAAACCCCCCATCTGGTTAGTCCATCAACCGTTAGTCAGATGTGACTGGAAGTGCGGGCGAAAGTCACAGCTTCGTTATGGCTAGTTTTGGAGAAGGTCGCCGCGAAGTCATTCTTACACCGGGCTCAAATGCTGAGTCGAATGTATTCTGCCAACTTGAGTATCGCGTCACTGCTAGTCCGTTTGTCGTACAGAAGGTGAATGCCCACCTTGCCTAAGCGAGGGAATCTGTCTGAAACGGGCATCACCCGCAAAGAGTCGGGTACGGTATTGCGGGCCAGCACGGTGACGCCGAGGCCTTCCTGGATGGCGGCTTGAATGCCCGTTAAGTCCGCGTTGGTATACACCAGGCGCCACGGCCTGTCTGCTGCATTTAGACGCTCTATCGCTCGCAGTCGATAAACACAGGGCTCGGGCGCCAGCACCAATGGCAACTGCGCCTGCAGATGCACTTCATGATCTGGGCTGCTGACCCACACCAGTTCTTCTTCCTTGAGGCGCGATGCAGGTTTTAAGGACGGTGCGTCTTGCAGCGCCAGCACCAGATCATACTGTTTGCGGGGCTGGGCCAGCAGGTTCTTGCTGAGGTCACAGTTGATTTCCAGGGTAACACCAGGGTAGGCCTGAGTATAAGCCCGCAATATCTTTGGCAGCAGAGTCGTGGCAAATTCACTGGGCATGCCAAAGCGCACGACGCCGGTCATTTTTGATTGGCTGAAGTCGGTGAATACCGCATCGTTCAGCGCTAGAATATCCTTGGCATATTGATACAATCGCGTTCCGGCTTGAGTCAACTGCAGGCGCTGACCCTCGCGGGCAAACAGCGTACAATCTAGCAGTGCTTCAAGCCGCTTGATTTGGAGGCTGACCGCTGGCTGAGAACGACCCAGCAATTCACCCGCTTGCGTAAATCCATTGAGCTCTGAGACAGTGACAAAGGCGCGCAGTAAATCTGTGGGTAAGTTACGAATCACAATCGATCTCCGGTGAATGCGGGCAGGCACCAACAATGATGCCAATGCCGTGGAAGCGCCTAAAAATAAGCAGCATTAATGGCATTAATATTACTAATAGATGTATTTTAATTATCAATTTTATAAATAGCGAATAATTCGCTATTTTGCACACACGCAGCAGCCGATAGAAGGACAGCACCATGTTTGACAAGTCAGTTCACCTCGCAGATTACGATCCAGACCTGTGGCAGGCCATGCAGAACGAAGAGGTCCGCCAGGAAGATCACGTGGAACTGATCGCCTCAGAGAACTATACCAGCCCTATGGTGATGGCAACCCAGGGTTCGGTGCTGACCAACAAGTATGCCGAAGGCTACCCTGGCAAGCGTTACTATGGTGGCTGCGAATATGTCGACGTCGTTGAGCAGCTGGCTATTGATCGGGCTAAAACCCTGTTTGACTGTGACTACGCCAATGTCCAACCACATTCCGGTTCGCAGGCCAATTCGGCGGTCTTTATGGCGCTGCTGAAGCCCGGCGACACATTTTTGGGGCTCAGTCTGGACCATGGTGGTCACCTGACTCATGGCGCCATCCCGAACTTTTCCGGCAAAATCTACAATGCAGTGCAGTATGGCCTGAACGACGCCGGGGAAATTGACTATGACCAGGTACAGGCGCTGGCCGACGAGCATCAGCCCAAAATGATCATTGCTGGTTTCTCTGCTTATTCCGGTATCTGCGACTGGGCGCGGTTCCGCAAAATCGCCGACACTGTCGGTGCCTATTTGTTTGTTGATATGGCTCACGTTGCGGGTCTGGTCGCCGCGGGCGTCTATCCCAGCCCACTGCCCCACGCCCACGTTGTCACTACCACGACCCACAAAACCTTGCGCGGACCACGGGGCGGGCTGATTTTGTCGAAGGGTCATCCAGATCTTGATAAGAAGCTCAACTCATCAATCTTTCCCGGCAATCAAGGCGGGCCGTTGATGCATGTTATTGCAGGTAAGGCCGTGGCATTCAAGGAAGCGCTCGAACCGTCGTTCAAAGACTACCAATTGCAGGTGGTTCAGAATGCGCAAACCATGGCCAACACCTTTATGGCGCGGGGATACAACATTGTTTCCGGCGGCACACATAATCATCTGTTCCTGGTGGACCTGGTGGACAAGGGCCTGACGGGTAAAGAAGCCGACGCTGCCCTGGGGCGTGCGAACATTACGGTCAACAAGAATGCGGTTCCCAATGACCCCCAATCGCCGTTTGTCACCAGCGGTCTGCGCATTGGTTCGCCGGCCATGACCACCCGCGGCTTCAAAGAAGAGCAAGCTGTGCAATTGACGAACTGGATGTGCGATGTGCTGGACGATATCCACAACGAGGCGTCCATTGAAAAGATCAAGCAGCAGGTGGTCATGTTATGCCGCGCCTTTCCGGTCTATGTCGATCAAACGGTTGACGACATCAAAAGTCACACAGCGTAGTCCGTATGACCAACAGTGCCGGCATGATGCCGCTATCCAGGAGTTAACACTGTTGGATAGCGGTGTGCGGTCATAACAATCCGCTGACAGTAGCAGGTAGCTCACTTTTTTTAGCATCCTGAGTGCCACGATTTTTTGTCATCAGCATCGGGTGTGACCGTCGGAACTGCTGGCGAGCATGGGCTCATAAACGCCATTTAGGCTTGGCAATAGCCGAAAGTTGGCCGAGACAACCGATAACAACGGCAATATTCACGAGAACAAGGTAACGACATGACCCTATCTAACAGTCAACCTGTTGCGCTGACAAACGATTCAGCCAATGCTGCCTACGCCACGTTTGGCGACTTTGTCAGCCGCCATATAGGTCCCAGTGCTGAGGATCGGCAAAAAATGCTGGCAACACTGGGTGTCGAGTCACTGCAAAACTTGATTAGAGAAGTCGTACCTGCCGCTATTTTGTCCGACGCGCCATTGAACCTTGACCTCAACTGCACCGAGCAGGATGCCCTGGCTGCCATCAAGACGATTGCTAGCAAGAATCAGTTGTTCACGTCGTACATCGGTCAAGGCTACTACAACTGTCATACGCCCGGCGTCATACTGCGCAACCTACTGGAAAATCCCGGCTGGTATACGGCCTATACGCCTTATCAGCCCGAAATTTCCCAGGGTCGTCTTGAGGCTATCCTGAACTTTCAGACCATGATTGCTGACCTGACCGGCATGGACATGGCGAACGCTTCCTTGCTAGACGAGGCTACTGCTGCCGCCGAAGCCATGACCTTGTGCCAGCGCCAAAGCAAATCCAAAAGCCAAACATTTTTTATCGCCCGCGACTGCTTTCCTCAGACCGTCGACGTTATTCAAACTCGCGCAGCCCCACTAGGCATTGAGGTTGTCGTCGGCGACCCAGCAACAGATCTGGCTGGTATCGAGTGTTTTGGCGTGTTACTGCAGTACCCAGCCGCCAGCGGTGAAGTCTGTGATTACACGGGAATTATTGAACAGGCGCATGCCAAGCAGGCCTTGGTCGTCATGGCGGCGGATCTGTTGGCGCTGATGCTGCTTAAATCACCCGGCGATCTTGGCGCCGACGTTGCCATCGGCACCAGCCAGCGGTTTGGTGTGCCCCTGGGGTTCGGTGGCCCACATGCCGCTTATATGGCAACCCGTGAAAGCTATAAGCGGGCTTTACCGGGTCGTATTGTGGGCGTCTCCATTGACAGCCATGGCAAGCCAGCCTATCGCCTTGCCCTGCAAACTCGCGAGCAGCATATCCGCCGTGATAAGGCGACGAGCAACATTTGTACTGCCCAGGTGCTGCTGGCGGTGATGGCCAGCATGTACGCGGTTTATCACGGCCCAGATGGTTTGCGAACCATTGCCCGTCGAGTCCATGATCTAACCCGGATTTTTAATCAGGGCATTGGTCAGCTAGGCTTCAAGACCTTGGCTGATCATTTCTTCGACACGGTAACGATTCATACCGGCACACAAACCAGTGCCATCATTGAGCGCGCTCGCGCCGCGCGCATTAACCTGCGTGAAGTGGATGATCAGCACGTCAGTGTCGCCTTTGATGAGACGAGCACTGCCGCGGCAGTTGAAACTCTGTGGTCAGTGTTTGCCCTTGATCAATCCGTAGACATTACCGCGCAACAGATGGCGGCAGCTTTGGTGCCAACCTTGCCCGAGGCGCTGCTGCGTCAGGATAAGGTGCTCAGTCATGAGATCTTCAATCGCTATCATTCTGAAACCGAGATGATGCGCTACCTGCGACGTCTGGCTGACAAGGACATTGCCCTTGATCGCGCCATGATTCCTCTCGGTTCCTGCACAATGAAGCTCAATGCCACCAGTGAAATGATACCCATCACCTGGCCAGAATTTGCCAACCTGCACCCCTTTGCACCCTTGTCTCAGGCGCAAGGCTACCTGCAGTTAATCGCCGAGCTTGAGCAAATGTTGGCAACAGCTACCGGCTATGAGGGTATCTCCTTGCAGCCGAACTCTGGTGCTCAAGGCGAATATGCAGGCCTGTTAGCGATCATGGGTTACCATGCAAGTCGCGGTGAGAGCCATCGTAAAATCTGTTTGATTCCGAGTTCTGCTCACGGTACCAATCCGGCGTCAGCACAGATGTGTGGCATGCAGGTGGTGGTGGTCAAGTGTGACGAACAGGGCAACGTCGATATTGAAGACTTGCGCGCCAAAGCAGAAAAGCACAGCGCCAATCTAGGGGCACTGATGGTGACCTATCCTTCTACTCATGGCGTGTTTGAGACCGAGATCAAGCAAGTTTGCGCGATTACCCATGAACATGGCGGTCAGGTCTATATGGACGGCGCCAACTTGAATGCCATGGTGGGCCTTTGTTATCCCGGCAAGTTCGGTAGTGATGTGTCGCACTTGAATCTCCACAAAACTTTCTGCATTCCACACGGCGGTGGCGGCCCCGGGGTCGGTCCCATCGGTGTGCGTGAACATCTCAAGCCGTTTATGCCAGGTCACAGCGTTTTGAAAAACGCAAGTATGGGCAGCGACCACAACAGTGTGTCGGCAGCCGCCTGGGGCAGTGCCGGTATTCTGCCAATCAGTTGGATGTATATTAAGATGATGGGTCGTGATGGCCTGCGACTAGCGACACAAACGGCTATTCTTAATGCTAACTACATTGCTGAGCGGCTCAAAACGCACTATCCGATTCTGTACACGGGCGCCAATGATCGCGTTGCGCACGAATGCATTATCGACCTGCGACCGATCAAGGATGCGACTGGTGTGAGTGTAGATGACCTGGCCAAGCGCCTGATTGACTTTGGCTTTCATGCCCCGACCATGTCTTTTCCGGTTGCTGGCACATTGATGATTGAGCCGACAGAGAGCGAGTCATTGGCCGAGCTGGATCGTTTCTGTAACGCGATGATCATGATTCGCCAAGAAATTGCTGCCATTGAGTCTGGTGCTGCAGACCCCCTCGACAACCCGCTCAAGCATGCACCGCACACCGTAGAATCGCTACTGAGTGATGAGTGGAATCACGCTTACTCGCGACAAGACGCCGCTTACCCCACGCCCTCGCTGAGGGCTAGTAAATACTGGCCGCCTGTCGGTCGAGTAGATAATGTCTATGGCGACAGAAATTTGATTTGCTCATGCCCTCCGATGTCGAGCTATGAAGCGGTAAGTGATGAGCTCGAACTGACACCGCCTGTGCTAACGCAAGCTTTGTGACAGTAGTGGTGGTCGTACTAATCGCTGGCCAATAACAGCGTTTGTAAATAGAGCTGTCAGTTTTCTGCCTGGCCAGATGCGGCTGGCAATCTGCTGTGGAGTGGCATGGTGAAAGTGTCAGGGTCTATCTCATGGGTCGGCCTGCGGACCTTCACGACTTTCGTGCTCGGTCATTTAACGGCCATGACGCCTTGCCCAAAAACGGACATTTGTGACTATCGTGGTCAAATATGGCGCAAAATTCATTGGATCTTCAATCTTCTGGAGTGCCCCGGGCACCATAGTGATGGCGCTCGCACAAAATTCTCGACCTGATAAGTGAAGGTGGCATAAGCATTGCTATAAGCACTGCTATAAGCATTGGGGTAAGCATCGCAACAGATACTGTTGTTAGCAGTGGCGGTGCCCGTGATGAAAACCCGAGTGATACAAGCAGCCACATAATTAAGGACAACTATGAACATTCGCGTCGCCCTGGATCCGGCATTCAACGATGAATACATGAGCGCAGCGCATCAGGCTCACTTTAAGCGGGTCCTGTATAACTGGAGACGCCAACTGTTAGAGGAAGTGGCAGGTGCCGCCAGCCAGATGGCTAACAGTGCCGCTAACGATGCGGACCCCGTTGATCGGGCAAGTCAGGCGGAAGAGCTGCAGGTTGCTGTGCGAACTCAGGATCGGCGGCGGCGCCTCATTGACAAAATTGACAGCAGCATCGGCTCCCTTGACAGCAAAGACTATGGTTACTGTGAGGCTTGTGGTGTTGAAATTGGCATTCAGCGGTTGCACGCCCGGCCCACGGCGACTCAGTGTTTTGATTGTAAGAGCCTTGAAGAACAGAAAGAACGTCAGGTGCATGGTTAACGTCGAGCCTTGCGAGATATTGTCTTTGTAGGGTTGTCCTTGCCTGGTGGTGCGACATTGCTATACTGCCGCTGACCACATTAGGACTATCTCATGGGCCCAGTCTCCGCGACAGCGACCATCATTACCCACAATGAGGCGGAGCAGATTGCCGCCTGCGTTGAAAGTGTCAGTTTTTTCGCTGAGGTTTTAGTCATCGATTCAGGTAGTACCGACGACACTGTCACTCGAGCGCGTGCTGCCGGTGCGCGAGTGATGAGCCATGCCTGGCCAGGATTTGGCTTGCAAAAACAATTCGCAGTGGACCAAGCGAGCCATGATTGGGTATTCAGTATTGACGCTGATGAACGAGTTTCTGCAGCACTCAGAGATACCATCGAGGCCTTGTTTGACGGAGGCAAGACACCAGTTAAAAAGGCCTATGAGGTCAATCGTTGTAATCACTTCATGGGTCGCGCATTACGCCACGGCGAGGGTTATCCTGATTGGTGCCTGCGATTGTTCCACCGTCAGCATGGTCACTGGAGTGCCGACACGGTTCACGAAAAAGTAGTCTATGCCGAGGCCCTTGGCCGAATTGATGGTGACCTAGACCACTACTCAGCTACATCGTTGGGCGATTACCTGGACAAGCAGAACCGATATACCAGTCTGCAGGCCGAGGAGTTGTTCAATCGCGGTAAGGGCGCGTCCATTGCCAAGCTGACACTGTCACCGTTGGTGCGCTTCATCAAGTTCTACCTTTTTCGCCGCGGCTGTCTGGATGGCGTGCCGGGTTTGGTGCATATTGCGATAGGCTGCTTCAACAGCTTCTGCAAGTATGCCAAGTTGCGCGAGCTGATTAGCCAATCTGAGTCTTCAAAGCCAGGCGGCCAGCCCTAACCGGCAGGCCGTGGCGCATGAGTGTCGGCAAGCAGATGCAAGCTAGAGACCATTTGCTGCTGATGGCTGGAACTCAAAGATTTGTTCCATGGCATGCATCGCAGCCAGCACGCTGAGGTCTTCCCGTTGACGGCCGATGACTTGCAGAGCCAAAGGCATGCCCACATCGCTGAAGCCGATAGGCACCACGCCAGCCGGATTGCGCGTCATATTGAGGCCCATGGTGTAGCCAAGCCAGCTGGTAGTTTCGGCACCATTAACGAGGCCATCACCAGCAAGGGTTGGAGTATGTCCGCAGGCGCCCGGGGTCAATATCAGTGGTGCCTGCTCAAAGGCTATTTCTAATTCAAAGTTCAAGCGGTGGGCAGCGTCGATCGCTGAGGCGTAATCGGGGCCTGACATCTTAGTCGCGCCGATGGTGATCATGGTTCTAAGCACGGGATCGATCCTTTCCCAGTCATCGGTATCCATCAAGTGTTGCTGGGCTCGGGCTCGGGCCGAGAACCAGAACACCAGCCAGGACCTCACCGGATCTTCAGACCAGATGTTGTCAATTTCAATGACCTTGACGCCATTTGAGCGCAGCAGAGCGATAGCGTTTTCCGACTTGGCTCTGATTTCATCATCAAGGGTCGCAAATCCCATGGTGGCCGACCAGATCACGGTCTTTGGCAGTGTCGCGGCTTGCACGCCGTCGTACCAGCTCTCGGTTTTATCGGGCAGGCTAAATATATCGGTCTTGCAATCACCCACGGTCTGATCCAGAACATAGGCGGTATCTAGTGTGGTTCTCGCCATCGGCCCTTTGACTGTCAGCAGGCCGCTGCCTGGTGGATTAATGCCGCCATTCGGAATCCTGCCTTGCGAAGTTTTAATCCCGCTTAAGCCACAAATGGCAGAGGGTCCTCGGATTGAGCCGCCGCCATCTGAGCCGGTGCCCAGGGGAATCATGCCCGACGCAAGCGCGGCAGCAGTGCCGCCAGAGGAGCCGCCAGCGGTATAGCCAAGATTCCAGGGATTAAGCGTCGCGCCAAAGGGAATATTGTCGGTCTTGCCCTTATGACCAAATTCTGGCGTGTTGGTTTTGCCAAGCACGACACAGCCGGCGGCTTTGAGGCGTCGAACTAATTCAGAGTCGCTGCCCGCGACGGCATCCTGCGTGTGTAACGCTGAGCCATAGGTTGTCACGAAGCCCTTGGCGTCTTCCAGGTCTTTTACGCCGATAGGAATGCCCGCCAGCGGGAAAGATTCGCCGCGTTTGATGGCTGCATCCACGGTATCTGCATCATCCAATGCCTGCTCTGCGTTCACTGCGCAGAAAGCGTTCAACGTGCCATCGAGCTGTTCGATGTTTTTCAGAGCGGCCTGGGTCAATTCTCGAGCCGAAAGATTTCCGGCCTGTACGTCTTTTGCTAACGAGACAATTGATGTTTTACGAAAGTCCATGGCAGCGCTCCTAGCCTGATTGATCCGATTAGTTTGCCTCGAAGTGGTCGCAAATTGCCAGCGGAATAGGGTTTTGGGCTTGGTGTTGATCAATCGGGCTCAGCATCGATTAGTTCAGCCCAGTGCCTGGATGTGCATTGACCACGGTTATACCTATAATAGACTAGGTTTAACTTTCCCTAAGTGTGCGTATTGAAATTACTTCTCGCCATCCCGACCAAATTTGTGGGCAATATGACGATTGCACTGGCGGCCATCAGAGCAGCGCTGGACTCAGGCCATGACGTCACACTCTTGATTGATGATAATTTCACCGACCTGGTTCGGCTCGCCATTGGTGATGAACCCAGGGTCATCAGCTATCCGCGAAGAGAGTTAGCTCAAGGTTCGACCTGGGTCAGAGCTAAGCATTATCTGCGCTTTATTTGGCAGCTCAGGCGGAACAAGTACGACACGGCGCTCGACTTGGATGGAACGGTGGTCTCTGCGCGCCTGGTGGGCTTGGTGCGCGCCGGGGTCAAGATGGGTCCGGCTTTTACCAGCCGCACTCGGACCTATCAGCAACTGGTGCCAGTGAATCATCTCACGCAACATTGTTTCGATGATTATGCAGACATGCTGCGGCCCCTGGGAATTTTGGTACCCAGTGTGCATTACCTCAACCTGCCGACCAGCCCGGAAGTTCCCACTGTGACCAAAAAGTTGGGATTAGACGCTAGCCGGCCGATCGCCGTGATCCACCCGAGCGCCAGTGCGGGTAAGGAATACAAACAATGGTCTTTAGCCCGTTTCGCGGAGCTGACAAATTGGCTAGACGGCGTGGGCTGGCAAGTTGTGATTGTGGGAGCGGGCAGTGCAGAACAAGTCCGAGTGGAACAGCTTCTGGAGCAGACGGCCGCCACGGTGGCGAATGCCTGCAATCAGCTGTCAATGACCGAGTTGGCGGCGCTCTGCCAGGCGGCCACGGTATTTGTCGGTAATGACAGCGGCCCGATGCATGTGGCGACAGCCGCCGGATGTCAGATCATCGCACTGTTCGGACCTAGTGATTCGGTCCGCTGGAACCCGAAGGGCCCCCATGTGACTGTCGTCAGAGGTGTGCTGCCCTGTGGCGCCCGTTGTGCATCCGAGCTGTGCGACCTGAGCTATCAATGTATGACGTCCCTGACCCTCAAGCAGGTCCAAGCCGCCGTCGCTGACCTGCAGGTGCCATTTCGCTAGAACCTGGTTGTCCGCGATGTAGTTGTCAATATAGCCCTTAACAGACAGCGGCTGTTGGCTGCTATGTGGACAGCTGGGTTGTCTGCTATGGTGACGGTTGCAGAGGGCTCTGGTGCTATGGATTTGTTCAGGGGCGGCTTTCAGTAGCCATTAATCGCGGTGCTTATAGAGCTTCATAAAAAGATGAAACAAGCCTTTCCGAACTATCAACTAAAAAGTGGCTGGAATGCGCTGCTGCCAGATCGCCAAGCACAGCCTGCATTGCAGGGTAAGCAGTCGGCTGACATTGTGGTTATCGGTGCGGGGTTTACCGGCTTGGCCTGTGCTCGGCGCTGGCAAGAGCTGGCGCCGAATGCGCGCGTGGTGGTCATTGATGCCAGCGAAATCGGCGAGGGTAATCCCGGCCGAAACTCAGGTTTTCTGTTAGAGATAGCGCTGGCAGAAGATGCTAATCCCGCGAATATGCAGCGCATGCTGACCTGTAATAGTCTGACCCAAGCCGCCATGCAAACCATCGTAAAAGACGTAGTGGCTAGCGGCGCAGCGGTTGATCTGGAGCGAGTGGGCACCTACCGTGCGGCAACTAGCTCGGCGGGGCTTAAATCCCTAAGTCACTACAAACAGTTCCTGGAGGGCGCCGGGTTACCCTACCGATCGTTGGATCAGGCGCAGTTAAGGGCGGAATTGGGTACCGATTTCTATCAAGCGGGCCTTTATAGCCCCCACTGTTACCTGGCGCAGCCCGCGGCTGTGATTCGAGCGATCTACAGTCAGCTGCCAGACTCGATATTGGTCTATGAGAATACCCCAGCACTGACGCTCAGCAAGACCGGCGACCAGTGGACAGTCACCACTAACCAGGGTGAGATAAGCTGCTCGAAATTGGTATTGGCGAATAATTCATTCGCCAGAGAACTGGGTGTTAGCCGTGGTCGCATGGCGGCGGTGTATACCTATGCGGGATTGACGCCAAGGTTGGACCAGGGTGTGCTGGACAGTCTGGGCAGCGTCACTAATTGGGGCCTGCTTCCTTCTCACAGACTCGGCAGCACATTACGACGAACTGCCGACGGTCGGCTGTTGGTGCGCTCAGCCCATAGTTACGAAAGCGAGTTGGCTACCGCAAAAGTTACCGCGCTGTTGCAAGATCGGCTCTGGCGGCGTTTCCCTAGCCTCAAAGGTCAAGCTTTTGAACATGTCTGGGGTGGTGCAGTGGGTATCACCTTTAATGGCGCCCCAGTGTGGGGTGAGCAACAACCCGGGTTGTTTATTTCGGGTGGTTGCAACGGTGGTGGTACGGTGAAAGGGACGCTGTTGGGCAAGCTTCTCGCCGAGTCGGCTCTGGGTTACAGCGTGCCTGATGTGGCGGGGCTGTTTGGTTCGCCCAGTTGGATGCCGCCTGAACCGCTACGCCGCATTGGCTTTCATGCCAATGCGGCGCTGGAAAGCTGGCAGGGTAGGCAAGAACTGTAGTTGCTCGGCATTTTCTGGCGACTTTTCTCAATGGTACGAACCGGTTTAAGAGGAATGAGTCATGGAAGTAACAGATTATATTGGTCCCCTGTCTTTGGTACCCGCCGGCGTCGCTGTGTTTTTGGCTTTTGTTACGCGCAATACTGTGTTTTCACTGGCGGCCGC
>Ga0115556_1002183_pt1 | contig 13132 bp, 12 predicted proteins | sample COGITO_mtgs_1104_5_FD_87282 | JGI IMG/M metagenome (GOLD analysis project Ga0115556, IMG submission 87282) | Pelagic marine microbial communities from North Sea - COGITO_mtgs_110414 | ecosystem: Environmental > Aquatic > Marine > Epipelagic | place: Germany:Helgoland, sampling site Kabeltonne... | reverse complement strand
GAACGACTCCGATCCCGCCGCTGAATCAGAATATCTGAGATGCGTTTAATGCTCCTAACTACCGCGATCGTCGGTGTAAGTTCCTTCCTCCTCCTCCCCAGCGTGCCGGTTACTCCGGCCGCCCGACACACTCGGCTTTTTGCTACGGAGCAGGAGGAGGGAAACTTCTTCACCAGGTTTTTTACGGAGTTGGACAACTTCGTTGATGATGCGACGGCGAGGAGATTAGGGAACGGATCTGAGGTGAGTGCGTTGGGAGCGGGGGGGGTTCTGTTTTTCTGTTTTCGTGAGCCTTTCAACTCACGCTTCTATTCTATTTCCGTTCGTAGTTCTATGGGAAGAGGAAGTCGACCTTTTACGGCAAGGACGACAGGAACCGGAAGCGAAACTCTCGTGTCGCTTCAGTTGACGAGGATTATCAGGGTCCGACAAACACGGGTTATTTCGTGTGGAAGAAGGACGAGACCGGTCGCGTCACCCCCTTCACAAAAATGAAAAAGAAAAAGGTTGAGAGTATGATCAAACCAAAAACCAAGTGAGAGGGAGGGGGGAGAGAAAAAGTTAAAAAAACAACAAACAACACGAAAGGTAGTTTGCTTCTGGAGGGTCAAAATCAAATGTGGTCTACTTATTTTGCCATTGGCTTCCAGTGTTTACCTACGTAACGTTGCGACCACAATCCGTCCGTCTTGCGGAGAGCATTACCGATTGTGCGAGTGTGCTTACCGTTTAGCCCACCCCAAGACAACCCGAGAGCGAATGTACTTTTGTTTTGGTTCACGTGAGAAATTATCAAGCTTGCCGCGGAAAAGTCCGTCGCGAATTCCTGCACATAGCAACCGAGCATGACTCCTGTTGACCTAACGAATTCCGGCACCTCCTTGACCCAGCTCCTCAGCTTATATACATAGCGCCCCTCGTCTTCCTCATTGTCTTCTTCTTCGTCACCTGACGGGGTGTATGGCTTGTCCTTGCGACGGACAAACTCGATCAAGCAACCAGCATTGAAGAAACAGACGTCCTTAGGTCGCAAAAGGTGTGAACTTGCCGCGTGCTGGACGTCGCCAAGTGTGTGAAAAAAGTAGGCTTCCTTAACGCGGCTTTTTTCCGTCAAATTCGCGATTCCGCGGATTTCATCAATGGTAAAGCCGGCTATAAATTTCACATCGATGCCGATATTTGTTAAAGCGTCGATGACAAGCGCCCAGACATGCTTCGGTACATTTCGAGACTTGCAGTCGAGGACGCAAGCGAAACCCCCGACGTATTTTCGAATGATTTCCATGGCCATTTTAGGTTTCATCGAATTCAGCTCCCCAAATTTGCCACATTCATCATAATGCATCCTTGTCGCCATAGCAAAGCAAGATAGCCATTCGTCTATGAAAACACCACCCCCGAGAGTGAAGCTGCATTTTTTTACTCTGTGGAAGACATACTTGCTGACTGGGTTGCATTGCAGTTGCTCTAGGACCAACTGAGGAGGGGAGCCGTGCGCGACGAGTACTTGGCTGAAAATTGCAGCTTCCAATGTGGGAGTGAGGTCCTCAGCTTTGTTGACTTCGTTAAGAAGTCTGACAAGGGCTGGATCCAAGAAGATATCCCACTCGATCGGGATTATATTTGACGATTGGGGACCTATAAATGCGAGCGAGGTTTTGTTGTTAAGGTTAGGAGATGAGATAATTTGCTGTGATGATTTCCTCCCCCTTCCTTGTTCAGAACCAAGTTTTCAACTGCACTCACCGCCTCCACCACTCTCCACAACCCCATATGCCGCAAAGATGGGATTATTCTCGGACCATTTGATAAGGTTTCCAACCCTAGCAGAATGGATCCTCCTGGAGAATTGGTCAAAGACTTCCGGGTTCAAAGAATCCAGAATTGTTAGCCAGGTGTGATTTTGCAAACAATACAGAGATGCTCCAAAGTATCCGCCGTGGGAATACGGAATGACATCGATTTTGGGGATGACAATAGATGTGGACCCGAAACGCGTTGTTGCGTGGCGGGTCGTGCTAGACCGCGATCGAGGACGTTGGAAGAAGTATCTGCCTTTCGGACCTAAATCCCTTGCTTTGCGACGAAATAGCCGTCCAGGAAGCCAGACTTTTCGCCGATCGGCTATTAAGTTTATGGTAAGCAATATAAATATGAAGTCGACGAATATCCAGCTTCGGTCGCCCTTTTTTTTGTTGAACAAAAATACACAAGTTAACCTTGAAAGTGCAAGAGCCGACAACAGCATTGTGCAATACACAGAAATCGAACTTCCCAAACCTGTTGGGTTCACGCCGCTGAATTCGTCATCTAATTCTGATATATAGCGCCTGAAAAAACGCCAGCGAGGACTGGGTGACTGTGGTGACAGTTGCTGGGGTTGTTGGTGAGAGAGAAACATGTTGGATTCTTTGTTGTGTGTTACTGTGTGTAGTGTGTTTTTTTTTTGTAGATTATCTATGAAACTTCTCCATCTCCGCTCCAAGGACAGTTTAAATGATGAAATCTCACGTTTAGGTCTTTATTGAGGGATTCATTTTTCTCTTCTTTAATTTTCGACGATCTTTCGGACTTCTTTCTTTTTTCATGTTGTTTAGCAAACTAAATCCAGCCTTTAACGTGCCACTTGCCACAAGCCACGTGCCACCGCCTTAAGCCAAATCACCATTCGACGTTTTACTCCAAAAACTACCCCAAATACTTGTAGACTCTCATCCCCCAAACAGCCTTCCAATCAGAATGATGTTCTCCCTCGTCACCCTCTCTGTGACCCTCAAACTCGCCATCTCTTCATCCCTCTTTGCGCCGGAGTGCTCCTTTGACGGAAGCATAACGTACTCTGATCCAAATTTTCTGCACCTGCTCCCCTGCGATAGATCGAACCCCGCTCCTAATCAAAGATGGTCTTTCCAGCCTTCAGGTGCATTGTACAACAACAACAGCACCTTTGTCTCCACGCAGGAGAACTCGCCTGTGATGGTAAAAAATCTCGATGCTTATGCTGCCGACGGCGCTACATTCGCAATGTTGGATTCCGGTCAAATCGCTGTCATTCGTGAAAGTCCTGACACAATGCGCGGAAAAGGAGTTGGTGCTTGCTTGGACATCTACGGTGGTGCAGGTCCCGTCGTGGACATGTGGAGCTGCCATGAGGCTGACAGCAAAGATTACGTTCACCAACAGTTCACCTATGACAGTGATTCTGGCGTTATCGCTCCTAAGTCGGATGAACTGGCTGGCCTTTGCCTGTCGCTCAACAGCACGATGCTGTACCCTTACATCCAAACACCTTGCATATACCCCAATACCCCTCCGCCATCGAGCCCCATTCCCCAGTCCTCGTCCTTTAGCCGTGTTCTCATCCCGGAGAACGTTACCCAGATAATGAACTACGGTGCTGACACTTTTTACCCCACAATATCATCGTCAGGGGTCATGTACAGTGGTTATGATGATGGAGGTGTTGAGGACGCCGGGGTGAATTCTGCGGCGCCTGATTTCCAAACAGGAAGTGCCAAAGTTGATGAGGAGGGAGGAGAAGGGACGGCGACGGGTGCTAAGAACTGGAGAAATCTGACGGCCAGGCAAAGGGGGGGACCACAGTTTGAGGACGGAGGGAAGAGAACCGGGAGGTATACTTCCGCTAATTTTTATAAAAATGGAACGTGGTGGATCGGAAGCTATGGTGGTGATGAGGGGGATGGTGCTTGCGCGGCAGACACAGGTGTACCGCAGCTCTGCGAAATCATGCCCTTCGTGGGGTTCCGGTACAGCACCGATGAGGGGGCTACTTGGACCCAGACACCAAGCGAACTTAGTGTGGAGCTGGGTCTGTTCGGAGAAAGGGGCGACGATGCAATCAAATTTGGAATGCCACATATTGTCGATCACGGAAGGGAGAATGAGTACAGCGAAGACGACAAGCTTTATATGATCGGAACGGGGTGCATGTCTGATGATGGAAAAACCAACAGCAACTGTTCCTGGATCAGCGGCGATGCTATTTTTCTATCGAGGGCCAACAACGTGGATCAATTCGCATCGAATCCAGCGATGATGAATGATAAGGGGAATTGGGAGTTCTGGTGTGGAGAAGAGTGCTGGACCTCCTCAATAGGAGATGCTAAGCCAGTTTTTGAGTGGCATGGACATGTTGGGACAGTCACTGCAACATACAACAAACCTCTCCAAAAATACATCTTTGTTGTGACAACACCCACCTTTATGCCCTCGACCGTAGGACCGTACGATACGTATTTAATGGAAGCTCCCAGCCTATCTGGTCCGTTCGAAATGATCAGTTATCTGCCTAAATTTGGGCAGCAGGCGTATTTCGTCTCGTTCCCCTCGCTCTGGATCGATGATGACGATGGGACAAAAATGGTCATGACCTTTAGTGCAAACTTTGCTTGTGTTACTGGTGGATGTCTCCCGAATGTTAAGCGTGCTGGTTACGGCGCGAATTGTCTGCCTGTAGAGCTAATGGAATAAGGAATTTGTTGAATTTGTTGTTGTTTTCGGGAGGAAATCTTTCAATAATCTCTCACGGTCTTCCCCAAGACAGCTGTACCCCTTCCCCCTCTCTAAGTGACATTCAAAGGAGAATAAAGAGCCGGAATTGGTGCTTAATTGATGCTTATTTAAGGTTTTTTGTTTTTTCTCTCGCATTTTCTCAATCTCTGCACTTTACACACACTATTTGTCTTTTGACTGCTTCAATTGTTTCTGTATCGTCTAGCGCGCCTCGTCTCGCCTGTAAATCTCCCTTTTTACAATCTTTGATCGTCCATCCCCATGGCAGCTCCCACTGAAAACCCAGCATACGGCAGCAACACAAACCTCTATGCCCTGTTCTTCGCGTTCCTGACATTTATGTCTTTCTCGGTTCTCCAGCTTTTTTACTCTATCAAGGCCAACTCTGAGGCTATGCTTGGCGACAGCCTGACAATGATCCTAGATGCGATAACATACGGGGGGAATGGCCTTGCAGAATGGAGCAAGGGCAAACAGCACAAGCGTGCAGAGGATGAATGTGACACTGGTCAAAATGCAGCAAACAAAAGCCCCACAGCTAACGGCAAAACTGAAGATGTATCATCGTCATCATCGTCATCATCGTCATCATCGCATAGGTCGAAGACACTTCTGTATCTAGAATGCATTGGCCCATCTTTTTCTGTAATGACATTGATTGGTGTAACGGTGTATATATTTGTGTCAGCCTTTAAGACAATCAGAGAATTCCATAGCGGTGTTCTGGTGGAGGATGATACAAATGTGGAAATTATGCTGTTGTTCTCGTCCATCAATTTGATTATTGACATAGTAAATATTTACCAATTCGTTCGGTCCAAGAAAAATAGTAGTAACGATGCAGTAGAGGTGGATTTCGATGCTGTTGGTGCTTCCAGTGGTGATGGTGGCAATGACGACGCTAATGGCCATGACGAACATTCGAAAACTTCTGAGAGCAACATGAACATGTGTAGTGCATACACTCACGTATTTGCGGATACTCTTCGCAGCATAGCTGTCCTGGTTGCTGCCTTAATTGCAGAAATATCAGGTGCAAACGGCTCTTATTGCGACGCGGTGGCTGCAATTATCGTTTCGCTGATTGTTGGGGTGTCTGCGGTCCCACTCATCCATGGTCTGTGGAAACTGTGGTTTTCTAGAGGGGACTGCAGCTCTGAAGAAGACCAGGTCAATCTGCTAGGATCGGAGGATGGGGGAAATGGGGGTCTAGAGATGACGGACTTTGAAATAGGGTCGCTGGAAAATGAGATGAAAACTGAAGGCATTTAAGATGATGCTACCTCAGAAGGCGGCTTTCACGTATCTCTCCCTGAATCGCCCCAGACAAAGATTCCTGATAGTAAAAAACGGAAGGTGGAACTTTTTGGGGAAGACGATGACGAAAGTAGTAGTGTGTGGAAGGAATGTGGAAGGAATGTGGAAGGAATTATCCAAATAAGTAGAGATTTGCGTTTGCCGTTGAAACCACAACAACACAACTTTCTTTCAATATTTTGTTATAGCATTCCTAAATATCTCCTCGTTTGCCTTTATGGTCCAACCATAAAAATCGGCAAGAAGGTTACTCGGTTCAAAACTGATAGATGAGAGGCCGGTTGAGTAATGGGGAAATCCAGAGAACGGTCCGTCTTGCACCAAATCAGTAGGCTCGTCACTCCCATTAGCCGGCTTGACGAGCGCTTTCGTTTCGTTGGGTAGAGCATTCTCGAAATTAACAGCCCTCGACATGTACATAATCGTTACTGACACCTCGTCACCCCCTTTAATCCCCCAGTCAATATTTGCCACCGTCTTTAAATTGAACGTCGCGACGGCCCCATTCCCAGTCGCTTGCGCCTCCTGCAACCCCTTGATGACACGAAAGTAGTCACTGCGGCTGAAAACCTGATTGCGCATAAAGTCCTGTCCGATGAAATCGATCCAGCTCTCTACGTCGTTTGGCAGTTGCGGGATGCCAAACCAGCTCGGTAGCACCTCGAGGTCATTCGCAGTGGGTAATCGCTCCATCGGGTTATATTTCGATGCAGAAGATAGAGGGATTTCGAAACTCATCGCAAGAATTATCGATTTGACACCTCGCTGGAGAAAGGGAATCAAGGTGACATCTTCAACACTACCTCCGTCACCGAGCAGTATTGTATTATTCTTAAGCTCGGAACTAATCTCTTGAGAAGCCACTGTGCTAAAATAATCTGCTTTGAAGCCCCCAAATTTGTTAATCTTTTCATCCAACAACGCTACGAAGCCCATTGGCGCTGCGCTCGATGCCGCCGCTCCTCTCTCGAGCGTCCAAAGATTCCGATTACTGTCATCTACAGTAGCGATCGTATCATCGCTTGAATCTCGCTCTATCAGATCAGTTCCGAAGAAGACACTCTCTACAAAACCTCCAACATCCATTGAAGTCACATCCGAGTGCCTGTTTTCAAAATCAATCTTTTGAAAGTTAGGTATTCCAATTGCGATGGGAGACTGCTCAACCAACCGCCACTGCCGGTCTAGTACCTTTGCCGGAGTTGAAATCAACGGTCCGAGGAGACTGAAACCTATGAGAGGAAATGGATCGCTCACGGCGTCACCAACAAGGTTGAAGTCGCGTATTTTCCATTGCTGCTCACTGTTGCGTGAGATTATCTCGCTAGCATGCTGTTCATCCCAAGCAAATGGGGCCGATCTCTTGATACCCCCCTTTTTGAAATATGTGTCGTAGATGGTGCTTGCGTAGGTGTTAGGGATGATTTCATTATTCCAATCATCAACATCTGTCTCAACAAGAGCCTTCGTAAGCCCTTTCAAGAATGCACGATCGGCATCAACATTGACAAATGACCGCATGCACTTAGAATCCATCTTGCCAAGAAAATCTAAGGTCAGCTCCTCTGGCCTCGCAATAGTGCCCAAGAACTGCGTCGTGTCAATTTTACTGCTCCTGTACGAGTATGCATTGAGGAACCAATTTCCACCGCTGATCCCACCCGAATACATTATTTTGTCCCAAAGCCCAAGATCTCTCAAAGCTTGCACGATGCCTATGGACGCAACGTAACTTCTGGCGCCACCTCCGCTAAAGCTGATGGCGGTGGATGACTTGGAGGGAGGCTGATTTCTACTCAATATGTCTGTCTCCGGGAATGTTGTAGATATTGTTGAGGTGAAATTACTGTCGTTGTTACCGTCGAGGGACATAACCGATTCAAGAGCCTTCAATTGGATGTTCTCGTCGTCGATATTAAGTATGGCATCGAAGAGATCAGACTCGTATTTTAGAATTGTACCATGTGCCATTTGAGGGGATGCTGAAAAAGAAGGGGGATAGATTTTGGCTTGGAGAGCGGCTACTGGAGTTATGGTTGCGAGAACCATGAGCATGCATGTAAAAATCATCATTTCGGGAGTTAATTTACCCGGAAAAAGCCAAATGGATCTTCTATTACTGTTTCATTCATCAGTGACGAATGAAAATCCAGCTTTTTTCTTCCTTTATTGGATTCACACAGTTTAACAGTTCACCGTTGTTGTACTGGACCACTTCAGCCAATCAATCAAAACAACTGAACACCCGCACACAATACCAATGAAGTTTCTCAATTATTATTATGCCATCTCCAGCATGACTCTTTTCCCATTGGCTGCTGCTCAGCTCTCTTGTAGCTTCGATGACTCTAGGAATATAGGCTGCGGGACTGTGATTTCGGATACCCACGATTACTACGATCAACCTTATTGTGTGACGAAAAAAGTTGACACAGAGTTTGGAACTAGCATCCTCTGTGTCTTGACCACTGGAGTTGGGGAGGGTGGACGAACACAGTTCACAGCGTCCACTGTCTCCGACGATTTAGGAAAGACTTGGAGCAACTTGACCAACATCGAGCCAGTGGGGCCTCCTGAGGCGTCCTGGGCAATGCCTGTGGTAACCGACAGTGGACGTGTTTACACTTTTTATGATTACAACAGTGAGAACATTACGTTTCTCCCTGAAGATCCCAACACCACCATTCGCGCGGACATGCTCGGTCACCTAGTTTTTAAGTATTCAGATGACTGGGGTGAAACTTGGAGCGATGAAAGGTATGAGATACCGATGCAAAAGACATTCTGCGACGAGCGCAACCAGTGGATGGTTGCGGGTCAGGATGTGTTTGTTGGCTGGGGAGTGGGGAAGCCCACTGTTTTTGCGGACGGAAGTGTGACACTCGGTTTCACCAAGATTTGCAAATACTTTTTGGACGATGATGAGGCTGTCTTCTACCGCAGCCCTAACCTGCTGTCTGTGGACGACCCTTCTGATGCCACTTGGGAGCTTTTGCCCCACTATGAGAGCAATGATGGGCAGGGGAGCGGCACGGGGCAAGATGGCATGCGAGCATTTGGCCCTAATTTGGTTAACGAAGAGGGGAACCTGCTTCCCATGAGCGATGAGAGTCATTTGCTGAACTTCTGGAGGACTATTGATGGTTTCATGGGCTTCGGAGCGAGCCAAGATGGTGGGAAGACATGGAAAGATGGCCGATTCGCCCACATGAGCGTATCTACCGACGGCTCGACATCAGGACGTGTAATGAAGCAGCCCCGCGGACCGATCACTCCTCGTCGTTTTTCCAACGGTAATTTTGTGATGACATACTACGTTGTTTCCGAGTATGGTGTCAATGGTTTTGGAAGCCGGAATCCTATGTGGGTTACTGGTGCCAAGGAACAGAAGAACGAAGATGGAACTTTCACCCTAAATTGGAGTGAGCCGGAGGTGCTGCTCTTCTCGGAGTCTCCTGAAGAAGACAGAATCGGCTACCCTGACTTTATCGAGATTGATGGTGGTTACTGGATCACACAGACCCAAAAGTCAATAGCGAGCATCAACAAGGTCGATGATAGGATCTTTGAGGGTCTGTGGAATCCACCGATGGAAGTGGCGAGCGAGGGGCTGCTCGTTGATGCTGCCATTAGTTCGGGCGAAAGTGTTATCGATTTCGATAACAACCTCCCCAATTTGAGCGAAGGGGGAGGGCTCACATACTGTGCCTGGATTGACGTCAAGGGAGACCTACTCGCCGGGGAAATCTTGTTCGATAGCCGAAACAATGACGTAAACAGCACCTCGGGAGTTTACATGAGTGTCAGCGAGACCGGTAACAATCTCCTTGCATTTGGGATGAGCAATGGGACCGCTACCTTTGAGCACCACGCCAACAAGGACTGCGGTGGCATAAATGTCGGAGAAGACGTGGGCCTGACTCACTTCTGTGCCATCGCCGATGGGTTGAGCGGTGCGGGTTTTGTCTACTTCACCGTCAATGGTGAGGTCTGCGACGGTGGTGACGAAAGTCTTGAGGGCGGCGCCAAGAAAGGCTTTGCGCATATCAGTGGGGCGATTACCGGCACTGTCAACGGCAAGAATGATGGAATTACCGTCGGAGTCCCAGCAAATGCTGACCTTGTCTCTTTGAGGGTGTACAACAGAGCCTTGAGGAGTGCGGAGGCGACAGGAAATTACAGGGCGGGACTCTGACTTTTGAACTTGAATTCGAACGAGGGAAATGGGTCGATAGTGATTTCCTAAAATAGGTTATCACGGGTAGTTTCCGTCCTCCGCGTGACCGTGGGGAAGGAACGGAGGTGTGATTTCCTAAGCAAATAATGTTTACCTCCAAGACCAAAATCCAACTACTTTTTTAAGCGGTTTTTCCAAGCTGTATACGTCCTCATCATCCTTGCGCATGATCTCCATCAACCCCTCTCGCTCCGATTTTATCTATTCCGTCGTCGCGTTCGCGGTCGATGTCGCGGTCGCGGTCGCAGTCGCGGTCGCAGTCGCGGTCGCGGTTGAACTTGTGGTCATTTTCTTTGGTAAAACTTTTTCTGCAGTGATAACGTAGTCGAAGCCCAGCTTGAAGGAGCCACCAGCCTCTTTGCATGCCCTTTCTGAATCCTTCTCTAAATCATCAAGCGTTGCTCGCATCGCATTAGCCAGCGCTTTGTTTGGAAACAAACTAAGTTTGCTCCGAGCGACGTTAATTTGCCTCACTATTGTGTTGTGGGTGTAGACAATTGGGAATTTTCGAGTCGAAATGAGCGTCAATCCAGAATTATTCAGGTGTCGCTCCACCCACTCGAACGGGTATTCGCGGTAGCAGCGATGGCCGGCTAGGTGTATGCAGGCGTCCCGTATCTTGGTTACCTTGCAAAACACGTTCCGGGAACCCTCGACAGAATCAGGGATCGGTTGCAGACCAACGACGTAAATGCGACCGTTTTCGTTTAGGTGGTTCTGCAGACGCGGGAAGATCAAATCCTGGTAATAGGGGGAAAAGCCATCCATGGCGCCTACTAGATAGTCAGCTAGTATCGTGTCAAACTTCTTTGAAGGCGGCACTGGCGGGGTCGCATTGACTATTACAGTTGATGGCTGAGGAGCAATCGGCAGGGTGGTCAAATTGCTGTCGTTGAAGGAGTTCGTCTTGCTGTTGTAGCCCTCCGCCCAGTTGCCAACAACTATGCGTCCCCCCTTCAAATCCCAAGTGTCCACTTCAGTCTGTGTCTTCTTTCTCATCTGCTCGTCAGCAGTTATGGCACACCACTCACTTGTTTTCCCCCTACCTACCAGCGAACGAATCCATCGCAAAGAGTGACTCCCCGTCCCGCTGTCCAGTATACTGCCGAAGGGTCGCCCGGTCTCCGCTTGAAGCTCCTCTACGTAAGAGAAGAGCTTATCGCCCGCCATTTTGAGAAAGAACGGCGCGGGGATGCCTCAAAAACGTCCGCAGAGTGTTTCCTGTATTGTTTTTCGCAATAGTGGGAACGATAACTCGCGAAATCTAAAAAATTGTAGGGTTAGGCTTATCTCTGCAGTGCTCTGTTTTGATGGAATAAATCAGAACAATGGAGTCTCAATTCCACTTCCGGGTTTCCTCGTTGGATTTGAGGACCAAAGAGCCGCTGATTCCGTTGACCCCTACCCTTACCTCCTCACTTAATGATGAAATTTCTTTCCCTGCTGGTACTCACTATTGGAGCTGTCGATGTGAGTGAATTAGAGAGCCCCCTCTGTACCACCCCTCCTGTTTGGGGGTATGAGCTCGGCGACGACATACCATATTAAAAAATCGGATTGACCCCCCCGTCTCACACTCTCTTACTTATCTCGCCGGCGGTTGGCTTGTATACCCTGTTCACCCTTTACTCCCACCTAATTCCCCCCTGAATCTTGCTAACCCACTGTACAGTGCCTCAACCTCGGTAGCAGCAGCTTCACTCCCGGCTTCAAATGCTCTGCCCCAGCCTCCTCCCCGCAAATGACCATGAAAATATTCGACTGGAAGAGACGTGATGCAGATGAGTCTGAGCTGACGGACATCGATCGCCCCTGGACGCTTACAACTTTGAAGCCTGCTCCTGGCAGCGTGCACAGGAAGAAGCGCAAGGGCAGAGGGATCGCTGCAGGACAGGGGGCGAGCTGTGGATTTGGCATGAGGGGTCAAAAAAGTCGATCTGGGAGACCGACACGGGCAGGCTTTGAGGGCGGACAGAACCCCCTTTATCGGCGTCTCCCCAAATTTGTGGGCAAGCCTATGGGCCCTGGCCACAAGAGAAAGGTTAGTGTTGTGTTGTGTTGTGTTGTGTTGTGTTGTGAGGGTGAAAATATATATATTAGGGGGATTTGGTGATCCGGGGATCCTCCCTGTCGCCTACTAACGCTAATCACTAACGCTAATTCAATCGAACGCTAATCGCTTTCCCGTTAACCTTGTCTTTCGTCACAGCTATACAACATCATCAAACTGGAGGAGCTGAACGGAGAACCCGAAGGAGACGTTGTTCGTTACGAAACCTTGTTGGCCAAGGGGAAAATTACCAAGAGTAAGTACCCAATCCACAAAGTTGTTGTCGGAAAGGGAGAGTACAACGGCGGCCCAATTACTGTGCAGGCCAATGCTTTCACAGCCAGCGCCAGAGAAGCCATCGAGGGACAGGGTGGAAAGTGCGAAATTTTGAGCAGAACGACAGGTCAGGTGCTGGTTGAGGCCAACTGATCCTTTGTTGCGGTAGCGAAAATAAGAAAGTAAACGATTTTTTTCCTCGAGAAAGTTTATGTTGGTCGAGAGGGAATCACCCACAATTCGTTCTCTTTATCGTCGTTTTTCATGTTCTCTTTTTGTTTCAGTTTTAGGTCCTGAGTTTCCGTTGATGTTCTCCTGTGTGTGCTTGCTGTTCGTTGGCCGTTTTCGATCTCGTTGGTGGCTCTCTTGTTGTTGGACCCCCCTGTGGATAATAATCTTGTTGTTGGCATGGTTTTTAGTGATTTCGTATTAAATAAAGAGTCTCACGGGAGTCAGTTGGGCATGAACTGACGCATTGACATGGTTTTTAAGCAGTAAGATAATAAAAGAACCAGAAAATCAGTGAGTGTTGGGGCAGAGAAAACACTTTCCCCAAAAAATTTGAATTTCGTTTACTTAAATACATTTTTGTAATACAAAATTCTTTCTTTATATTATTTATATACTTATTATAATTTTGAAGAATACTATTTTTTTCAATAAATTTATAAATCTTATTTTTTATTTTTTTGAGTAAAATCAAATTTTTTTTAATATAT
>Ga0115556_1002178_pt1 | contig 13155 bp, 8 predicted proteins | sample COGITO_mtgs_1104_5_FD_87282 | JGI IMG/M metagenome (GOLD analysis project Ga0115556, IMG submission 87282) | Pelagic marine microbial communities from North Sea - COGITO_mtgs_110414 | ecosystem: Environmental > Aquatic > Marine > Epipelagic | place: Germany:Helgoland, sampling site Kabeltonne... | reverse complement strand
TCACAGAGTCGATACTCACAGAGTCGATACTCACAGAGTTTGACATTCACCACACCACCAACTTCAACATTCGACTTCAACATTCACCAACTTCAACTTACCTGTGAACTTTGTGGTTCTCACTAGCACGATCGATGGCCGCCTTCAAGGCGGGCACAACCGCCTCTCCACCATCCAACCCGAAGCGCTTTGTCGTGTTGAACTTTCCGGCCAAGAAGGTCTCAAAGGTGTCAGTAAAGCACAGACGCTCAAAGATGTGCATCGTCTTGTCCTTGCTATACGTCTGCCACTCGGGGCGCTCGACCTTTCCGCGAATCCAGTTGCACTTTTCATTGTCACTGATGTGCATGTATTCTACACCAAGGGTACTGCAGTAAGTTCGCTCCAGCTGCTCCACTACTTGCCGGAGCGTGACCTGGGGGGACTGAGCAAGCTCCTCCAAGAAACCCTTGTGCCCGCCAGAGGAATTTCCCTTCAAATTTAGTTTTCGATCGAGGTCCGCTTCGGTAAAGCCGTGGTAGCGGAAGTCAAGCTGCTCATCAGCGGACCGTGCTCCCCAGGGGAAAGAAGCCTTCGTGTGCAAATCAAGAGGATCCAAACGGGCTTTGCGGTGGCCGTTAAACTGGTACGCGCGGATGAGATGAGCGACGCCGAGACTGTCTGATGGGGCAGTAAGGACCTGCGACGGCTGGGCGGACGAGGACTGGATTGAATTGTTTGGGGGAGGTGCAAAAGCCCCACTCCCGGCTGTCGCACCCTGGGAGAGGTTAGTGAAATAGGCAGCCCAACTCGCGTGCACAGACGTCGGGTCACGCTTCCAAGCTTCCATCATTTGCTCAGCGTAGACCGACGAACTACCGCTAAGGAAACTCTCCGAAGGGTGTGAAGCCTCTGAGCTCAAGCATCTGAAACTGGATCTCGTCAGTTTGCCTCGGCTGGAGGCTTTGTGGACAGAGGAGCGGATAACATGCCGAAGCATTGGTATTCTACACGTAAACTGGCGCCGGAGATGAGTTTTACGACGTCCTGTTTTCTTTTGGCTCTAGAAAAAAATCTGGAACACATTGTTGGGATGTTGATCTGAGATCTGATCAAAAAAAGAGGGCGCAAGAAACATTTTGGGATTTTGGGGCCTCATTTTTCGATTTTGACCCCACACTACCATCTTTTAGTGCCCCTATTAAAAGCATAAAATAAAAGTCCTCCTTATTTCAATTTTATTTGAGCGTAGTCGATATGCTATACTGACCGAGCAGCTAGTTTAGAAACGTATATATATTTTTACAATTCATCATTTAATTTTCGGTCCTGGCTCCCGTCGTTGATGAGAGGGTCAAGAACGTCATGAAGGTCTCCAGCTGCCTCCACAATCTCAATGGCGTCGTAGTCCAAGCAGTCATAGATGAAATCCCCGACGTTATCTACACCGACTGCGTATGCCGATATGGCCTCGACGTAATCTGCCATGAAAGTCATCTTGATTCCAAAGAGAAGGAGTTCGTCATTGATTACTTCCGCAATGGCTTTGGCAGTATTTTCGTACTCCTCGTGTTGAGAATTGAAGATTCCCTCCCTCGTTTGTTCGACAGTGTCCATCTCGTCATCGCCGAAGCATTCTCTCCTTTCCCTCTTTCCCAGCAACCCACTCCACCTGCTCTCATAAACAAACTTGGAGAATATCGCTGGTGTACCCAGGGGTGAGACACGAGACAACAAATGGACGAGCAACATTTGCGTCCCAACTTTTCTTTGCGTCTTGCTCTCTAGGCCTTTGAAGGGAACGGGGGTCCACTGCGCCTTTCCTAACAATGACTCTTCCCAAGAGGGGCTCACGACGCTGAGCGAGAGTGCGGCCGATTCGTCCCAGGTGGAGATCTCATGGGCCCAGAAAGGGGGAATGTACAGAATTTCCCCAGGATTCAGCACGACCTCGTAACCCTCTATCATAGTAACATTCTCTCCCAAGTGACTTGTCAACCCCTGTTCACGTTCACTGCTGTGATATTTTCCAAAATCAATTTGGCTCATCTTCCTTCCCTGGTGAACGCTAGGATAGTTGTTCGTGAACCTGCTCATTGCCGGTGGCAATAGTAGAACAGTTTTTTTGCCGTAAATTTGGTGGAAGAGGTTGTGGGAATGGTCGTAGTGGAGTTGTGCTGTGACCCCAGGGGACGAAAGCCAGAGCATCGGCACTGTCGTTGTCGTTGGGGATGGGTACTCCCCTTCTAAGCCGAGGTCGTCGTTAATGGCAAAGTCCGGCCAAAACTCCGCCTTTTTCTGCAGTGACGAGGGGGAAGATCGAAGGTCGAACGTCGAATACCGATTTTTTGATCGGTCATGAAAAAAATCGCAAGAAGACACGTTGTTCAAGACGGTTTGTGCCGGATCAATGACTGCAATTGAAGAGCTGCCATCAACACCGTTAACCGAAGAAAAGCGGGCATGGGTATCAATGGAATTGTGAGGCACGGAGGGTATCATTATCGCAAACGTCTTCCGATTAGGGTCATCTGAGTACCGTACGGAGTCTAGGATGAACTCTTTGCCTTCCTTATGGAGGGGGCCAGATGTGTTACTGACTTCGTTGATGCCATCATCAACACCACAGAGTGAACCAACGACTGCCCAGTCGATCTCGCCGTGAAAGTCAGTGTAGATAAATGGTCTCCGCTCGCTTGCCAATTGCTGGATAAACTCTTGTGTTCTCAGGTTATTGGGCTTGTCAGAGAGGTGAGACCATCTTTTCAACGGAGTAGATTTGAGGGTTATAGCATCACGGTTAGTAATACGGGACAATGAGTAGGAAGGTAGACTTATAATTACGAGTAAGGCGAAAATATACGCCATTTTATTCACAATTGAGTCGAGAGTGGCTAGTTATGTGTTTTTTTTACCTTTCTTGATCCCGGGGGGGTCAAATGCGTTCTCATAATTTTCTCAAAAAAGAAACTCCCCAGAGTAACTATCCATGCGGGGCTGTTGTTGCAAAAGGTTTTGTCGCTGCAGAAATGAAAGGAGGTAACATTTGACAGATAAATATATATAAAATAACGAACCGACAAGTCCGATAAGCGTCACTTTTTATTGCCAACCTATATGTAACCTTTTATAAACCTTTAAATTTATAAGCAACTCACTCTCGATCAACTCCAAGATTGTGAGCCACTTAATCTTCTTTTGTATCAATGTAATAAGCCCCTCCCCTCGTTTTATGTTGGGTGTGGTTTGCCACCACATTCGGCATCCATAACACACATTTGGTCAACTCGCTTAGTCTGCCCGCTTCTTTTTCTGGGCCAGCCCCCCTAGTAATTCTGCCTCCAACTCGGCTATCCTTTTCCGAGTTTCTTCACTGTTCTCATCATCCTGCTGCGAGTTTCCCAATCCAGAAGCGCCGGATTCTTGCCCCTTATCCCCGGCCAAAGGTTGAATATCTTCTATTGCTTGTATCCCCCCATCTCCTGTGACTCCCATCATTCCCCCAATTCCCCCTCCCACCCCGACAAATGTTCCCATCTCCTCCTCTTTCATTGGACCCAAATAATCAAGCTCAGCCGTCGAGAAAATTTGAATGTGATCGATTCGGGGAATTGTTACCATTCCGTTACTTTTCATGTTTTTCCAGTCCCTCCCAGTCACATGCTCTAGCTTCAAAACGACAAAAGTAGGGTGCCTCAATTGAACAGGTCCTTTTGTTAAGGCAGTCACCACAGTTGATTCAACTCCTCCGGTCTCCATGAAAACCTTGGGTTCCCTTTTCGAACATCCTTGGCTGCTCTCACCAACAACTACGCTGTACCCGCCGATGGAAAGTGCCAACCTGGCATTGTGCGTCAAGAATTCATTCTTTGACATTGTCTGGACTGTATTGTGGCTGCCATCTTTGAACTCAATGACACAGGCTTCTGTCAAGTGCTCGCCACAGGTCTTACCTGGCATGACGCGTTCGACGATGCAGTCGACTACCCGGGCACGATTGCATGCAATTTTCCTTTCTCTCTCTTTGCTGCGATATTCCATAGCATTGTTATTATTCCGTTTGCTGGTGTGTTCCTTTCTCGCAGGATTATTCAATTCGTTTTTGGTAAGACGGGCCCTCGTCATGATCGTAGTGGTAGTTTTTGACCTGAGGGAGGTGTTGTGTGGGGGGGGAGGAGGATGTGGGATGGTCGTGGTGGTGGGATCGGACGGGGGAAACATAGGGTGTTAGTTTAGAAAAAAACTTGAATATATATGCGCATCGCATTCTCATTAAGTAATATTCCTCACCGTGACTTATTCCGAGCTAGATCTTGACTATTTTGCGCACAGCTAGAACTCCACGTGACTGAAAAAGTTGGTGTTTTCGATATTGAATTTGACTTAATTTATGATGGAAATGTAACTAATTTGTCACTGACTAGACGATGTCAACACCAGACGAGCTTCTGGGCGCAATAAAGGGGGCACAAAATGTACTTAAGACTCAGGAGGCTGACCTCTCTGGCCCAACTCAACCTTCACACACTGCTCCCGCCCCTGCAAACTCTGCAGATGAGCTCTTAGACAGCATAAAAGGTGCCCGCGCTTCTATCGAAATGCAGAACAAGGACGTAGTGTTATCCCCTCCCCAAGACCCCAACTCAGCAGTGGATGATGATTTGGTGAACGACATAAAGAAGGCCCAGAATAAGGTGAAGGAGCAGGAGAAGGCGGCCTCAAATCCCAGTAAGCACATGGTCGACCAAATCCCTTCCGCTGCCGCTGCCGTTGACGATGACAGAATCAACGACGACTCATCGGTTATCTCAGCCATGACAACAGACTTTCCCATGTCACCCAAGCCTGCCAAGAACCGAACTATAAGTGTCAACACAAAAGACGGTGGTGGCAATGGCGCTCAAATAAGAACACCCGATGATGTTAATAGTTGTATCGGGGAGGGGGGCGTCGTGATTGAAGACGGATCTGTGCTTTCCGGCAGTCAGACAAGCTCTCAGTTGGTAAAGTTTTCAGATCTTCCGGACGTTGGCGGTGGCGATGACAACGACGTTGGGGACTGCGAAGGCGGTGCGAGCCAAGCACTGTCTGTGGAGGATGGTTCCTTAGAAGTTACTTCCATTGAAGGGTCGATAACGCTGGGATCAGACTCGGTCGGGAAAATGGCAGAAAAGAAGTCAAGGAAACGTGCCGGCCCCAGTGACCCCAGCCAATTCAATGCTGTTACTGTGAAACTCGTAAATGCCAGTGGAATAAGGAAATGGGACGCAAGCTGTGATCCTTTTGCTCTCGTGACTGTGGGGAAGACCAAGACATCGTTTTCGGAGAAGCTCGACTACCTAGATGAGACTGGTTACCATGACAGTCTTCACGAGACTGATGCTCTGGAAAACACGACGGAGCCTGAATGGAACGAGACCACCACTATCATTTTCCCCCCCGGAGAATACAAAAAGGAGCTACATATTCAAGTACAGGACAAAGACATGGGCAAGGGCGACGACTTGGGCGAGATACGGCTAAAACTCACCAAGTTCATCTCCGATGACCCGGAGAATCCCACGGAGTGCGAGCTGCCGTTGGAAGGCGACGGGGCTGGGGATGCCGAACCGACGATTCTCATTCTTGTTAACTTCGCAAACGTCGACGATACCAGTGCGTTTGAGGGGGACGAAAGCTCATTTACCGGGAGTTTAACCTATATGGATAGCGTGAGTACCATAGCCGGGGGAGATGGCCATCCTATTGATAAGAAAGAATTGCTGCACTGTGGGGACTGGATCCCGCAAGTGTTCGATGTTGGGCGACTAAAACCTTGGACAGGGTTATACACTTGCTGCGGGAGCCAACAACACTTCAGCATGTACTGCCCGTCCATCGGCGCGCGGGTAGAATTCGCACACAAGTGGAAGAAGCAGAAGGACTATGAGCACGAGGCACCAATACGCCGCGCTGCCGCCAAGAAGAAGTACGACGATTGGCTTGCTGACAAAAATCGATCAATCGAGGAAGAGAAAATCAGGGAGGTGAGTTATAATTAAATGGCGGTGAAAAGCTGGGCGGCGTTTATCACGTCAAGGCGGCCTCTTGTCCGCATTCCTCTTGATTGCATTGCAGCCCACTCACAAAGATCTATATCCGCGTCCGTTGCCCCTCACGAATGCAAATACAGGAAAGTATTAAAGACAATGACGGCGAAGAGCCTCTTTCAGAGATCGAAATCAAACATTTTTTTATGAGCAAAGAGTGGAAGAAAAAGAAGGGAATCTGGAGGGAGCCCAAGATGAACGACAGCGAAACTGCGGGGGTAAACGAGAATGACCTGTTCGAGCTACGAATGAGGCGGGTGAAGCCAAGCGATTTATCGATGGTTGTCTCCACGATGAGAAAGAATCCGGACAACCACTGGATGGTTGACCAGGGGCTGGAAATATTGAATAGGCTGCTCGACATTCCTGATGCCCAGAAAAAGTGTCTCAACTTTGGGGCGCTAAGCGTCGTTCTGAACTGCGTCAGCTTCCACACGGACGACTACAACCTCCAACTGAAGGGAATGATCGTCTTGAGAAAGCATTGCCAAGAGTCGACTCTGACGCGGCTCACTGAGAAGGCCATGCTCAACATGGACGTGACAAAGGTTGCTATCAGCAATCTGAAGAATTTCAGGAGCAAGGAAGAAATGGTCGTGAATTGCCTTGAGGTTCTACGAGTGACGTCAACGTATCGAAAGAACCGCACCCAAATCTTCGAGTGTGGCACAATCACACACGTCACCTTGTGTCTCGTTGGTTACCGCAACAACGTTGACGTAATATGTCCTGCATTCCTGCTCCTAGAGACGCTCGGGAGCATGAACAGGGGCCGGAAGGAAATTCTCGAGAAAGAACTCGTCAAGATTGCGCTGTCGATAATGACCCAGTACGAGGACAACCAGCGCGTTCTTGCAGCGAGTATGGGAATGTTGCTGCTTGCTTGCGAGGACGAGGAGGGGTTGAAGCAGATGCTCAGGAGCAATGGCGTTTCTGTGACGTTGTACGCGATGAAACATCTGGTGAATCAGGCTGAACTCCAGCAGCGAGGGCTCGAGTTCATGAAAAAACTATCATTGACCAAGAAGGGCGCCGCAATTCTGGATTCCATCAAGGGAAGCTGGCAGTGGTTAGCTCAGGGAACCGTCAGCGGTAATGCGCTCATCCATTTATTAGACGGGCCGCTACAGAGCAAAGGCTGGGCTATGGGTGATATTAACGAAGCGGATACACTGAACAAGGGAGTGCTTTTCAACTCCTCTGCCCAGGCTAGTGGTGCCAGGGGTGAGGCCCTGGCTCAATGGACGGCAAGCGGGTTGAAGAAGTATATGGGGTTATCCCAGAAAGAAAAGACCCTGAAAGTCAGCACTGAGGAGGGAGACTTCTACTTCAATACCGTTCGAGACTTGGGACTGCTTCCCCGAAAAAATGAGAGGAGGGAGGCCTGGTTCCAGCGTGTCAAGAGGTTCGAGGAAAGGAACGGAATTGATATAAAGGAGTTGGTGGAGAGGAACCAGGCTCGGGTCTTTGGGGGGGAAATGCCCGAAGATCGACCGTATAGCGAGGAAGAAGACAGCGAGGACGAGGAAGGAGGGGGAGAGGGCGAAGAAGGGGGGGAGGAGGGCGAAGCCGAGAAGGAGAAGAAACGGAAGGCACTCATGGCAAAAAAGCAGGATTGGACCAAACACGGGGGAGGGGGGCCGATGGTTTACAAGGAGACGAAAAGGAAGGCTGCAAAGGGTAGGAAGGACAGAAATGAAGTCGTCGAGGTGGTAGAAAAGGTTTACGAGAAGCGGCCTGTTTTCTTAGAGGGTCATTACAGTGCTGGGTGGACGAGAAAAAAAGGCGAGAACCACGGCAAATTTAAACCCGAAGGGAGCGGTAGTAGTAGTAGTAAGGGCGGCCACGGCGGGTCGGAGGGAAATGAAAGGACATGGGAAGGCAGCGGTGGTGATAACGAAGACAACGCCGATGTCAAAGAAGACGGAGAGGACGATGATGACGGATCCGGTGACGATGACGACGACGGGAGCAGCTTTGCAAATAGCTCCGTGGTTTCTTTTTCTAGCTCAACTGCGAAGAAAGAGAAGGCTATTCAAAGTTTAAAGAGCACATCTTTCCAGAACATCAAGCGTACTCCGACGAGAGCCAAGTTTGAAAAGATCATCGCGGAGCGGCCCCCTGAGAAGAGAAGAGAGGTCTTCAAGACCAGGGAACACATGGATTTGTGGATCCCGGCACCGCTGGAACATGCCTACCCCGAAGTTATCGGGACACACATGGAAACGGCCAGCCATGTATTGGCTGAAAAGCAGTACAGCTTCTATGAAGATCCTTTGACCTTCGGCAGAACGAAGGAAGAGGTCGATGCCATGAGGGCTCTGGAGGACATGTATTAAAATGATTTGTAACAATGGGAAGTGTTAAAATTTTGGCAAAACGCAGCTACTACTACTACAAATTAGTTAATCAATTTCACCTCGGGCGCAGCTCATCGCAAAAATAATCGATACTGCAAATTAAACAATCACCTCGGGAAATTCATTTCAATTATTAATGCCAAATCTATGTAACAATCTTCCAGACGAAGATACACCGGTCCTTTCCTCCCGCGCTAACGAATACATCCCTACTGTCGGCGACTCCATCGTCACCGCTTCCCTCATTTCTCACGAATCGGATATTCGTTACGTGGCTGCTGTGCCCAATCCCCTCTACACACTCAGCGTCACTCAGGCATGGAAAGTTGAACAAGTTAACTTTGCCATTATCGTCCCCGGAAATGACCCACTTGTTCTGATCGTCGATGCACACCGCGTTCACATCTGTACCATCTGCCCCGTCTGGGAATATGCCCTGGACTGGCCAACCAAGTGTGCACGTGAAAGGAGAATATTTTTGATCTCGCATACTCGTGGCACTAGGGATCTGTTGCATCTCCGTTTTGCTTCCCATCTGTTTGCCCCTGGTGCTGAACCACAACAATTCGTATGCTCCGCAAGTGCTCATGAGAGCCGTCTCATCCTTAGTAAAATCAACGTGCGTGATGTAGCTGTTGTGCTTAGCGCAAACTCCCACCTTCTTCGTTGTCCCGCTCTCCCTGTCAACATCGTACAGGTAGATCTTATTGTCATGGCTGCCGACGGCAAGAAGTTTGCCGCTCGGCGAAAATTTCAAATCGCTGACCCATTCCTTGGCACAGCGGTCCTCCGCAATCTTGCTGAGCGAGGGATTGTTCGAATCAAATTTGAAGACGCTGTATCCTCCTGCGAGAACGCCCTTGGCCCGCTTTTTCTTGCGCCCCTCCTCTCCCCCAATCCCGGCGCAGACATAGTCTCCGTTAAAGCTCACCGCGCGGCTCTGATCGCCGACGGATTCACTGCACAAGAGTTTTTTCCCCCCTAGGCTCCAAACCCGCACTGTCCCGTCGTCCCCACTCGTCGCGAAGAGATCAGGGTTACTGTTGTGGACGCCCAATCCCCACACTTCGTCCTTGTAGTGCCCGGACATTAGGATGGCGGAATTACTCCCAGTTTCAGTGTCTATTTCGACAATTTCGCTGCCCTGTGTACCAACCAAAATTTGCTTGCCCGTGGAGCTGATATCCACACTGATGACATTCTTCACCAGGCAATCAATACTGCTCATGTTCAAGGTCCTGAGAATGGCCAGGGATTCGTCGAACAGGCAGATCTTGCCGTCCTTCGCACCGCTTATGAGCTTTATGGAGTCTGCGGTAGCAGCTCTTACATCCATGATCGCGCAAAGCTTGGTACTGTCGGTGCACTTGACGCTTTTCTTGCAGTCCCGCCCTTCCCACTGGTAGATCGATCCGTCGGCAGTTCCTGTCACGAGTTTGCCGTTGTCCAGAAAGGTTCCGCAGGGAAGTGGTTGAGCCTTTCCCACCTTTCCGAAGACGCCCTTCTTCGCCGTCAAATCTTTGCCAGACGCGGATAAGATCTTGACAAACTTCATTCCTCCGATAACCACGTTTTCGGTGGCTGGATCGAATAACGCCCAGAGAACCTTGCCCTTGTCCCCTTTTCCGCTTGCCCCAACGACAGGCTTGCTCCACCTACCCCCTTTGTCACTCCATAGCACACACGTGTGATTGTCGTCTGCTCCAATGCCACACATTTTATCGCCAGCTGCATTGAAGCTGACTGCCATGACCTCCCGCTTCAAGTCCTTGTGTTTCAGCGTCGCCAGGCACAGCGACGAGGCCGCATCCCAGATCTTGATGGTCGGTGCCTTACCCATTTGACCGGTCGCAATTAGAGATTTATCATCGCTAATTGCAAATGCGCTGATGTCGTCGTCATGACCGACGCAAAATTGTTGCGTCATTTTGCTGTGATCGAAACTGCCACTAGTGTTCCCCTCGCTGTCGCTCTGGTTCTTCTTCAGCACTATGCCCAAGGCAGCACCGTGGTAGACAATGTCGTTGCTGCTATTGTAGCGCAGATTACTGCCGCCGGTTCCGCTGTTATAGCCAAAGACAAAATCGACTTCGAGCTTCGCTTCAGGCTTCTTAGGATTGTTTGTCCACTCGGGGGGTTCCTTTCTGGTGGGCTCCTTGATGGCTCCGAGGTACGGCTTAACAGCCATGAACTCGTCTCCCCCCCCCCTTTCGCCGCTAAAGTCTCCCAACCCTCCTTCGGAATCGCCCGAACCGGCATCGGACATCTCCACATCTCCCCCCATTTCAACCTTGTTCTTGGGCAATTTCTTGGGGCTCGCAGCCTCCGACATGCTCCCGAACTCCTCCTCCTCCTCATCGTCGAGTACAGGGGGGACTTCGTCCTCACATTCGATGTCGTGTTTCCACTGAAATATGCACCTGTCACCGCCTCCGGCGGTGATCAGGCACTCGTCGTAGACCGTCCAACAGCTGTTCGTCACGTGGCTCCCGTGCCCCCCGTAGGACGAGAAGTTGGCCCCCTTCTTAGTGCAGGGGTAATTGAAAAGCTTGACGAGACCGCTGTCGTCAGTGGTCGCGATAACTTGTCCCGCGTGGGAACGGCAAGCGGAATTGACGTCCGTGCCGTCCGCCTCGGGAGGGTAAATGCCCTGCACCGGCCATCCCAGCGTCAGGGTGTAGGAGGACCAGTCCGTGTCCCTCAGGGACGAAGCCGAACCAATCTGGTTCCCAGTAAATACGTCGCTGAATAGGAGCTCGTACGCGCCGCAGTTCGAGGCGAGGAACTGGCTGTCAGCGCTGAAATCAAAGTGCGTGATGAAGCTGTTGTGCTTGCTGAACTTCGCGCGTAGCTTGAATTTCTTCTTGCACTCGTAGAGGTAAATGGAGTTGTCGTGTGAACCGATGGCGAGAGTCTTCCCGTCGGGAGAGAATTTTATACACTGTATCCATTCTTTGCTGTCCTTACCCTTGTGAATGATCTCGAGGGTCTTGGCGTCGAGGACGAGAAACTCCCCGTCGCACTTTTGCCTTCCCCTCCCCACCGTCCCCCCGAACCCAACCGCGATCATCTCCCCCTTGGGATCATAGCACACGGCCCTCGCCATACCTCCGAGGTCCTTGAACCCGTTCTCCCTCCTGTTCGTCTTCGTAGCGACGTCCCAAACCCTTAGCGAGCCATCGTCCCCGACACTGCAGTACTCCCTCCTGACCGGATTCTCCGCCAGCCCCCACAGCTCGTCCTTGCAGTGTCCGCTCACAATGGGCCCGTCGTGCAGGTCCTCCCCCGACGAGGCGGAGAGCTCGAATATCTGGCTGCCGTCGGTACCGACGAGCAGCCTGTCCCCGTCCCCGTTGAGGCAGACGCTCTTCACGCCGAACCTGAAGATGTCCTTGTGGATTTCCCTGAGGTCGATGCTGCGGGTCTTGTTGAGGCTGGCATCGAAGAAGCATATCGTGCCGTCGCGGCCGCCGCTGATGAGGTTGTAGTCGGGGGTCTTGAAGAAAGTGTTCACAGCCTTGGAGTGCGCCTTGACGACCTTCTTCAGGTTCCTCTCCACGAACCTGTAAATACTCCCGTCGGCAGTCCCGACGACCAGGTCCTTCCCCACGAACTCCGCGGCGACAAACGCCTGCAGCTTCCCCCTCTTCCCCAACACCCCCTTCTTCCCGCTGACGTTCTGCCCCTGGACGCTCCAGAACTTGACGTGCTTGACCCCGACGGTCGCGAACGCGCCCGAGTCCGCGGGGTCGAACACCACGTCGAGGATCTTGCTCTTGTCCCCCTTGCAGCTCGTCTTGATCTTGTCGTTCTTCCAGTCGTAAATGGCGATGGAGTGGTCGTCGTCGCCGCCGATGCTTATCAGAAATTTACCGTCGTGGCTGAAGGCCATGTTGGCGACGCTCCTTCGGTGGAATCCCTTGAGGGTGTGGAGGGTGTTCATCGTCTTGGAGTCCCAGATGAGGATGGAAGGTTTCTTCCCTCTCTCCCCCGTGGCGACGATATTATTACTTGGATGCATGGCGATGCTAGTAACATCATCGCCATGTCCGAAGTTGAACTCCTGCGTCTTATCCGCCTGTTTCTTCACGGAAGGTGGCTTCATAACAACGGCGAGGCTCGCCGCATAATAACACACCGACCCGTCAGACGTGTACCTCACCGTACCCCTCCCCTCGTGGTTGTACCCGTGCACCCACTTCAGCCTGAGGTCGTTATTCTCCGGCGCCCCGTCCTCCTCCCCCCTCCTCACCCTATCGACGTCCCTCCTAACCCTCTCCCCGACTCTCGGCAGGCTCCCGTCCTCCCCGGGGTCCGTAAGGGTCCCCGGCAGCCTGCCGCGGTCGTGGTACTGCTCCATCTCCTCGTGCGCCCGGGCGAGCTCGTTCAGCGAGGACGCCAGGCTCGCCTTGAAGAGGGCGGGGCGGTCGGGGGGGGGGGCGGAGGGGCTCTTCACCGAACCGATCCAGGGCTTCACCGCCATGAACTCGTCCCCCCCACCGCGCGAGGAGGAGGCGCCGTCGAAGAGGTCGGGGTCGGGGTAGGGGGATTCTTGCGAGTCTTGCTCGTCGTCCGAGAGGAGGAGGGGGGAGGAGACCTCCTCGGGTCGGCCGGCCTCCCTCTCCCCCTCCTCCCCCCTCTCAAACCCCCCCCTGAAAACGCCCCCATCCCCCCCCCCCACGCTCACGAGCCACCTATCATCCCTGGTGAACCTCACGCACTCGACG
>Ga0115556_1002174_pt1 | contig 13178 bp, 9 predicted proteins | sample COGITO_mtgs_1104_5_FD_87282 | JGI IMG/M metagenome (GOLD analysis project Ga0115556, IMG submission 87282) | Pelagic marine microbial communities from North Sea - COGITO_mtgs_110414 | ecosystem: Environmental > Aquatic > Marine > Epipelagic | place: Germany:Helgoland, sampling site Kabeltonne... | reverse complement strand
TATTTGACAAAGTTTCCAGTTAGTTTCTGACTTCGTATGTGGGATCAAATTTATGCTAAATCTATCCCGAAAAACCTCATTAATTGTAAGAGAAGTACCATTTAGACAAACTGACCCCTTTGAGGCACAAAATTTCGCTAAGGTTTCAGAAATTTCAAATACAATTTTTGTACTGTCACCACAATCCTCTTTGCTAAGAATCTTCGCTAAACCGTCAACATGACCCGATACAATATGCCCCCCCAACTCATCACCTAATCGTAAAGAGCGCTCTAAATTTAGCTTTGTACCTTGGTTCCATTTTTTAATGTTAGTTTTGGAAACACTCTCAGAAGAAGCTTCAACATCAAAATATGTACTTCCAGATGTACCACATTCAATCACAGTTAAACAGATCCCATTACAACATATGGAACAACCGATATCTATGCTATCTTCAGGATAAGAACAGCTTATTCTTACTCTTAGATCTCCCCTTTGTTCTAATTCTAAAACAGTTCCAATATCACTAACTATTCCGGTAAACATTTTTTTTCCTTAAATCAAAGTTAATCTGAGTAAACTTACAGACTATCCATTATAGTGTTTTCTTGCACAACTGTCCAAGTATGTAAAATATCATTACCGACCTTTTCAACCTCAACGGAGGTTAAAGTCGGCATTTCTTTTAAATGTCTTGAACTTAGAGCTCCTATAACTGGAACTCCTAAAGCTCCAAATATCTTTCCCCCTGTAAAGCCTGTAACTCGGTCAACCAGATTATTTTGTATTAATGAAGCCGCGATTTGACCCCCACCCTCACAAAATACTCTAGTAATACCCATTTGCGCAAGCACTCTTAGAGCAACTGTTAAATCCAAGTTATTTCTATTTAATAATGGGACTTCTATAAGTTTTGCTTTTCGATGCAACCAAAACTCTCTACTCGCAGCATCAGGATCGGGTCCGTGTATAAGCCAGATTGGAGAATTGTTACAGGAATCAGCTATAGGACTTTTTTGAGGTAAATTTAAGTTATTACTTACTAAAATTCGAATAGGGGAATGCTTAATTCCTAAACCTCTTACTGTTAAAAGTGGAAGGTCTTGACGCGCAGTTCCACCGCCAACCAAAATTGCATCGTGTTTAGCTCTCATTGCATGAACTTTACGTCGAGATTCAGGGCCTGTTATCCATTGGCTTTCACCCGAATGAGTAGCAATTTTACCGTCAAAAGTAGAGGCTATTTTTAAAGTTACCAATGGCCTCTTGAGTAACACTTTATTAATAAACCCACGATTTTCTTCAAATGCTTCCTTCCTCAACACTCCTAAACTAACTAAAATTCCTGCCTGTTTCAAAGCTTTGATACCTCTCCCACATACCCTGGTGTCTGGGTCTTTTATGGAAACTACCACTCTTTTTACTTTTGCGTTTATTAGGGCTTCAACACATGGCCCACTTTCTCCATGATGAGCACAAGGCTCCAATGTTACATAGACTGTTGAGTTCTCTGCTAGCTTACCTGCTTGTGCTAAAGCAACTATCTCGGCGTGAGGTCGTCCTCCAACTCCTGTAAAACCACGGCCTACTACTTTATCATTTAAAATAATAACACAACCAACGGATGGGTTAGGCCAAGTATTCCCTAGTCCTCTGGCCCCTAAAGACAATGCTAAATACATCCAACGCTGGTCAGATTCATCATCCATTATTTAATCTTCTGTCAGGACAGGTGGCCTTAATTCCGAAACGAAATCTTCAAAGTCATCAGCTGCTTGGAAGTTTTTATAGACAGATGCAAATCGAACATGTGCTACGGTATCAATTCGAGCTAATGCTTCCATTACTATTTCACCTATAGTTTTAGATGGGATGTCACTATCTCCAAGACTTTCTAAACGCCGAACAATTCCAGAGATCATCTGGTCCATGCGTTCATTCTCTATTGCACGCTTTTGCAACGAAATTTTAATTGACCTTTCTAACTTATCTCGATCGAAGTCCTCTCGCTTTCCATTAGATTTGATTACTACTAAGTCTCTTAATTGAACACGCTCATAAGTTGTATAGCGGCCCCCACAAGCAGGACAAAATCTACGTCTTCTGATCGCCACATGATCCTCTGCCGGACGTGAGTCCTTAACTTGTGTATCTATATTTCCACAAAATGGGCAACGCATATCTGGTATCCCTTTTAACTATTAAGCATCACACTCTGAATAATTCAGTCTGATAAGATATAGTTAATCAACCATAATATGTACAGACTTTGCTTACATTTAATAACTAAATAATTAAAAAATCAAAATCTTCAGCTGTCCGAAGTATATTAAACTTCTGAAATAAATTTAAACTATTGCTCTAAAAAACTACGAATCTTTCTCGATCGACTAGGATGTTTTAATTTTCTAAGCGCTTTGGCTTCTATCTGCCGAATTCTTTCCCTAGTCACGCTGAACTGTTGCCCTACCTCTTCTAACGTATGGTCTGTATTCATCCCAATACCAAAACGCATCCTAAGAACACGCTCTTCGCGGGGCGTGAGAGATGCTAAAACACGGGTTGTAGTTTCTTTTAAATTTTCTTGAATTGCTGAGTCCAATGGTAAAACTGCATTTTTGTCCTCAATAAAATCTCCAAGCTGACTATCCTCTTCGTCACCAATCGGAGTTTCTAATGAAATTGGCTCTTTAGCAATTTTCATAACCTTACGAACTTTGTCCAGAGGCATTTGTAACTTTGCAGCTAGCTCTTCTGGTGTCGGCTCTCTCCCAATTTCGTGAAGCATTTGTCTGCCTGTCCGAACAAGTTTGTTAATCGTTTCAATCATGTGTACTGGAATTCTTATGGTACGAGCTTGATCTGCTATAGATCTAGTTATTGCCTGACGAATCCACCAAGTTGCATACGTTGAGAACTTGTAACCTCTTCGGTATTCAAATTTGTCCACAGCCTTCATCAGTCCTATATTTCCCTCTTGGATCAGGTCTAAGAACTGCAAACCTCTGTTAGTATATTTTTTTGCTATCGAAATTACCAAACGCAGATTAGCCTCTACCATCTCTTTTTTAGCCTGCCTTGCTTCTTTTTCACCTTTTTGAACTTGTTGAACAAGTCTCCTAAACTCTGTGATATCGACACCAACATATTGACCAACCTGAGCCATTTCTGATCTCAGAGTTTCAACTTTTTCTAAACTTTTTTCGATTAGTGCTGTCCAACCTCGACCAGTTTTCAGAGTTATGCGTTCTACCCAGCCAGGATCTAATTCATAACCTCGGTACTCATCTATAAACTCACGACGATTGATGCGGGCTAAGTCAGCTAGCTTGACCATAGTACTATCTATAGACATTATTTTTCGATTAATTCCGTACATTTGATCTATAAGCGCCTCAATCCTATTATTATGTAGGTGTAAAGAATTCACAGATTCCATTATTTCCACTCTTAAATTTTGATATGTTGTTTCTTGTTTTTTTGAAAACTTTTTTTCTTCGTTTAGTGTTGCTGAAATACGAAAATCTTGTAGTTTTGAAAGTCTATTATAATTTTTTGCTATTAATTCCAATGTCTCCAATACTCTAGGCTTCAATACATCTTCCATTGCTGCAAGACTCATGTTTTCTTTTTCATCTTCGTCTTCGTCTTCATCGTCAGATTGAATAATGTCCCCATCAGCATCCAGCTCTTGTTTGTCTTCAGCTTTAGTACCTTTCACAACCGAAGGCTCAGGTACGCTTGGCGTTACTATTAGCCCACCTTCTTCACCCTCACTTGTTACAAATGTTGCTTCCAAATCTATTACATCACGTAATAAAATATCTTCATTTAATAACTCATCTCTCCAAATAGTAATTGCTTGAAATGTTAATGGGCTTTCACACAATCCTGAAATCATGGTGTTTCGCCCGGCTTCAATCCTTTTCGCGATAGCTATTTCACCTTCACGACTTAAAAGCTCGACCGACCCCATTTCTCTTAAATACATTCTAACCGGATCATCTGTTCGGTCTAAGACTTCAGTAGTTGAAGTAGAAACAGCCACTTCTTTAGTCTGGTTCGACTCAACAAGATCTGTTGTTCCTAAAGGTTCTTCCTCTCCTTCTTCATTTTCAACAATATTAATTCCCATCTCTGAAAGCATGGACATGACGTCCTCTATTTGCTCAGAGGCTATCTGTTCGGGAGGTAGTACCTTATTTAACTGATCGTAAGTAATATAACCCCTGACACGCGCTTCCGTAATCATTTTTTTTACGGCTGCCTGACTCATATCTAGGCCATTTGCTTCATCTTCTCGCTCTTGTTTACGGTCGTCTGTGTCTTTTGCAGCCATTTAATGATTCCCTAAAACGATTCGTTTTCTACTCTGTAATCCGAATTAATATGATTCGCACGTTTATTTAGTTTTTTTCTTTTTCCAGACCTCATTATCTATAAGAGCCTGCAGTCCATCCGAAAGAGATTTATGATTATCTAACTCACTCTCACTTACACCCTTTTGTAACTTATTGGCTGAATCATTGGCCTCCGCTGCTCTTGAAACTCTCCATGTAAGACTTTCATCTGTAGCTCCTTTTAAATCTTCAACTGCCTCTTTAATCTCTCTTTCGATACCCTGACGAGCATGGATTTTGGTAATCTCGCCTATTATTGTTTGACGAATTGTATCGTCGGACGCCTTTGGTAACATTGCAGGCGCAATCCTAAGATGTTTTAAATCAAAAATCTTGGAGACATTATGCGTTCCAATTTTTTCTTTAAGTATTTCTTCTATATCTTGATTATTTTCCTGATAGTAAACTCCCAGAACAGTAGACAAAATCTTTTTATGCTCTTCTAACCTAAAATCGATTAACTCAAGTTCTTTAACAAATTCACTAATAAAGCGAGGGTTACTAATAATGACTACAAGAAGTAGAGCTTCTCGTAATCTTACCTCCATATCCTCTGATGTAACGATCATCGATTTTTTTGTATTTAAAGACACTGGTCCCTTACTATCGTCTTTATAAGGATATTTTTTATTTGAATTCCTTATTTGATGTCCCTTGGATTGATAAAATAAGTTTGACCTCAGGGAAGCGAATTCACTTCCGTAGTGCTTACGCAACTCTCTATCCTTTATTTGGTTAATAATAGCTCGCAAAGATTTATCCAGTAAAGCTCTCCTTTCTGGACTGTCAAAAATTTTTCCTTCGGTCTCTCTCTTCCATATAAGATTGATTAATGGTGTTGATCCTTCAATTAACTCTGTCATCTTAGATATCCCAGACAGTCTTAGTACATCATCTGGATCCTGATTCTCTGGCATTAAACAAAAGCGAATTGATTTTTGCGCTTCTAAGAAAGGTAAAGCAAGATCAATTAAGCGGTAAGCTGCTCTAGTACCAGCGGCGTCACCGTCTAGTGCTACAATGGGTTCAGCAGATATCTGCCAAAATAGAGAAAGTTGTTTTTCTGTTATTGCTGTTCCTAATGTGGAAACAGTAGCCTTATATCCATGTGAATCCATTGCTATTACATCCATATAACCCTCAACAACAAGCAAAACAGCATCATTACCGAAAGACTGTCTTGCGAGCTTATGATTATAAAGAGTATTACCTTTATCAAATAATAAAGTCTCTGGAGAGTTTAAATATTTTGCCTTTGCCTTTTGGTTCATTGCTCTGCCACCAAAGGCAATACAATGACCACGCCTGTCTCTTATTGGATACATAATACGATCTCTAAACCTATCATTTAGTCCTCGACCGTCCGCCGACTTTAAGCATAGGCCAGCCTCTACCATAAGCTCTTCACTTATATTATTTTTTTTCAAATGACTAAAAAGACTTTTATAACCATCTAGCGAGTAACCAATTTCAAATCGATCAATTGACTCTTGTGTTATTCCACGTGACTTAAGATAAGCTCTCGCATTTGTTGCATTTATACTGGTTAGTTGATCTTTAAAAATATTAACAGCAAGTTCCATGACCTTGACAAGTTCGGCTCTCTTGTCATTTTTCTGCTGAGACCCCCTATCGGCTTTCGGCAGTTGTAAACCTGCTTCAGAAGCTAAAATTTCTACTGCCTCAATGAAACTTAAATTCTCTGTTTCCTTAATAAAGCTAATAGAATCGCCTTTTGCATGACAACCAAAACAGTAATAAAATCCTTTTTGATCATCGACATGAAAACTAGCGGTTTTTTCTTGATGAAAAGGGCATGGAGCCCACATGTCTCCTTTACCTTGATTCGATTTTTTTCTGTCCCAGGTTACTTTACGCCCAACAACCTGCATTATAGAGGTTCTAGATCGTAGTTCATCAAGAAATGCTGTTGAAAGGTTCATTGTTACAATATTATGCTCTAATAAGATAAAGTCTAGGCATTACATTTAACTTTAAGAAATAACAATAATTCTATGAACCCATTATAAGCCCTTTAATTTATTCTGAGCAGCTATAGACTTCATAGATCCCTCTATTTCATGCACTAAAGTCTTAGAAAACGACCTAAATACCATCAGCTCAAATCCTAAATCAGTTTTCCTAACTATCGTGGCCATATGCCCTAACAGCGAGCGGATAACGTCACCAGATTCCATCGATCTCGCGTCTACCGGGCATAATCGATCCATGACATCAGATGAACCAACTCCAACTAACTCTACGACCGTCCAAGCATCAGATTGATCTGTTATGGCAGCGGAAATATTATCAACTTTATTTCCTACAAACAAATACTGCCCCATCCCAATCCACATAACTGTATTACCTTTAGCAACCGAACTCCTTCCATCGCCAGGTAACTCTAGATTAAATTTCTTTTTTAACTCTTTTGAAACTGTCTTAGTTTTATTTTTGAAAGGCTGTATTGTGGACATGTTTGCATACGTGATTTCACTTAAGACTATGGAACCTACCTTTATAGGTTCCATACTGTTCAAAGGAGATTTTGGGATCAAGTTAACCACGAGCTCTTACTCCTTCTTTATCTAAAAACACTGGGTCACACACTTTGCAAATTGTTTCTGTACTTCTTAGATGGTCAACTACTTTAATTTTTTCACCCATCCTGGTTTTACCATTTCTCAAAAACCCAAGAGCTATCATAGTTTTTAACTCTGGGGAGTAAGCGACTGATGTTGAGTAACCTTGTTGCGCAACCCTTACAGGTGAGGCCTCAACATCAAAGAAGTATGAACCTGCGAAAAGTTTATCTGTACCAGTTATAGGAATTAACCCTACTAGTTGATCCCTATCCTGATCAATTAAACCAGGACGCATAGCACCAGTCTTGCCTATAAAGTCTTTTTTAGAAGACATCATCTTTTGCATCCCCAAATCAAAAGCAGTTATACGGCCATCAATTTCAGCGTGAGTAATAAATCCTTTCTCGATCCGAAGAACATTTAACGCCTCCATACCATACAGCCCACCGCCTAAATCCTCGGCCGATGATTTCAAATGATCAAACATACTTTCCCCAAAACGAGAAGGTACTGCTATTTCGTATGCATGTTCACCAGAAAATGAAATTCTAAATAATCTAGCTTTAACTTCTCCAATACTAACTTCCTTGTAAGCCATATAAGAAAAATTATCGCTGTTAATTTCTTCATCGATTATCTGATTGATTAATTCTCTAGATTTTGGTCCAGCGACTGCAAACTGAGCCCACTGCTCAGTAACACTCATCAAAGTGACGTCGAAGTGTGGTACCAAACATTGTTGCACGAACTCTAGGTGTGTCATCACTTCTCCAGCGGATGCAGTAGTGGTAGTTAGTACATAGTGGTTCTCTTTTATACATGCTGCTGTTCCATCATCCATAACATGTCCATCTTCACGTAACATTAACCCATAACGAACTTTACCTGGAGCTAGTTTGGCAAAATTATTTATATAGATAAAATCGAGGAAAGCCGCAGAGTCTTGTCCCTGAATATCAATTTTACCTAATGTGGAGACATCAACTATCCCGACACTGTCTCGAACATACCTAACTTCTCTATCACAGCTCTCACGCCAACTGCTCTCTTCTTTTCTTGGAAAATACGACGGTCTATACCACAAACCAGCTTCAATCATCGGTGCCCCTAAATCAACTGATAGCTGATGAGATGTAGTAAAACGCTGCGGCGCAAATCCTTCTCCCTGAGCAAAAGCCCCCATAGCGGCTATAGAAACTGGAGTATAGGGCGGCCGAAATGTTGTTGTCCCTGTCTCTGGTATCGCTCTCCCAGTTACATCAGCAAGAACTGCTAAGGCTACAACATTTGAGTTTTTACCTTGATCAGGAGCCATCCCTTGAGTGGTGTATCGCTTCATATGCTCAACAGATTTAAAATTTTCCTGTGCTGAGAGTTTGATATCTTTGACTGTAACATCGTTTTGAAAATCTATCCACGACCTACCTTTACAGGGAACTGACCAAAGGGGCACTATCACCGTCGGATCACTTTCAGCCTCAGGAACTGAAATAGTCTTGTAGCTTAATCCAAGATTCTTTAAAACTTCTTTTGCTCTAAATACTCCAGACTTCATACATCCTTTTGTTGAGAAAACACCAGTTGCAGCTCCGGCGACCTCTAGCCCTGGAATCATTCCCGGCACTGGTATAAACGCTGATAGTTGATCATTCCATTCTGGTTTTCCGTTCATATGACATGTAAGATGAACTGTTGGATTCCATCCACCGGAAACTCCAAGCATGCTAGTTTCTATTTTTGAAACAGAGCCATTAGCCTGTGTTACCTCGACTTCTTTAACTCCCATTCTTCCCCGAACATTCGTTACCATCGCACCCTTAAATACAGGAAAATCACCTTGAATGGTCGAATCACTCCTACTATCTACATAAGCGGCGATTTCTATTCCGTTCAAATGCAGGTCTCTGGCAGTTCTAAATGCGTCATTATTGTTTCCAAATATAACCGCTTTTTTACCCAGACTCACCCCATAACGGTTTAAGTAGCCCCGCATCGCAGAAGCTGTAAAAACTCCTGGCCTATCATTGTTCTGAAAAGCAATAGATCTCTCTATGGAACCTGCTGCATATACAGCACCTTTTGCTACAATTCGCCAAAAAATTTCCACAGGGAGGGCATGATTTTTTTCTTTAATATGATGGGATATTCGCTCAACTGCCCCATAAGTACCTCCATCATAGGCTCCTGTAACAGTCGTTCTTGACATACAACGAACATTTTCCATTTGACCCAGTTTATCTATTTTTTCTTTAGCCCAAATATCTCCTGGTTTTCCATCAATATCATAGTTTTCTGAATTAAGTCGACCACCAAAAATTGAATCTTCTTCACAAAAGATAACTTTAGCCCCAGCATTCGCTGCAGTTAAGGCAGCCATAATACCAGCTGGTCCAGACCCAATTACAAGAACATCGCAGAATGCATAAGCTTTTTCATAGTAGTCACTATTATTTGCCATTGAAAGCCGACCCAAGCCAGCCGCACGTCTAATCGATGGCTCGTAAAGAGCTTCCCAAAATTTCTTTGGCCACATAAATGTTTTGTAATAGAATCCAGCAGAAAGAAATGGAGATATTAAGTCATTTAACTCCAAAAGGTCCCACTTTAAAGTACCCCAGTAGTTTTGAGAGTAAACCTTTAAATCTGACACTAATTCCTGTGTGGTCAGCCTTACATTTGGAGTGGTTTGATTCCCATCCCTTATCTCTACTAACCCGTTTGGTTCGTGAGACCCATCGGTCATCACGCCTCTAGGACGATGGTACTTAAACGAACGCCCAATGACCTTAACGTCATTTGCTATTAAAGCTGAGGCGAGTGTATCACCTTCATAACCCAAGAATTCCTTGTCATCAAACGTGAATTTAAGTGGCGCAGATGAATTGATTAGGCGACCCTCTTTAACTCTCATTACTTTGAATCCTTTACGTTATTAACAAGTTCAACTTTAAAAATTTCATGGGTTGCTGTATCTCGCTTAATTAATAACCACGCCCTACAACCTGCCTCGTGTTGCCACAAATCTTCAGTTACGCCACAAGGATTTTCTCTAATGTGGAGATACTTGTGCATCGCATCCAAATCTGACTCTCCTGGTCTACTTAAATAGTCTTTGGCTCCTCGGTAATAGAATTCGCGTCTATCTCTTTCACCACATAAAGGGCATTTGATGCGCATAATTTAGGTTCCTCTTAATGTAAGTTATGCTGAGAGCCCTTGGATTCTTCATCCATTAGGCCAACTGCAGTTCTAAATCGCTCAAAGGTATGTTTTTTTGCAACCTCATGAGGCTTATCCTCTGCCATTAGGTGAGCCATACACCAACCTGAGGCTGGAATAGCCTTGAAACCACCGTAGCACCAACCACAGTCCATATATAAGTTTTCGACTTCTGTTTTATCAATAATAAAGGATCCATCTGGAGTCATATCCATGATACCCCCCCAACTTCGAAGAACCTTAGCTTTTCCGATAGCTGGCATTAAACTCATACCTGCCTCCATAACGTGCTCCATCATTGGTAAGTTGCCTCTTTGAGAATAGGAGGCATGAAAGTCTAAATCACCACCAAAAACAAGACCACCTTTATCAGATTGAGAAATATAAAAATGCCCCATGCCAAATGTTACCACATGGTTAATGGCTGGTTTTAGTCCCTCAGAGACAAAAGCTTGCAAGATATGACTTTCAATAGGTACCTCCAACCCAGCCATTGCAGCCACTTCAGAAGAACGACCCGCCACAACAATTGCTACTTTTTTTCCACGAATAGGTCCTAAAGAAGTTTGAACACCTGTAACTTTCCCGTTAACTACATCTATTCCAGTAACTGCGCATCGTTGAATTAAATCAACACCTAGCTGATCCGCGGCCCGCGCATAACCCCAAGCTACTGCATCATGCCTCGCATTCCCACCTCTCTTGTGAAAAAGGCCTCCATACACAGGAAAACGGTGATTATCAAAATCTAAATATGGAAGCTCTTTTCTTACTCCTTCTCTATCTAAGAGTATTGCATCGTCTCCTTGACTTATCATCATATTTCCCCGCCGAGCGGCAGCGTCTCTTTGGCCATCTGAGTGGAAAAGGTTAATAACTCCACGCTGTGAATGCATTGCATTATAGTTAAGTTCAGATTCCATAGTCTCCCAAAGCTTTAAGGAGTGGCTATAAAATTCTGAATTCCCTGGGATCATATAGTTAGCCCTAACTATTGTGGTATTTCGACCAACATTTCCTGACCCAATGTAACCCTTTTCAAGAACAGCCACATTGGTTATCCCATGATTTTTTGCCAAGTAGTAAGCCGTAGCTAACCCGTGACCTCCTCCTCCAATTATGATAACATCATACTCTGATTTTGGCTCAGGCTCTCTCCAAACAGGCTTCCAGTTCTTATTTCCTGTCAAACCTTCTTTAAGAATCTTTAAGGCATTATATCTCATGTTAGTACTCCTGCGTTAAGTTGCAGATAATCAATAAAATGTGGGCTTTACAAGTGCATTTTATGTATCTTTTAAAAAAATATATGTAATATATATTTATTGGCAATTAACACAGTTATTTATTTCCTAATAGGTACAACCTCATAGCCAGGTTCTTCAGCTTCATCATCCACCATTTCTACAGGAAACCCAGAAGCTGTAATATCTAGTCCTGTTTTTTCTTCAAGTCGCTTAATAATATTTGGGGAGAATTCATTTTCACCATACCGACTTATACCATCTTCAAAAATAGAAATCATAAGAGGGCTTATTTCTAAAGGTATGCCCGCATTATCAGCTATTTTTTGGAATAAGGATATATCCTTATGAACTAACCCCATCGTAAAGGATATATCTCTAGATCCATTCAATATTACTTGGCTTTCTGTTTCGTGAACAAATGAATTTCCTGATGATATTTTAATGGCTTCAAACGCTGTACTCAAATCCATTCCAGCACCCTTTGCGACAGTTAAAGCTTCTGCACATGTCAAAAGGTTTGCTGTCGCTAAATAATTTGTTAGAACTTTTAAAATACTTGCTGAACCAAGATCTCCCGTATGTAAAACACGTCTACCCAATGTGGTAAGAAGTGGTAGTACTTTTTCAAAAGTTCGTCGTTCACAACCTGCAAATATTGATATATTTCCTGTATCCGCCCGATGACACCCACCAGATACTGGGCAATCAACTGCTTCTGCATCCTTCAATATTACTTTCTTTCCCAACCTCTTCACTTCATATTGATCCGTAGTTGACATCTCTAACCAAACTTTACCTTTTGACAGTCCACCCAAAATGCCATTCTCACCCTCCATAACCTCAGCTGATATCTTAGGATGTGGTAGGCAGGTTATTATAACCTCAGATTGCTCTGCAACCTCTATGGGGCTATCAGCTTTTTGGGCACCCTTTTTTACAAATTCATTAACTAACTCTTGATCTAAATCTCTTACAGTTAAGTTAAAGTTATTCCTCAACAGGCTGCCGGCAAGCTTTCCTCCAACATTTCCTAAACCTATAAAACCAATACGCATCACACTAACCTCTCAATAAATATTTCACTAGCATTTCAAAAAGTTTTTATGCTCTAATTTAATGGATTACAGAATTTATATTTATTAACAATAGACCCAGGAATTAAATCTCTATTATATGGGTATTATTAAAAACGAACATTCAGCTTTGATAAAAAATTGTATCTTTATGTAATAAAGTAGACTTGTCAGGAGACATAAATTGTTAAACTCTATAAGTCATGGGAAAAAGTCTAAAGGTCCCCCATTAATTGTCCTTCATGGGCTTTTTGGATCTGCTAATAATTGGAATTCAATCGCCAGAGCAATGTCCGACCAAAGACACGTAATTTGCGTAGACTTGAGAAATCACGGCAACAGTCCTTGGCATTCAACTCATAGCTATGATGATTTAGCTACGGATGTTGCTATGACAATAGATGAACCAGCAGATATAATTGGACACTCAATGGGCGGCAAGGCTGCTATGGTTCTAGCTCTTAGGTACCCTCAGTTGGTTAACAAATTAATCGTAGCAGATATATCACCCATCCGCTATAATAAGTCCCAAACATCCATCATCAATGCGTTATTAGCTATTAACTTAAATATAGCCAAAAGCCGCACAGAAGTGATTTCTCAAATGCTCACTATAGAGCCTGACCTTAGAGCATTCTTAGCTCAGTCTATAAATATGAAAGAAAAGGTATG
>Ga0115556_1002167_pt1 | contig 13202 bp, 8 predicted proteins | sample COGITO_mtgs_1104_5_FD_87282 | JGI IMG/M metagenome (GOLD analysis project Ga0115556, IMG submission 87282) | Pelagic marine microbial communities from North Sea - COGITO_mtgs_110414 | ecosystem: Environmental > Aquatic > Marine > Epipelagic | place: Germany:Helgoland, sampling site Kabeltonne... | reverse complement strand
CCCCCCCCTCCCTCTCATTCACCGGTGGCACCCTCCGGTTTTTCCAGTTTCCTGAGACCCTTGCCCCTAAATCTAAGCATGTCTAGTGCCTTCGGTATGACCTCTTGACAAAGGAATTGGTCTATCCTCATCTCGACGACATTGTACGGGTCAGGGCGCATTTGGCACCCCAAGGCGGCTTGGCTTTCAGCGAACTCACTGAACACCATCTCGCTGTCGCCGACGTCATCATTCTCGTCGTCATCGAGGGCTTCCTCGTCTTGCTGGACATACGCGAAGAGTACCTTTATTGACCGCTCGCTGATGAGAGGACCTATAAATTTAAAGTCCCTGCAGAAACTAACCAGCTCGTTGCTGTTCATCGTGTCGTTGGCCATCGCCGCATCTCCGGTGTCGTCATCTGCTGCAAACTCCCTGTAAATCTTCTTTAGATTGAACTTGTGCTTTGCGAACACATCCTTGACGCGATCTCCGGCGATGCGCTCGCGGAAGACATCTGTGTCCACGCTGCAAGCATTGGGGAGAACGTCCTCCTTCAAGAGCTTGTTGAGTCGCTCGGCAGGGGTGTTTTGCGTATATTTGTAAACTGCCAGACGCGCAAGTCCCTCGACGAACTCAGGGGGCTCAAGCTCGCCGTCATCAGTCGCCATACGGTCTTTTCCTTCCACGGAGTAGTCCAAATTGCAGCATTGGAAAATCAGATCCACTCGTACGCTGGGCATTTTCTTCCTGTCCTTCTGCATTTTGCAGTCTTTGACGAACTTCCAGAATTCTCCGTGATCCATGGTAGTCGCCGGACCGCCGTCGCCGGCCGCTGCGTAGAACTGAAAGATTCTTTTCAAGTCCCTGATCCTTAACTTGAGGTATTTTTTCATCTCTGCACACTGCTCATCTCTGACTTCTTCGCTCAAAATGCCAAGACGCTTGAACTCCATCGCAAACTGAACCTTCTCGACAGTTGTGAAGGTTCCGTCGTCTATGTCCTCCTCCGTTCTGAGCCTCCTGGACAAGATAGTCGTACAGAGACTTTGCCACGTGTGTCGTAGCAAATCCTTGATATGCTGCCGGTAGTTCATGCGATCCGCCAGACAGTCTCGGTAGTCCTTGATAATACTATTTGCGACCTTTCGGGCATGTTTGTCGCGGTCGGCTGTATCACTGGCGTATTTTTTAAGCTTGTCATGCGCAATATATTCACTTATCCACATGGGCACCTTCCTGATCTCCCCAATTTTGAACCAGTCAGAAGCGTCGGCATTGGCTAGCACAAACTCCACGTTGGCAATTATTCGATTCCAACCCTCGACGAATACTTTCTCGTACTTCTCCGTGCAGGTGTCCCGGTATCCGGGCCACAAATCTTGCGTTTTGAAGTGCTTGATGAACAGCTCTGCCATCAGCGCGGCGCTCTTCTGCTCTCCCGTGTCCATTACATGAACTCTCATGCCCATGTATTTGCTCATTATGTGCACGACGATACCCGTTTCGGCCTGACGGGCATTGAGACGACGCAGGCGCTCCTTCTGTGCGGCGATCTGTTCCGGTGTTGGCGGTGGTTCCAGTAAGGTGATGGCCTTCTGGTCCATATATCTCCCAAGTGACTTGGGCAGATCGAACTCAACGACGTTCCTCGAGCTCGCTCTCCTTTGTTCTGGTGGAATGATGCCCCCAGTAGTCCGGAGGTAATTACAAAAGTGCATCGCCTTGGGGACCTCAGGGTGATCCACAAACAGATTGTCGCATGTTCTCTCGGGAATAACGAGGGGAGGGATTTCGGGGACGGCCGGAGAAAATTCCTTTATGGATCTCATGATGCTGTGCCAGTTCGCGCAGTCCTTCATGTCGTCATGTGTCCTCCAAAGTTTGCCTCTTACGACGTCCTCCCGCATCCAATCGCGCCGAATCAAATTATTTGCCCAGCGCTGCGATCTCATACCCGGACGAGTCTTGAACGGCCAGAAGGAAGGAGTGTTCTCTTCTGACTTGTGCACGTACTGGCCCGGATACCACTTCTTGATCTCGCTCTCGTCCTTCTCGTCACAGTCGGTCTCCGCCTCTATCTCGCCCACGTTCGTTCGCTCCTTTTCAACGGGCACTTCGCCCTTCTTAATTGTCCGCCACGTGTAGATCGGGGCGAGACGAGCGGTGTCGGGACCCTCTCGGAAAGTCTCAGTGATCTGTTCCTCTAGCTGATCTGCCAATATCAAGCGGAACTTGAAAAGACTCTTGGACAAGCCCTTCAAGACTTTCTCAAGTGCAGGCGGCTGACGCGCATCCATCAGCAATATGTTCGTCGCCTCCTCTAGTTTCTGTTCTAAAATAGCAATTTCCTTCCTGAGCTTGGCAATCTCACGCGACATCTCGGAGTTGTGCTTTCTCACGCGCTCAAGTTCCGCCTTCAGGCGCTCGGCCTCTTCCTTGGCATTGCGATACTTTGTCTTCTCCCGATCTGCCTTCTCGTTTCTATACCAGTTTTTCCAGGCCACGTACACGTCCTTTTGTTTGATTCCAGTCATGAAGAAGAAGTATTTGCCAAGCAAGTGCCTCTTCCGCTCGAGCTCGACTTCCCCCACCCACTCAAAGAAGACGGCCGCTATCTTCATCTTCGCCCATCGATCGCAGGCGGCCTCCATGGCCCTCGCCTCCTGCTGTCGCTCCTTCGCACGTGCGGCGATTCGCACTTCCAAGGCGGGTCTCAATGCCAATTCATGCTTCAATTTCGCCCAAAGCCATCTGACATGATCGTGGTATGTTGGGCAAGAATTGAATAATGCCAGTCGCTGCCGAAGCCCGAACACCCCATCTACCTCGAATATCTCGTGAATACCTTCTTCTCGCTCCAGGATCTGTGCTGCGGCACTGCAGGTGGGTACTCCCTCGTGCGTCAGGATGAAAACACTACGGAAGATATTGGTCAACACCTTGGGGATGTAAAAGGATATGTTACACAGCCTCGGCTGGGTCTCCAGCGCAAGCTGAGCAGACAATGCTGCAATGATATTCTTGGGTAATGCGCCGCACTCCGTCAGCTGAATCGCCTCGGTTAAGGTGATCTGTGCCCACCTCGCAAAGCTAACAAAGGTATTCCTGTCCTCTGCATATTTGTTAATCCACTGACGTTCGCTGCTATTCCCCGGGCTTTTCGCGTTGTCGACAAATATTCTCAGTGCCTCCTTATTCTTCTTGTCAATGTTAACGAGCTCCCTCGCTGTGTTCTTCTGATTGCCGCCCAAAACACTGCTACGCGTGTCGACCACCGAAGGTACAAATGTAGTCTGGGGTGAGATACTTTGAGTGATCTCCAGGCTCGTCTGGATGTTCCCTCGGGCCCCAATTATCGCGTCAGCCTGGTCTCTTATGCTCATTATACTCGCATCATCGCCCCCCGCGCCGGTAGATTTTGAGGGGTGAAGAATCCTGGCCACACCAGGTGTTTCAATTGTAATAGAAGGGAAAACTACCTTCTCAGGGCTGCCGCGCTGCTGCTGCTGCTGTCCTATTTTCTTCTGCAGATAAGGGGACGACTGGGAACTCTCAAGCTTTTTAGGATAGCTGTGGAAGTGACTGTGGGCCAGGGGAGCTGGGATGCTTTTCATTGTCTTCTTGAAATCAGTTACCTCCCCCCCGGGAGTTCCGCCCCATTTCACAGAGGAAAAGTAAGTGTTCTGGACATTCTTACCGAGTGCGTCAAAGTTGGGCTTGCCAAAATGTTGCTTCGCCGGCGATTTCGTCTTCGGCTGCTGCTTTGAGCGAATTTTTGTCAGGGTAGGCGAGGAAGCAGACATCATCAGAGAGGAGGGTTGCTGATGGGAGGAGGAAGGTGCGATGTCCACTGGACCACCAAAGGTCGCCATGTTACTCTCGCGGCGATCCTTCATGATGATGGTTAGCGTGTGCCTTGCCAACGGGGTGCTCGTTTGTGATTAAGAATAGTCGTAGAGTTAGGTGTTGTCAAGGGTCGGGTAGGAACGGAAGGAAGGCTGTTAAGTGGCAGAGAGGACCTTCAAGAGGAGGACGTTTTCTTACTGGAGAGCCTACCAGGCACTGAAAGCAGAAACGACTTTTTTGTCCGCTTAATGTTGATCGGGTAAGGAGGTGTGCTGGCAACTGCAGGCTTTCTGCTGTCGAGCTCGAGAGCTGCTTCTGCAGAATTTATCAGACACCCTGAAGCAGCGCAGGCTATTTTCCGTCAATTTTCGAAAAAGCACTAGCACTAGCACTAGCACTAAGGACTAGACGCCTATGCTGAATGATTGGCCAAGTGCTGACTGCGGGCGGAATTATCCCTTTTGTTGCATTCTCCTCTCCTGTCTGTCACCTCCTTGACCATGAGCAGCTTTTCGTTGGTAAGCTTGCTCCCCTCCTAGGCAAGAGAAAGATCTCAACAGACACACTCCAAATTACATATGGTGCGATGATCCTTTCCTTTCTCGGTGGACCGCATTGGGGGTTTGCATTCGCTCAGTATAATTCCATTAGCCCTTTGACGAGAGTGGTGCGGCTGGGTTGGGGGGTGGTGCCATCGCTCATGGCCTGGCCGCTTGCAAATGCAGAGAAAAACATTGCGATTGACGGCATTTGTGCCGGTCTGGCCACAGCATTTACGGTGGACGGTTGCTTCAGGGCAATGGGTTTGCTGCCCAACAGTTATTTTCGCTTAAGGGTTCCCCCAACGGCGATGGCAGTGATTTGTCTTCAGTCAAATCACAAGAGGTGGTTATGAGACGTTGTTAAAGAGTAGAATTAATGACATTTGAGAGGCCTTTTGGATTTGGTTGGCAAGCACTACTCGTCATTTTGTTTCTTAACTTATACTGTCGAGGAATTCTCCCTGCCCAATCAGCCACCTCTCCTCCTCTCTTAGCGGGGCGACTACAAGAAAGATCTGACAAAGGTTACATAGGTCCGATTTGCTGATCGCTCGCACTGCTGATGAACGGGATACCGTCCGGTTTCGCTCCCAATAAATTGGAGATCATTGAATATAATATTACAGTGACATAGAAATAGTAGACTGTAATTCAATATTGTTGATAGGGTGTGAGCGAGGTGAGTGGGAAAAATCAGCAAAGCTAGCTAAGCCGCCTTCGCCTCGTCGGTCTTTTCTTCGCAAACCCAATGTCTGTAAATGTCGGCCAACACATGAAAGATGGGCTTTCTTGAAAAAAATAAACAACAACATGCACAAGTCAAACAGAAACAAAGCTCACACATTTGACTCACCGAAATTAGTGGCAGGCTCGACAACCCCCAGCGGAAGCTCTTTCGCTAATCCGCCGAATAGTTCAGGGAATATTAGAGCGATATCGATAAGAATGGCCTGCTGGAAATTGAACCGAACGTCCCTGCAATTCAACAATAGAGGAAGGAGTGAGGAACATATGTCAAGAAGAAAATGTTGGATCGCAAAGTAATTATTCCAGCAGGCAGTGTGCTGCTGCTACAAGCAAGCTCGCGCGATGCTGTTCATTCCTCACCTCGAGAGACCTTGATTTCTAGTAACAAATGTGAAGCCAAGAAAGAGAATCAAAGAGCTGAAGGGAATGAGCTCATAAATGTTCAGGAAAGGCTGCAAAAATACAAGCTTTAGAATGTGTAGCGGCGCAATCCTCTGCTCGATGAATACGCCAAAATGTGCTCCATCGAGGAGAGGTAACATGTAGGGGAGGCAAGAAAGAACACGCTCCTCAATGGGGGGCAAGTCATCAACGTTGTTGTTCTTGTTGTTTGCGAATATACTGAAGCTTGGCCGAGTTCTCGTGTTCGTACTACCAATAAATTGTTGTCGTTGTCGGGCTAGAATTTTGTTCTGTGCAAATTGTGGTGGTTGCCTCAGGAGAGGGGGGGAAGAAGGGCTGAAAGCAGCAGAAAATGCTATGGTCAAAATGAACCTAATTATAGAAGACATATTCATGAGAGTTGTACCACTACCGGTTATGAGAACAAGTGTCTTGTCTGGGGTGGATGTAAAAGCCGAAGTTAGCAGAATGGGCCCTGGTTAAAGGTTGCTGGGTCGGACGCTTTCCACACGACCAAAAAATCATTTTTGCAGCCAGTTTTCCATTCTCGCCGAATAGTGTGAATACAAACACACCCTGCTGAAAGTGTGATCACGATACCGACATATTAGTCAAATAAATTGAACAATGGTGCGAATTCAGGCCCCACCATCAACAGCTGGGACTGGAGGAATCAAGGGGTTTCTTCTCAGGGCAACAGCATCTGCCTCAACCGCCAAGACTTGGGTCCTAGGCAAAGGTTTAGCAATGGGCCAAAAGATGGGCCGAACAGCGTTTTTTGGTTCCAGGTAAGTCTTACACGGTTTGTCGTTGTCACGTAAGATTGATTGGAACTCCTGAATGCCCCTCCACTTTAGCTGGTCGAAAGTACAATCAACGCAAATAACTCTAACCCGAATGAATCGAAAACTCCAGTCTGATAATCGTGTGCATTTTCCCGCTCATCCTTGAGATTGCTCGCGAAAAGGAAGTGATCACTCTTCAGAAGATGGAGGTAAGGGAGCTGAAAAAGGAGGGAGTAAATGACATGGTGCTGCAACAGATGGGATTTGCCAAGGAGGCTCTTTTCCAGCCGAGCGTTCTGAGCGAAAAGTGAACTAAGAAGTATCGAAGAAAGATGAAATAGAGAGAGATTTTTTAGGTTGTGAAAAATTACCATACCCGGGTAGCAGGTAGTTCTTTTTTCTTCTAGTCATCGTTCATATGTATCGTAAAAGCTCTCAAGCGAGTCCCTACAGCGATTGCTTCCACTTTTAATAGTCATCTTCATCATCCCCTTCGTCGGTAAGTCCGTTACTCTTGATAGCTTCCATTTTCACTTTCATTTCGTCAAGCTTCTTTTTCAGGTTAGCATTTCCAATTCCGAACTGGTTCTTCAATATCTGTACGTGGATTGCAGTTGACATCCCCTCTATACATGTGGTAAATATTTTATCGTTGGCACTCGACACTGACGTCTGCTTCGCTAGTGATCTAACTTCCCTAACAACATCTCCGCAGAGAGAACCCTCTTGAACCTCCAAGAGGGTGTTTAACACATGGTCTTTTTCAAGATGGTTGGAGACATACACGTGCTTAACGTAATGCAGTTTCCAGTTTCTGGGCATTGTCTTGAGCGGACCGTTCTGGCTACATAATGCCTTTATTTCGTCACCTCCAGATGTGTCCCTTGAGAACTTGTCCATCGCCCCGAAGTGGGCGTCTCCTCCTCCACCTTTATAAACACTGCTGGTATGCAATGTGATGAACGTTCCTTTCGACGGTATCTTCACGTGACCCAGTGTGAGCGCAAAGCTATTAATGTAAACCATCTAGAATTCTTTTCTGCAGGTTAACGGACGAACCAAGACAGAACGGTGCTACCAACTTGTTAATGAATGAATGATTTAATAAATGTAAATACTTCAAGTCAGAAGTCAGAAGTATAGGATGCCCATCAAGTCTTGCTAATCGAGTCACTGAACAAAACAACGATGTTTACTCCGGATTCGAGGATTTTTCGATTTTTCGGATACTCCTCTCTCTCGATCTCCTCCCTCAAACTGCATTCGTTGAGTTCGCCCATATCAGTATGATCACCTTGTGAGATCACCCCTTGCGAATATATCAAGTTCTTATTCACTAAAGAAAACAAAATTTGCCCTCCTTTTTTCCCTCCTCCTTCCTACCATCCCCCCTTTTCTGGTGTATCTTCCAATGTCCACGCCACCGTCCCCGTCAACGACAGCATTGGAGATGCGGGCAACTCTTGAGAATTTCCAGATCCACTTACGTTGCCCAATTTGTCTTTCAACATTGGCCAACCCTCACAGTCTGACTACATGCGGACATTCTTTCTGTAAAGAGTGCATTCGCAGCAGTCTTTCCTCAATGTCGCCCTCTGATTTGAAGTGTCCCGTCTGCCTGCTCCCGACGACGCGCCGTTCGTCCTCCCCAAATCTTCAACTTGAGGAGATTATTCGTGGTTACCAGGCTTGCGGTCGTTCATTTGGATTTATGGCGACAAAGTGGCGCCCAGAGACTCTCATGACACAGCCTCTTCCGAAGGCGTTCGATGGAGATTCGGATAGCGATGAATCGGGTGCTTTTGATATGGACGACTATGAGTGTGCAAAGCGTGTCGAGCTCTCCTTGGCTAAACGTGCGAAATCTCTGCCCTCGACCAACAGGAATGGGAATGAGAATGGAAATGGAATTGTGATCAGAGGTGGGGATAGCAAGTTTGCTTTGCAAGCTCAAAGACGGATCACTCGAGTTAATGAGTCTATTCGCAAAGAGGCGGAAGGGGAAAGATCTTCTAAGGAATTCGGTTTCGCGGAGGAGGAGGTTGAGAAAATTAGTAACCCGAAGGATGAGAAAATTACAATTCAGAACGAGGACAGCATGGACATAAGCGATCCCAAAAGTAGTACCACGAGAGACACCACAATCACAAAAGATGTCAACAATGTTGTTGGCAGTAAATTAGAAAACGAGGATTCCTTGGTACATTCAGATGGGGAGCTCTTGGATTCTTCTGATGAAGAAGAGCTCTTGACTCCCTCTCCCGAGTTGAAGTCACTAGCGCCGCCACCGTCCGAGTCAAAAGCGAATTCCCCCTTTAAAGTGGCACCACGTTCCCCGAGCAAACCTCGATGCTCGCCCCAGCAACCCTCTATCACCAAAAGCAACAACGATGACAACGACCACGACAATGATGAGACCAAATTCTATGAAGATGACAACTGCATTGACTTTGACAACTGCATTAACAATGAAAATGACAACTGCATTAACAATGACAATGACAATGACAATGACAATGACAATGACAATGACAATGACAATGACAATGACAATGACAACGACAATGACAATGACAATGACAAAAACAATAACAACGACTATGACAATAACAACGACTATGACAATGACAATGACAATAACAACGACTATGACAATGACAATAACAACGACTATGACAATAACAACGACAGTGACAATGACGCCACTGAACCTCCCCCCTTGCCGCGACAGATATTGCACCCTTCATCACCCTCACCGCCACCTGATCTAACCAACCAGGCTCTAGCCCTGCTGCTCTCCATTAATTCAACGAGATTGTCCACAACAACAACCTCCACCACAGCCTCATCCACAACCTCATCCACGATACAACAAGGGGCAGAACGAACAGAACAACAAACACACTCAGCGCAACGCTTAAATCAAACGGCAGAAAGTGTGCCAACTACTCCATCTACCCTTTCCCCCAAAACTCGGCTCACAGACAAGCCACCTCCTGCCCCTGCTCTCTATCCCGTTAATTCTACCGTGATAGTTGCCCCTCGAATTTGGCCGGGTATCAACCGCCCTGGGGGCGTTGCCATGGTCCTTGACTGCACCTACACGCACCCTGACGGCTGGCTTTATACTGTCAAATATCTCGTCGAGAGCGGCCGCGAGGGGAATGTTGAGGAGAAATTCCTTGAAGTTGGCGATATATTGGGGGACGGAATGACGGGTGGTAGGGGGAGGAAGGGCAGGGTGAGCAGGGGGGACTCTTCTTCGCTGGAAAAGAAACCGGCGGGCACCAAGAACTCAAAGCGTAAACGGACAAAGCCTTCCTCCGCGCCGCCGCCGTCTTCCCCCCCTCCTCTCAAGCCCCTGGATCAAAATACGAGCAGCTCAAATTCAGCCAAGGAAGGTGTTGCAACGAGAGCAACGTCAAAATCTTCTCATAAGGTGGCAAATGCGACAAAATCGAAAGTAAAAACAGCGAAAACGAAACAAGCTAGCACTCGACTGGTTCGGGCGCGCGTGCAACCGCCGCTCTTCTCACATCCGCAGTATACCCGTGTTGTGTCCCCTCACCACCACTCACTGCCGTCAATTATTAAGACAGCCAACTCGCGCTATAAGCGCATTCTTTCGTCTGCTCTGCACAGGAAAGACGCTGGAAAAGAGGGCATACGGATTTGCTGGTCTTGCCTTAGTGAGGCGTCCGTGAACAAGCTTTCTGACTTTCGATCTGTCATGGAGAGGGAAGGGGTCACGATTAAGTTAGACGTCAACTTCCCCAACAAAAGCTCAATCTATTCGTCCAATATTCCCCGAGACCCGGCCGTCCACGTCCTTGTCACAAATTTAGCCGATGGGAGTAATGCTAAGAAGGAAGCGCAAAAGCGAACCATCAAATTAATGCGTGCCCTCGCTCAAGGCGTGATGATTGTTGGGATGGAGTGGGTGACTATGTGTATGACTGAAAAGCGAATCGTGTTTCCTGATGAGGATGACACATGGCTTGTACGATCGCTGGTAATGCGGGACTCTGTCCCTGAACAATTGAATCCCCCTAAATCAGCGGATAAACCGAAGCGTAGGAAAACAAATCGCAACGAGTCGCAGTACTACCATGCTCCGCCTTTAGATTTGTCCAACTCTGACGACGACGACGACGACGACGACGACGACGATGACGACCACAGCGACGACGATGTTAATTTCAATGGCAACAATGACAGAAACGATGAAAATGGCAACGGGGACCGAAAGAAGGGAACAGATAAGCCCGCCGCGAGTAAATTGCCGATGCGCACTTACACTGTTGCCTGTGCTGCGAGTCTTCTCGAGCATGAGTATTTGGCTTTTTTGAACAATGAAATTGACGCTAACGCATACAGTCAAGAAAATGCTGTTTTTTCGCGCTTGCCACATGACTGCGGATCAGATTCCGACGCATCCTCTTCTTCAGCAACATCACCCAAATCCTCGAAAAAAATCATGCGAACTTCCCTCACCAACGGTGTGCGTATTTACCTAGCTGGGCCTTTTAAAAATAAGCCCAAGATCCCGGAACTTCAACAGCTTGTGCACGACTTTGGGGGAACTTTGCTCATGAATTCCTCAGAAACTACGAAGCACATCAAAAGAACGAACGTGGGAGGAGAAACGAACCAAGCACCCGTTTACATTGTCACTGATGGCAGTGAAAAGGATGAGCAGATCGGTCTCAAGGGAGCATTACTTCCAGTCGTTCAAAATTCGATTGCCGACGCAGCCAACCAAGTCCGAATCGTAAAATATAATTGGTTATTCGACAGCGTGAGTATGTATGAACTGCAACCGCTGGGGCAGAGTCCATCATATTCTCCAGATGCTCCGATCGCTCGCGGACTTTGGGATGTTGGGGCCACACTGGCGGGGGCTGCGCTGACGGGTTGACCACCTCCTCACCCAGCCCTCCAGCTCCAAGTTGAAAGAAGATAATTTAATTATAAATACTTTTGGCGTACTTTTAGCGTTCGTTATACAGACACTATTTTATTACATTACATTCGTCGAGTCATCTTTACCAGAAAGCACACCACCCGATGAAGCACAAACACAAATTCTCGACATTTGTTGCCTGCAAGATCAATCTCTCGACCTGATCCTGCACACTCAATTCCTCGCTGCCATCGCCGCCCCTGACATCTTCAAAGTCTGTTCCTTCGAGTTTGTCCTGGACTCGGCGAATGACCTTCAAGGCTTTCTCGTTCAAATTTTCGCTGGGTTCCTTATCGATTCCGGCGACGCTCATCCAACTGAGCCCACTTCCTACGGCGGCACTTCCGCCGCTCATTTTCGATGTGATCGCTGTAGCCTCCATGTCGCTGGTAGCTAAGCTAGCAATTCTGCCGTTCATACTAGCGCTGCATTTCTGTATCTCCGCATATCGATCGACGTTGAGACTAGAACTGTAGCTATTCGTCTTTTTTATTGCCTCGGCTTCTGTATCCTCTGGGATACTATCTCCTCTTCCTCTGCTCAATTTCCTGAGCTGCAAGATGTTGGGTAGCTCTGTGTTGACATCGTCCTCCCCGCCCCCCCCCTCCTTGCCCTCGCTTAATTTGTCTTCCTCCTCGTCTTCATCTCCCTCCTCAATGATAGCCTCTTTGATGACTTCTGTGCCACCACCACCTTTCCCTTCCCCATTCGCACCGGCTTCCTTCTCGCCGGCCTTGCCATCTTTAGCGGCTTCTTTCCCTTTGTTACTGTTCAGTAATCTCCAACTGATCAGCGGGTCGTATACGAAGGCTTCCAACATGGCAACGAGACTATCCCTATTTTCCCTTAAGACGCTCATGGTCTTTTCGCAGGTTAACCTGAAACTCCCCTCGATTCCTGACACCTCCAAGGCATTGATAAGCATCCGAGTCAACCTAAAGGGGATCTTCTCGGGGAATTTTGCGCGATTCATTGCGACCTCAAAGCAATCCCCGAAATCAATATGCAATAGCTTTCCGCTTTCCCTGTCGAGCATCAAGTTGCTGGGGTGCCTATCTCCCAGTCCCAATATATACCCCACCATGCTCATGACTGCCAAGCTCCGGCTGTAGTTCGTCCTCCTCTCGAGCCACTCCTCGCTATCCTTGCTTTTCAGCCACAGGACCTGATACAAATCTTTTCCGCTGGTTTTATTCAAAGCGGCCTCGAACACCTCGACCTTTTGGAGCTGAGTCAGCAAATCGTAATCTGGCGCCATCTTCATCATCAAGCGATGCTCCATGTTGAGCATAACCTTTCTTGTCTCCCTAAAGTCCCTGATGAGTGAATGCAGCGTGTCTGAGCTCGGAACCCACCCCACAACCCCCGCATTATGGCTGAGCGGCGTCACAGCGTACCGCTGGATGCTCAGATCGTGGGAGTTGGTTCGCCTGTCTTTCGCCAACAAAGCATTGACCAGACCGAAAAGCTGCATTACCCTCTCGTCCTGTCGCAGGTCTTCGTGTCCCTTCAATAAGTACATGTAGTCCCGCCCGTCGTCTCCCCTCAGCGTTATCTTCCTGGGCCGCTGCTTGCTCGTGATGACCTGAATGCTCGGGAAGAAGCGTTGGATCCTCACGTAACTGCCATCGACGCGGTACGTCCCGGGTATTCCCAGCTCCAAATTGTCCGCGTTGAGAAGAGCCGGGCTGCAGGCAGACAGTTCCAGTGTCGTAAGCGAGGGTAGCTGCTTGTTGATTCTCCTAAAGGCGGTGTAGTACAGGTCCCATGCCTGGTTCAGAGCTGTCTCGGCCTCCGGGAGTTTACTCTCCCCCCTTCCGTCGCCCTTACTACCTCCTCCTCCTCCTCCTCCTCCCCCCCCCCCCCCCCTCCCTTTGCTTCTTTCCCCCCCACCACTCTTCACTCTCCTCCCCCCCTCCTTCCTTCGCCCCCCGT
>Ga0115556_1002164_pt1 | contig 13213 bp, 13 predicted proteins | sample COGITO_mtgs_1104_5_FD_87282 | JGI IMG/M metagenome (GOLD analysis project Ga0115556, IMG submission 87282) | Pelagic marine microbial communities from North Sea - COGITO_mtgs_110414 | ecosystem: Environmental > Aquatic > Marine > Epipelagic | place: Germany:Helgoland, sampling site Kabeltonne... | reverse complement strand
GGCGAAAAAAGACGAGACGAAGATGAAAAAATCCGCGCAGTCGTACATGCTGGCGCACCCGACGTACGATTTCGGGTTCATCGAACAACTCAAACCGAAACACCGACCGCCGCAAGGCGCGAGAGATTACGTGTCTATGTTTGCGGTTTGGTCCGCTCGGAAAGGGTTCGATACGATCACGAGCTATTCGCACGAGAAGAGCTTGACGAAAGATCAGTGGTTGTTTCGGTTTATATTTTTAGAGACGGTGGCGGGGATTCCTGGGATGGTGGCGGGAATGTTGAGACACATGAACTCGTTGAGGCTGTTGAGACACGATAACGGGTGGATTCACACGTTGTTGGAGGAAGCGGAGAACGAACGAATGCACTTGATGACTTTTTTGAACATGAAACAACCGTCGATTTTCTTCCGAGCGGGCGTGTTGGCCGCGCAAGGGGTGTTTTTTAACGCGTTTTTCTTTAGTTATTTGATCTCGCCGAGAACGTGCCACCGATTCGTCGGGTATTTAGAGGAAGAGGCGGTGAGAACGTACACGCACGCGTTGAACGATATCGACAGCGGAGGAACCGACGCCAGGCAATGGGCCAAGGAAAGAGCGCCGAAATTGGCCATCGAGTATTGGAAAATGGACGAAGACGCGACCATTCGAGACGTATTACTCGCCGTCCGAGCGGACGAAGCCAGTCACGCGCACGTCAACCACACGTTTTCCAGCATGGGCACGACGCAAAAGAACCCGTTCGTGAAAGGCGAGAGTCATTTGCCGGAAAACTTTGTCGAACCTCCACCCGGGTTCGTCCCGAGCGAAGAAAATCGAGTCGCCAAAGACGCCGATTCGTTCTAAGATATACTAAAATTATATACTATCTATAACGTGTGCGTGTGTTAATAATCGAGAGAAAAGAGAAGTTAAACGCAGTTTGAGAGGAGAGAATTGAAGTGTATACCATTTAGAGTCAGCACACGAACCACCTTGTAAATACGCGCAGATACACAAAAATCGAAGCCTTCTCTTCCTCACTTTTATTCGTACACGAATTCAATTCAACAACAACAACAACCTGCCGCTGCTGCTGCTCGTAAAACGCGCTCCTCACGTCGAACGACGATATGAACAACAACAACAACAAGCGTCACAAACCTAATGATACTCCTGATACTCCTGATGGAGTAAATGGTGGTGTAATCAACCGCCAGTTAACGTTCCAAACGAGAAAAAAAATCGACGACGCCGCCTCCCGAAACGATCGACGTTTAGCGTTTACCACCTACGACGAAAGCAAAAACAACCCCGCGATTGCTCTCCCGATGCACACGCTGAACGTATTGTTGCATCTCTGCTCTGCTAACGATGAAAATGATTCTTTTTCGACGAAAGAAGAGGATAAGGAAAGAGCGGAAGAGATTTTCTTTCGTTTGATGAAAGACTCCGAGGAAGAGGAGGACAAACATCAACAAGGGAGAAGGAAAACGGAGATGAGCTACACGGCGATGGCGAGAGTGTACGCTCGAAACGGCGAATTCGAGAAAAGTTTCGAGATGGTCGATTTGTGCAAAAACGGAGGAGCTTTAGGAAAAGGAAAAGATGGAGGAGGGAAGAAGACGCAACAAAAGCTGACGCCAAAGTTGAGGACGTACGCGCCTTCCTTGCGCGGGTTCTGCGAGAGCGGGAACTGGAAGCGAGCCGAAGACGTGTTCGAGGCGATCGAGCGAGAAGGTTTGGAGTGCACGGAGATGGAATTTACGGCGATGATGAGCGTGTACGGGAGAGAGAAGAAGACGTGCGAGGAGAATGGGTTTAGGATGTTGAGGAAAATGAAGTCGAAAGTACGAACGTGCGGGAAGGAGTTGATTGAAAGCGTGGAGAGATTTTTCAAAGCCGAGCCGAACGCGTGGCGGTGCGAGACGGTGGAAAACGTGGAGAGTAGCTCCGGACGGTTTGAAGTCTCCTCCGAAAACACTATTATTGGTAGTAGCAGTGATAATAATAACAATAATAATAATAATAATAGTAATAATAGCGAGAAGAAGCAAACGTTCAACTTGAAACGAGTGGGGTTGAACGAAGTCGAATCGAAAGAGCTGATTGCCTCGGTCGGGAAACTCGCTCGAGAACGCGAAGCCGGCGCAAACTTTGACGATTTTTGCAATTGGTTGGAGGCGCGAGAGGCGAAGGTACAATGCATCGTCGACGGAGCGAACGTCGGGATGGCGAACCAGAATTTTGCCGGCTCGAGGTTTCATTTCGGCCAATTAGATAACGTCGTCGAAGAGTGTCGACGGAGATACTGTGTTTGTTCGACGAGCGACGCGAGCGAGGCGTCGAAGCAACGCCCAGTCGTCTTCCTCCACCAACGCCGCACGAAAGACCACGCGGCAAAGCACCAGTTTGGCGAAAAAATACTAAACAAACTGAGACAAAACAAAGAGATATTCGTCACGCCGCACGGCTCGAACGACGATTGGTATTGGCTCTACGCCGCGTTAGTCGCCGGGGAGGACGCAGTTTTAATCTCAAACGACGAGATGCGCGACCACGTGTTTCAAATGCTCCCGGATCCTAACTTGTTGAGACGATGGAAAGAGAGACATCAGGTGCGATTTAGCGTGACAAAAGGTGAGGTAGAGCTTTACGAACCGGCTGTGTTTACCACGTGCATACAAGAAAACGAGGAGGAAGAGTATTGGATGATCCCCTTCGTCGAAGACGACGAGGAGGAGAAAGAAAACGACGACGACGACGACGACGACGACGAGAAATGGCTCTTTTGCTGCAAGAAGCAATAATAATACTGCGGTAGAAATACCAGTACTACTAGTAATCTATCGTCTCCGTAATAAGAAGCTCTATCCTAATAATAAACTAATAATAGCGAAGCGACGCTCAAAACTCTACGACTAAAAATACGTACTCCTCCGAGGACATATCCTTGTCAATCTCACACTTTGTCGCGCCGAGTTTTTCGCACTCGTCGAAAAATTTTGCTTGCAGACCAATCGCGCGTTCTCTTCTCAACTCGCACAAGATGACCTTCTCGCCTAATATCGAGCACGCGTTCGCTAAATCTGTACACGTCTCCGGGTCGTAGAGCACGTCCGCGCCGATGATCGTCCGCGCTTTATTCTTCAAATGTAAACTCTCTCTCGTCACACTTTTGCTCCAATCGAACATCGCCGCCGCGACGATACCTTTATTCTTTCCTTTCACATCTTCAAATTTGTCCACCGCTGAAACCTCCACTTCGTTCACCTTCGCCGTCGATAACGCGCAGTGCAACGCCAGAGGTTCCCGATCTAACAAAAGACATTTCTTCCGGAAATATTTCGCGAGTAGTAAAGCGGCGAAGGATAAGCCCGCGCCGACTTCGATGATTATATTATCATTTGAAGCCGCTTCTTCGTCGATGTCGCGTTCGATGTATTTTCGAATCAACTCCACTTCAGTTTCCCAAACGTTTGCCCAGGATTCATCAGGATTATCCGTTTGATTATAAGTAGTATACCAGTCGTACAAGTCTTCCACCGAGGGTGGTTTTACCACGTCCAAGAAGTACGAACAAGTAGAGGGGGAATCGTCATCGACGCTTTGAGCTGGAGGAGGAGTCGTACGAGTGAGAGTAATCCGCGTTTGAACTAACGGGGGCAAATTCGTATCTCCGTCGAATAAGTGTATGGAATTCTGTTCTTGTTCTTGCTGTTCTCGGATTGAGGCAAAAAAAGCCTTCTTCAGTCGTTTTTGTCGTCGTCCATAAACGCCTCGAAGTCGAGACGACGGTATATATAATCGTCGTAGTATCGACGATGAAGCCCCTTTCGTGTGCATTTTTGGAGATATTTTGCAGCACAAAAAGTCATAAAATCAAACGAAATCAAACGAAAGTACTAAACGCGCCTCTCAAACACTCCAACTCGACGGGCGTTTTCAAAGTGACCTCACCATCGACGCCGACGAGTTCTTCTCTGTCGTGAGTCTCGATTTTCAATTTTTCGCACTGGATGTAAAAAACGTCATCTTTTTTCTCCACGTGCGCGCCGCGCTTTGGTTCTTTGGTATCGTCGAAAAGGGCGACGGTTTTCATCAACCCGCATTTTTTGGCGACGACGACGTCGATCAAACCGTCGTCGAGTTTCGCCAAGGGAGTGAAATGGAATCCTCGACCGGAACAGCGCGTGTTTTGAGCGAAGAGCATGAGGAAATCGTCGTCGGTGCACGAGCCTTTCAGTTGCATTGAAGGCGTTTCCGCGGTTAACGAAGCGACGTTGGATTTGTTCTTCAAAATGTGATAAAATCCAGCCAAATCGTACCGAATTGGACCTAAAAAGCGCATCTTTTCCGCCGTTTCCGCCGCATCTCTCGCCATCCCCCACGTCACGACGTTAATGCTGATCGTCTTTATTGATCGTTTCTTCTTTTCTTTCTCGTCGTCGTCTTTTACGAAACTTTCAATCTGCACCGCGTCCACGTCCCTCGCCTCGCCTCTTTCAAACGCCAATCGAAAACAATCTTCGATCGTAAAACAGTTCAAATCTCTCGCAAAATTATTACCAGTGCCACACGGCAAAGCGACTATCGGTACGTGGTTTTCTTTTACTCCCAAAGGTTTCACGCGTCTCGCTTCCACGTACCCTTGAACCGCTTCCCGCAGCGTCCCGTCGCCGCCCATCACGAAAATTGCATCGATAACTGGATTAGGGTTTGGCGACTCGTGTGATGATGAGGATTGTAACACGATTGAATCACGCACGATGGCGATGCAATCCCCCTCTTTTGTCGTCACTTTCTCGTGCACACAACTTGCAGTCATCCCATGCTTCTCTAACGAGCGTTTAATTTCCCTCACATGTTCCCGCCCACGCTTCGTTTTGATCTTCGCCCCGTGGAGTACGAGGAGGAGATTTTGTAACCGCTTTTTGTTCTTCGTATGAGTAGGGGATGTGATGGGAGTCAACGAGGACGCTTTCTCGCGCTCTGATTTCCCAGGACGCAAGGTTGGATGGTTCAACCAGAGATTCGATGGAGTTGAAGTCGGCGACGACGACACAGGCGATGGTGATGATGTCATGGTGATGTTATTCTTTTTGTGGGTAATTAATTAATGGGGGATTTTTGCGTTGAGAACCATCAAAAAATGTGGGCATTAATGTGGGCGGATTGATGACTTCTATGCTCGTTTTTACTACACGTACCGCATTCAAGAGCAGAGTTTTGTTCACTACTACTTACTTTTGAACGACGTCGGCTAAATTTTTGAACTCGTCCACGCCTTTGGTGAACAACGCGCCTTGCGATGAAAACAATTCCTCTATCCCGGTATCCCCGGCGGCGCCTTTTCGCGTCAAGTATTCGTAATACGTGAGCGGTCGTTTCCCGGTCAAGTTGTAAAAATCCGGCGAACATCTCGTATAAAATCCGTTTTGTAAATACTCGAAGAACTCCGCTCTCGTTTTACCAAAATCTTCCTCGAACTTCTTTTGGTCTTGCGGAACGTACGAAATCGTTTTTCCGAACACGTCTTTCGCGACGTCCAAGTCTTTCGCGACGTCGGATTTCAACGCTTCGGTTAAGATGCTCGCCACGTCGCGCATGGACGTCGGTTCCGCGCCGCAAATGTCGTAAAACTTATTCCCGTGTCTTTCCGGTCCTTCTTTAAGTACCGTAAACGCGGCTTCGCCCATATCGTTGCACGAGACGAACGAGTTTTTCGTCTCCCCGAGAGGACTGGTAAACGTCCCGTTTTCTCGCACAGAGTCAAGCTCGTTTTTCAATAAATGGTTCATGTAAAAATTCCCTCGAATAGAGGTCAAAATGTTTTTAAACCCCGCGTCGATGAAACACTTTTCGCTCCACCAGTAGTGCTGCAACATCAACGGAATCTGCGCATTTTTGTCTCTCGAAACGTGCGTGTTCTTATCGTACTTATTCGTATTCGTATCCGCGCCAAAACACGAAATCCGGACGATATGTTTCAAGTTCTTCCTAATCTTTTCTGTTTCCTGGCAAAACTTCGCGAATTGCATGTGTTCCGCGATGTACTTATCCTGCGTGGACGAGAACAGATGCGTCACGTCTTCCATCGCTTTCCGCCACGTCTTCTTATCCGTTAAATCGAACTCGACCGTTTCGTCCGCGCCTAATTTCATCGCGTATGCGCTTTTATCCCGAGTCGCTGCTCGAATTTCAACATTTTCTTCACCATCTTCTCGTTTACTAAAATGTTTCGAGAGTAACGCGAGGACTTCTTTCCCGACGCGACCGGTCGAGCCTGTGACCAGGATAACTGTATTTTACACAATCATCAAAGAGAGAAGAGAGAAGAGAGGTCAGCATCTCACATCATCATCAAAATCATCAAAAACAACAAAAAGAACATTATTCGTCCTCGTCAAACTTTCCTAGTGATGAATGCTATGCTTTAGGAAGCGTACGCGTACGTATCATTGAAGAACAGAAACAAAACATATCCCAAGAGAGATATCGCGGGAAAAGAATCGAAGCATTACTACTCTGGTAGTATTTATACCTTTGCGCGCGGAAGACGCCGAAGACGGAGAGGACATCACGCGCACTACTTATGATACTCTATAAAAACGACAAAAACGAGCGCAGACGGGAGAGAGGATGACTCTGTAGCGTTCGTTATTCTGATGAAATTTTCAGGGTCAATTCTGGAGAGTTTTTCCCCTAAATCTCAACCAAAGCACGACATAAAACGACGCACAAAACCACTTTTATCTCTCTTTCTGAACGGAGTGATACGCACACGATGCGCTCTTTTGAGCGTTTGTCTGTCTTTTCATCGAGAAAATTTCTCGTTTTCGTCGTAGTATTGCTGTGTAAAAGGTGTTTTTGTGATGCCAAAATCGGATTCGGATTGGACGACTCCAACGGGGAAAAGAAAATCGATTTCGAACACGAAGCGTTAGATTCCAACCGATTCCCCGGATGGCTCGGCGAAAAACACCGCCCATCGATAAACAAAGATAAAGAGTTAGGCACGTGGACGGAACCTATCAGTTGGCAACCGCGAGCGTTCGTGTTGCATTCGATTTTGAGCGAGGAAGAATGCGAAGAGATTTTACGAATTGCGAAACCGATGATGAAGCGAAGCACGGTGGTGGATTCGATAACCGGGGAGATTAAAACGGACCCGATTCGAACGTCGAAGCAAACTTTTTTAGCGCGAGGGAAATATCCGGTAGTGACGAGAGTGGAGGAAAGGTTATCGAGATTTACCATGCTTCCTTGGTACAACGGCGAAGACATGCAGATTCTTTCGTACGGCGTCGGCGAGAAGTATTCGGCGCACCACGACGTGGGAGAGAAGAATACGAAATCTGGGCAGCAGTTGAGCGCGGATGGCGGGCAAAGAGTCGCGACGGTTTTGTTGTACTTACAAGATACCGAAGAAGGCGGGGAAACCGCGTTCCCGGATTCCGAGTGGATTGAACCGGAGAGCGAATACGCGCAGCAAAAATTCTCCGAGTGCGCCAAGAACGGCGTCGCGTTCAAACCGAAACGAGGCGACGGATTGCTCTTCTTCTCCATAACCCCGGAAGGCGACATCGACCAAAAATCCATGCACGCCGGGTGCCCGGTCGTCAAAGGCACGAAATGGACCGCAACGAAGTGGATTCACGCGAGACCGTTCCACTATAAACTCCCAAATCCGAAACCTCCCAAGGAAGGGTGCGAGAATACGGACGAGAGATGTAAAGGGTGGGCCAACGCCGGCGAGTGCGAGCGCAACCCGGGGTTCATGACGAAAAACTGTAAGTGGGCGTGCAGAGTCCCCGGGTGCGAACATAAGGGTAATTAGTTGTTATAGTGTAGTTTAGACTTTATTTTTTGTAGTAAACAGAGAAAGAGAGAGAGAGAGAGAGAGATCCGCAAAGCGCTTATACTAGAGTCATCCTCCGTCAGACCACTCCTTTCCCTCACTAATCCATTTTCGTAATCCATTATGCGTTTTGCTCCTTTAACTGCGACTTCGACCACTTCTACGCGTCGTCATCATCAGAAAAGAACAAACACAACAACACCGTTAAAGAGGATTTCTCAGAAGAAGAACAAAACCTCGTCGTCGTTTAATCGAAGAAGCATCGTCACGATGAGCAGCACGGGTGGGGAAAACGGAGAAAAGATACAAAAATCCGACGCGGAGTGGAAGAAGAGTTTAACCGCGCAACAGTTTCAAGTCTTACGACTGAAAGGCACGGAACCCGCGCGAACGGGGGAGTACGATAAGTTCTACCCGTCGGAGGGGCACTTCGTGTGCGCGGGGTGCGGGAACGCCTTGTATTCCGCGGAATCAAAGTTCAACAGCGGATGCGGTTGGCCAGCGTTCGATAAGTGCTACGAAGGGTCGGTTTCGACGAATATCGACGAGACGTTTGGCATGCGAAGAGTGGAAATCGTCTGTGCAAAATGCGACGGGCATCTCGGGCACGTGTTTGAAAACGAAGGGTTTACCGCGACGGCGGAACGTCACTGCGTGAATTCAGTGAGCGTGAAATACGTGGAAGGAGAGTGCGAAAAGAAGGAAGCGAAGGTAATCGATGGAACGAGCGTAACGGGAGGCGCGCGAAACGCGCTTTCGATGTTGATTCGGCCAGCTTTGTATTTTGCAATCGGGTATAGCGCGCTGAATATTTTGGCGAATAGTGCCTCGAGTTTTATGATGCGCGGCGCGCAATGATTTTAATTGTTGTTTGGTAGAAGAAGAAGAGAAAAGAAGAAGAAAGAGCAGATAAACGCAGCGGCGACGACAACGTTTAGAAGAATTCGCGCGCGCGAGTTTGGAAAAGAACGTGTACAAAAAAACGATAACTACTGACGCTTGCTTCTTCTCTCTCCTCATAGGTGGTATAAAAAGAAAGCGTGTGGTGGGTATGCGTGCGGTATGTGTCGTATCAAATAATGTATTTAGCATATATATAAACAACGAAATACCGAAAGAATATATACAGTCTGAATAGTGAACCACCGCCACAGATGAGAAAAGAATACGCGAAAATTTACTTCGCAACGTCTCCAATCGGGGGTAAAATCTCTTTCACTTTTCTCGTCTTCGTGTAGAACAAGTAGAAGTACCACAATTTAAAGCCCATACCGATGACTAACACCATCATGGCGTCAAACGCAACCGTGTCTTCGTTCGAATACAATCGGTACGTTTTGCCCATGGAATCCAAAACTTCCGACCCGGGAACTTTCATACCCGTGCCGAGCATAGTTTCGGCGGAGTTGGAGAAGCACAACAAATCGGATTCAGTGCACGCTTTAAAAGTGGCGTCGGAGTATTCCAAATACACGATCGCTCTCAACGCCCACTTCATGATGTTCACGTACGTAAACGCCCTGAACGGCCACACGACGTCCTTTTCGTCGATGAGGATACCGTTGAAAAGGAAACCGCCGAACCATAAGTTCATGTAAACGAGCATACCAATCAACGGGTTAGTGAAACAAATGGAAAAGACTTGCGCGGCAGCTTCGTACGCCCACAACATCAACGCGTACACCAACAAGACTTGGATGTAATGCGGCGCGTACCAATCGGCCATGCCATATCCGGAAACCGAAACCGCGCACACGCCCAAGAAGAGCATCAACGGAAGCTGAATCAACGCGTTCGAGAAGAGATAAGAAAACGGTCTCAACATGCCATTCTTAATTTCACGTTTCATCGCCGCAAATTCTTCGTTGTAACTAAACACCGCGACGACGCCCAAGGAGGTTGGCACGCCGATGTGCCAAACGAGAAGCCACATTCTAGAAAAGACTTGGTCTTGCTCTCTCTCTCTGGACTTGATGTAAATGATGCCAAAGAAGATGCACGCGTTCAAAAACATGACGGCTCTCGCGACGTACAAAGTCGGATCTCTAAAGACCAACAAACCGTGTCGGCGAAACAAAGTCATCGTCTCGGCGAGCGTGGAGTTGCCCAAATGTTCATTGTTCGGGACGCCGCCGGTTTCCTTCAAATCGTCCTCGTAACTCCCACACGGTAACCCAGTGTACGATTTCTCGTACCTATCGAGGATGTCGTCGACTTGTTTCGGGTCCGTGAACTCTCGGTTGACTAAATCGAGCATGTATTCTGCCGGGTTGGTATTCGCCGGCATCTTGTGTCCGATCTTTTCAAAGTACGGCAAGACGTCCTTGGAGGTGCCCAAATACGCGACTCTCCCGCTCGATAACAACATGACGCGATCGAAACCGTTGAAAACAGCCGTAGACGGTTGGTGAATGGTACACACGATTGCGATGTTCGTCGCTTGCGCGAGTTCTTTCAAAAACGACATAATCGCCGCCGCGGCAGCCGCGTCTAACCCCGAAGTCGGTTCGTCCAAGAACAAAACCTTCGGATCGGTCAACAAACTCACCGCCAAGGACAAGCGTCTCTTTTGTCCACCAGACAAACCTTTCAAGAACTGGTTGCCAACTTTCGTGTCCGCGCAATCGTTCAAACCGACCGTGCTCAAAATAGCGTCAATCCTCGCTCTCTTCTGTTCCTCGGTATCGTTGACGCACAAATCCGCGGCGTAATCGAGCGTCTCTCGGCACGTCAAAAACGCCCAGTGGTTATCCTGTTGCGTCATCGACGCGCAATTTCGCGTAAAAACATCGCGAGTCAAATCTTGACCGTTCAAAGTCACTTTCCCGTAGTTATCTCCCCCTTTCATCTCCATCGTCAACGCGTCGATCAAACACGTTTTCCCGGCGCCCGAAGGCCCCAAGATGGCGAGCACTTCGCCCGATCGAACGCACCCGTTGATCCCGTGCAAGATTTCCGTCTCGCCGTCTTTCGTTTTCACCCGATAGCGCACGTCTTCGAACCTGTGTTGTGTAAAGAGAGAGAGATAAAAGACATGCGTCAGCGGATGTGACTGTGGGCACCCTCCTTTCATAACGTCCCAAGTCACGTCATGAACGAACCGACGTGTGAGAAAAAGAGTGCCTTTGCGTGTAGTTCACGAATAAATACGTCACGAATGCGTGTGTATCAATACTCCTCGTCGTAAAAGTATCGTTCAAAGTTCGTTTCGAGATGGTGACGCGACGGAGGAGGCGCACGGTGCGGCGGTCGCGTCAAGATTCATTGGTTTCGGGAAAGCGCATTTTGTGCACCGTTGTCATCATCATCATCGAACGGAAAGAAGCTGAAGAAGAAGCGAAAGCAAAAAACGACGCACCGAAAGACTGAATCCGCTTTCAAGTTATTCTTGGAGCCGAGCACGTCTTGTAAACTCGAGCTCTTCTTCATGTTGGTGTTGCCTTTTTCCACGTCCTCCATTTTTGTTTGTGTGTGTGTTTGTTTGTTTCTTGTGGTTGGAAAGTGACGTTATTTTTATCGCACGAGAGAACGGTAGACACGAGTGTAAAGAAAGGGGACAGCCACGAATTTGAGCCACAAACGAAAGACTACGAACAAAAGAAGGAGTGTGTTTTTTGCGCGGATAAAAATGAATATCTCCTTCGCGTTGTTAAAGATGTTCGATGTTCTCTTCTCAGGAGCATGTATTACATTAAGATTCATACGCATCTCACCCTTTCTCTCGTTTTCCTCTCTCATTTCTTCTGTATCTATTCGAACTGTGCAAAACTCTCCTTCGTTTTCTCGTACACTTCCTCCGGCGTCGCGATCGCGTCGACTTTCCTCACCTTGCCCAAGGTTTCGTAAAACTCCACCACCGGCACGGAGCTCTCTCGAAACGTCACGAACCTCTTCTTGATCGATTCCACGTTATCGTCCGTCCTCCCTTCGTTTCGTCCTAACAATCTTTCCAGCATCACCTCTTCCGTGCAGTCGTACATTAAGACGAAATCGCAATCGTACCCGGCTTCCGAGACCCAGGCGTCTCGGTTTTCTTTGTTCCTCGGGAACCCATCGATCAGAAATCGATTCGATTTTGAATCTGCCATCGCGTTTAATAAGAGTTTCACCGTCACTGCGCTCGGGACAATTTTCCCGTCTTTGATCATTTGTGCGACCATATTTCCATCCTCTGTGCCGGATTTCACGTGTGCTCTCAGTAAATCCCCCGCGGAGAGGTGCGTGAAGTTATAGTCGCGGACGATGTTTGCGCATTGCGTGCCTTTCCCAGCGCCGGGGCCACCGAGGACGAAGACGACGTGATTATTTTTCTTCTTCTTCGGTTGTTGTTCCGTCATGTTGTTGTCGTCGACGATTTTTGTACTCCTTCTCTTACCACTGCTCGTTGGTGTTGTTTCTGTGGAATGCGAAGAACTGCCGCTCGCGCTTGTCTCTCCTCCTCTTCGCAAATCGCAGTTTTTTACGACCGACGACGATGATTTCGATGAAATCCCCGACGACGCGTTGTATCCCTCCTCCCTTTGCGTACTCGAAGAAGAAGAAGAAGAAGAAGAAGACGCGAACCACCGCAAACACAAAGAGAAGAAACCCGTGTTGTTTTCCGTGAAACTCTTATCGCGAGTAGTAGTATTCGTGGTGGTATGTGCTAAAGACTTTGACGCCGCTCTGTGAAAGCCGAAAATGCTCCTGCGCATGCAACGTCTCAGATATACACTGTGGAGACAACAGGTTTGATTTTACACTATACTGTTTTTTACACAAGCTGGCTGACCGAGCTCGCGAGTTTTGGTCGGATGAAATTTTTTCAGGCATGCAGGTGTTTTCTGCATGATGAAAAAGCGAGTTTTACTCCTCTGTTTTTTTTTTTCGCAGGTGTTTTGTCTCAAAAAAGCTTTATAAAACGTCATTACACTTTTTCTCTTCTCTCTTCTGGACTCTCTTTCTTCTTTAACACGACAGCGCTTTCTGTAATACTACTAATAATAATAAGAGCACGAAAGAGAGAGAGTGAGAGAGAGAGCGAGACGATGGCTTCTTCTTCTTCTTCTTCATATACTTCTTCTTTGTCCTCTCGTGCGCTCGTCTCTCATCGCGAACAACAACGTTGCGGTTTGGCTTCGTTGGTGTCAAAGAGAACGACGGCGAGGAACACGAGGATTCGCAGGAAGAAGAACGTTTTTAAGAGCAGCAGTAGTAATAAGAACAACTACGACGACGACGAGAGGGAGAAGAACAACGAGACGAAAGACGGTGGAGACGGTGGTGGTGTTGGTGGTGTTCCCAACATCAACAACAACGGGAAAAGGAACACTACTCATGGGACGACTTCTTCTTCCTCGAGCAGTGGCGGTTCTTCCTCCGAGAAACTTTCT
>Ga0115556_1002158_pt1 | contig 13225 bp, 13 predicted proteins | sample COGITO_mtgs_1104_5_FD_87282 | JGI IMG/M metagenome (GOLD analysis project Ga0115556, IMG submission 87282) | Pelagic marine microbial communities from North Sea - COGITO_mtgs_110414 | ecosystem: Environmental > Aquatic > Marine > Epipelagic | place: Germany:Helgoland, sampling site Kabeltonne... | reverse complement strand
GACGGCGACATTACCAATACCCGGGAGCAGCGCACCTGCACCTGCACCCGCACCTGCGCCCGCCCCGCCACCGGCTCCATCTTTTCCCTTCTCCGATCCCCCCGTCACGACAGATGGCAATAATTGTCCCCCTCCCTCCTCCCCCGCAGGAGGTTGGTTAGTCGTATCTGTGCCTGTGCCTGTGCCTGTGCCTGTGCCTGTGCCGTCCCCCCCCCCTCCTCCTCCTCCTCCTCCCACCCCCTCTACTCCGACGACATTCTTCTCGTCGGACGATTCCGACGCCGAACCTTCACCCGGAACAACCCCCCCCGGAACCTCCGACCCCTCGGCGGTTGCGGTTGTCTTGGGGGGGGACAACTTCACCCCGGAACCGGTGTTGTTGGCCTTGCGGGGCGAGCCGTTGCTCGGGGGCAGGGTCGACGGGGGGGAGGGACGAGGTTCGGACATCTGCGGGAAGGATGGAGGGAAAGGAATTTACGAACACAAAAACGAGGCAAACTAATTCGATACGAGGAGGTCGTTAGCGGAGGCTTCCAGACACCACTTAACTTTAGGAGTGGGTAGTTTGGAAGTTGAGGATTTTCGATTTTTTAGGGCTATATATATATTTTTTTTCAGTTTGAATACGGTGTCGGTATTTTTTGTCTCCAAAGAGAAGTTTTCGTAAAGTATTAGTAAAGTTAAAGTCAATTTCTTGAAGAAGTTGTCATGTCAAAGATTTTCTCGGAGTTCGGAGTCGGAAAACCCCACCCGTTTCTCCTTCAAAAAGGAAACGAAACTTTGACAATAATAGTATTTTTTGCGTATTTTCCCCTTCAGAAAACACCTAGAGGACACCTAAAGAACACCTAGAGCCTTTCACCACACGATGCAAATCGGGGAAGAGCGCAAAGACGCAGACGGTGACGTGGAGGAGAGTTGGGGAGATGCTGAACTAGGTTTGGTTTTGAAGGAGGCGGCGGCTATGTGGGGCCAAAACAAGGGGTACGCACGGGCCCTGGAGGATTTTATCGAAGAGCACTGTAGCAGCTTTGCCGAACACTGCGGAGTTGGCTTTGAGGATGCAGAGCACTCACTTCATTACCACGATCTCCATGCCCAATACCTTTCTATATTTGAGGGTCAAATATCTGCCTTTATAAACCGTGAAGACTACGACGTCGAGGACTTCTTTCGGGAGTGCCAAGGGGCGATGGATGACCTTGGATGTGCTCTTTTTGAGGAGCACGAGGAGAAGTGGTTTGTGGAGGCGTTGGTCTCTTCCATGGAATATCGTAAATTCTTTGAGAAGATGGTGGAGAGGGCAGAGTCGTCGACCAGAAAGTAGCGGAAAATATTTTCAGCGGTAATTAATAACTTAGATTGCGGAACAAATGCGGAAAGGTAGCAAAGAAAGGGCCAGCTCTTTTTTCACCACTTTATAACTTCCACTTTAATCTACTAGTAATGTTCACACTTTGAAATTCACTCGAAATACCGTCCAATAGATGCTGTCCTCACGCATCAAGTTTATTGGCATTGCCAACCATGAACTCTTCAAATCCGACCACCTGCTTGAACAAGCGTCCAGCCGGGTGTAGTTTAACCTCCAAGAGCGACTGGCAACAGCACCTGTCTTCCTCTCTTCCTTATGAATGTCGACAACGAGCACCCAACACGCCTTTTTTGTCGACTGTCCTACCTCGAAGATATTTGTTCCCTATGAAGCCGAGAATGGTGACAAAGCCAGGACATCTATCGACCAAAGGAGAGAGCAACTCCTTTTCTTCCTCAAATACAGCATATTTATGCCCCTCCACAAGCCTTGCACTGACTGCGTTGACGACCGTGCTCGCATATTGATGCCCCTCCACATTCCTTGCAATGACTACGTTGACGACCGTGATCGCATATTGATGCCCCTCCACATTCCTTGCACTGATTGCGTCGACGACCGTGATCGCATATTGATGCCCCTCCACAATCCTTGCACTGATTGCGTTGACGACCGTGATCGCATATTGATGCCCCTCCACAATCCTTGCATATACTGCGTTGACGACCGTGATCGCATATTGATGCCCCTCCACAATCCTTGCAATTACTGCGTTGACGACCGTGCTCGCATATTGATGCCCCTCCACAAGCCTTGCACTTACTGCGTTCACGACCGTGCTCGCATATTGATGCCCCTCCACATTCCTTGCACCTACTGCGTTGACGACCGTGCTCGCATATTGATGCCCCTCCACATTCCTTGCACTGATCGCGTCGACGACCGTGCTCGCATATTGATGCCCCTCCACATTCCTTGCACCTACTGCGTCGACGACCGTGCTCGCATATTTGACTCCCTCCACATTCCTTGCACGTACTGCGTTCACGACCGTGCTCGCATATCCCTTTACCAGGGCACAGCTTGCAGAGGTAACCATTGTTTGCCTTCCCATGCACACATTTTCCCTTTTCCCCCTTCTGCCTGCTACTGACTTTTGATGCTGTCTTTACTTTTTTTAAGGTGTCAATTTTGGTTCTGGCCATTATTGTGATGATTTTGTCACAGGAGGTGTTCTTTGTTCAAATGGTAAGTGTGGGAAAGAAGTTTGATTCCTCCAACTTGTCCTTCCTACTTGACCCCAAATAGATTTAAAAGGTAACTGGTAAAGAACGAGCAAGATACTGGATATAAGCGGCTACAGACAGTAGTAATGAATGTTGATAATATTTTGTGTTGATGCCTGAAGACGAAGACTAAAACACCGCTTTCTGTGCTTTTCTGTTTTACCATCATCTTACCTCAATCAAAGTTTAAAACCAGAGTAAAAAAAATATGCTCAACAAAACAGTTTTCCTTCTTTCCATAATCGCTGGCCATTCGCTTGCTTCGCGGCGACAATACGTTTTACCCCCCTCAGAGGAAGAGTACCACCTTCGTTCCTGTGGATCATCATGTCCAGAAGGAGGATGCAAATTCAACAGGTGTGGGGTTGATGAGGCAGAAACCAGCGGTTGTGATGGGGGACTTTGCGAATTCATAGATTGTGTCGATGCAAGCTGTCCAGGAGGGAGTTGTGTTTTTATTAGCTCCAAGGGAAGCTCTTGCTCTGGTGGGGCTTGTCATCATGTTAACCCCAAGGACACACTCACGGATGGTTATTGTTCGGGCGGCGGCTGCATGCTCAACGGAGAGCCAATAAGGGCAACGCTCAGGAACGAATTAACTGTGTGAAGTTTTTCCGTTTTAATTTGGATTTGTCTATACTTGAAAGGGGAGAGAGAGAGAGGAAAGTAGAGCTATACTATAAAAAGGTTGTGCCGTGGTCTTTTTGCACGTGCTATTTTAATTTTTGTGCCCCTCGCTCCCTCTCATCTTTAGCCATTTCACAGAGTTTCACGAAAACTCCCATCACTTCCCCTCCCAGCCTTGCCTGCATCTCTGCATAGACCTGGGGTTCCCTGTTATTTGCTTGTGTCAACACCTCCTCAAGCAGTTGGAGTTCCTGGACATCGCCTATTACCTTGTGGTAGTCGTTTGCGTCATCTTCGTCTTCATCGACCCCCCACGCGTAATATCCCCCACCGTTTGGATTTATACCAACCTCTTCGATGCCGTCATTCAAAAACTCCTTCAGCCCTTTCAGCTCCTCGTTTTGTTTATCAACAATGTCAGTGACTTCATCAAAGTCATCGGCTTCCGCCCACAGGGCACCATCGTCGTCTTCTTCGTTTCCATCACCAACACCCCAATCTCCCATGTCATCGCCACCGCCGACCGCCCCATCGTCCTCGTCATTGCAAAAATCGTCCTGAAATTTCTTCGAGAGCTCAATTACAGACGAAATAAGCTTTTCTACCTCGATACCGTTGCGTCGGAGGCGCTCCGTTCCGAGAGATAGCATTCCTAGCCAGCCGATGATCGTACACTACAGGAAAAAAAAAAGAAGCGAGGTGTTCCACTTCGATTAGTCTAACCCTAATGGGTGTTGGCAACATTTGTGCTGTGTCTCCCTCACTCACTCACCTTGGTTGCGAGCCATTTTTTAGAAATATCTGATATGTCCCGATACCAGGCTTCCATCACCACACCTCCCATCAGCACATTGTTGTTATTTCGCTTTTCGAATTCCTGCATCTGCAGCTCCGCATTGTAAAAGAATGCACATCCAAGAACCTGAAAAATAGAGACCCTAGTGAGAGGAATTTGGTCTTTGCTAGTGGTCTCGAGCTTTGTCAAAAGCAGGTGGTTCGCAATTGGTAGATACTCGTCAACAGCCCCCTTACAATTAATTAGAATGGAAGCCAAAATGACAAGACTCTTTCTACACTCAACCTCATCCGCTGCGTCGTTCTCGAGAACCTTTTTGACGATTGAGACTGCCAGGTCCAGGAAACGCGTCCCATTGGCATCCTTCAAGGCTAAAAACATCTCAGGCGACTTCTCGATTAGGTTGTCGATCGGGTCAACCATGGAAGTGATGTAGTCGAACGCTCCATTGTTAAAGGAGGTGTAAATCGCCGGAAAGCACGTCCACATCGCTTCGCTGATTTTTTCTGGGTAATAGGTGAGGCAAGTGAGAAGGTCAAGAGCGTTGTCCATGAACTCCAAATATTCGTTATTGGATAAGATGAAGCAGATGAGTTCAACAATCGTAGGCTCGACGGAGGCGTAGATTGGCTGCAGTTTGTTTCCGTCGTGAGCAGTGGTTGCGGATATAGGTCGTGGCGTGAGTGATGATGGTTGTACGGTACGTGACCGACGGGGTGTGTGTGTGGGGGGGATAGGGATAGGAGCCAATAAAACCCAAGGTATGGGCAAACTCACAGAACAAACTCACCTCTTTCTGCTCAGTATCGGACACGCCATGCAACACCGTGGCGATGCACTCTAGGCACTGCAAGGCGGCAGACGCTTCATCAAAGGCTTCGTCATCATCGTTTTCGTCTGTAGAGCAGTATTTTTTGAACGTATTCGCGAGCTGCTGTATTAATTGGGTTGCGTGTGGGGAAATGTGCTCACCGAAAACCTCAATGAGCGTCTCGAGCGCGTCGACCACTTCGTCGCTCCCAATTTCATTTAGGATGCGGAAATACTCGCTAAGAATTTGAGGCAGGACGGGGAGCAAAGTCTCTTTCGCTCCCTCTCGACCAATCAGATTACGGAGCGCTTTACTGGCTTCAATTTGAGTGGGAAGAGAGGGGTCGGCAAGCCTCGAGAATACTGACTGGATGATGCGGCGAATGAGCGCCCCATCATCGTTAAACTCGACGTCGTAAAAGCAATTCACCATCCAGCAGGCCCTGCAGCGGACGAAACTGACTGGAGAGTCAAAAGCAGGGACGACTGTATCTGAAATCATCGCGACAAGCTGTTGGTGAAACGCCTTTTTCTTCTTCAATTCCTCGTTGAGTGTACCCAGCAAATTCAAAGCGCCGTCAAACTTGATGTGGTCTCGAGATTCGACAGGTGTGCTGTAGTATTGCTGCACTATTGTTGCGAGGAACTCAATGAGTTTTTTCGCGATGTCCTTCGATCGCAGCTTGAAAAGAGCGTGGACAAGGCCGAGAGCGCTCGTTCGAGCGACAGGAAACTCCATCATGAAATCGTTGGCACGTTGAATGAATTCGTGGGGGTCGTTCTCGAACATGTCGACGTCTTCAGGAGAGAGGCAAATCAAGGGGAAGCAGACCTGGTACACAAGGAACGGAAGGTGCGGTTTGAGGAGGGAGTAGGTAGATTTGAGCTCAACGGCGTGGCATACGTAGAGAAGGCAAAGCTGAGTGACCTTCACATAACAGTATCGATTCTCCGTCTTAAGGGAGAGCGTCTCACAAACTGCTCCCATGAAGACGGGAGCAACCTCATTGCTGAAGGCGGTCGCAAATTCGAGAGCCCCCGGAACGTCGTCGTTTGCCAAAGCAGGCGTCCCATAGCGTTCAAAAATCCGGTGCATAATGCGGATCGCCCACTTCTTTAGCTTCCACCAGGGCCAGGCATCACGCTCATCAATGTCCACCGGCTGATTGTAAGGAGGAACATTTTCTGACGCCTCGGGGAGTTTGAGCTGCATCATCTGACGGAAAATTTCGAACCAAGGGGCGATGGAAGACATAGTGAAGTCATTAGAGAGGAAGAATTGCGTGCACGACCAGAATATCTTGAGACACTGTTTCATCATGAGTGCAGACTCAAGGGAGTAGTTCTTGGTCGAGAGGAGGTTTTGGATGAGGGAGAGGAGAAGGGGAAAGGTTTTCTTCACAATCTCGTCTAGGGGGCCCCGGGAATCTCGCTTTTTGTACTCATAACGTTTAGCAAGGGTTCGGAGGGCAATGAGAGCATTGTTAACCTGCCGGGAATTGCCACTTAAGCCCCCCTCTGTAATTGACTGGATGAGGGTCGGGAGGAGGTTTTGCCAGTTTTGAGGGTAATCGTGTATCGCAATGAGGTTAATCGTCTCAGCAAATAGGGAAGTGCAGACAGTCTCCGTTTCAACGAGGAGTGAGCACACGATGGTCTGCCGAATACTCTCCTTTTCAGCGGCGGGAACAACAACAGTGCTACCATTCCCATCGCTCTCTCCCGTCATCCATGTCTCCCTCACCAAATTCTTCGCCTGGATTGCGGAGGCCTTACGCACGTTCACGTCGACAGGCTGTCCGTTCAGGCTAGTCGATTGTGAAGAGAGCCGCAGGAGCAGGGGGAGGGAACCTGCATATTGCTTCAGTGTCTTGATGGAGGCTTCAGCAGGTTTTCGGACCGCAGAGTCAGGAGAAAATGTAGCGACCAAGACAGCATAGAGAGACTCAATCGTAATATTAGACATGATGACCTGTGGGAGGCGTCGGGGTGTTTATTGCAAGAAAAATTAGGCAGAGAAAGTTAAGGTTCTGCTCTGGTTTTTGGGCTCTAAAAGGGGAGGGAGGAGTTGATGAAAAGCGAGAAATTCTTCGTCGACGGGCAGCAAACGTCAGTTCAGCGGGAGAGAACGACCAAAAACTTATCTAGGATATCTATTCCTTTCATAACCTAGTAGTAAGATTTTAGATTCACGATTTGTGGGTGCGAGGGAAAAATAAGAGAATCATTAAATGACAGTTGTTCTACAAGGTAGATGGTTGTACTATGTAGAGTGTTCCTCACTGTGGCCACCATCCTGTTCTTGACGGATGCGTACCCCCGCTTCATCCCCCATCAGACAACTCAAAGTGCTCACCGGGTCAGCGCACTTCGCCTGGGGGGCATCCACCAAGGATCGAGACGGTCACTTCTCGTGTCGATTCCATTTGTCTTGCTTTCACCTGTGGTGGCGACGGCAGAGGCTACTGATACTGAAATAAAAAAGTGCACTACAAATCTTTCGACAGTCTCGTGTGTGAGTACTTCGAATGTCCGCGATATTCAATATTTCTCTCCACCATGGTCATTCGACGTCACCGAAGGGAGTGGTGGGGAGATATGGTTTGATAGGTTACTGGATGCTGTGGAGGGAGAGGAGGGTGTCACGGTCACAGCAAAAAGGAGTGACTGGGCGATTGAAGCATCCACACCTTCGACCGTCGTCGTCCCCTCAGCTACACTCAAATTTAAGATGATTGTAGAGGACGGAATCGTACTTTTTGAGAGTAGGAAGGGCGAGGGTGGGGTTGGAGGAGTCGGCGGAGAGGATCTAAGGAAAAGGCTCGAGCGAATAAGACAGAGAGGAGGATTTGGGCTGGGAGGGAGCGAACTGAACACAGCTGATTCTGCGGGTGTGACGACAAACAATGGGAGGGATTTCAAGTCTCAGCTAAAGGCATTCTATGGATTGCAGTCTGGCGCGGGCTATGAGGATGTCTTCCTCGACGATTAGTGGAGTGTGGTGTTGATTGGCTGGATGGATGGGTCCGGGGCTGTTGGAAAGTAGTTCTTGCAAATAAAAGAAAGTGAATGTTAACCCCCCCTGTGAGTGAGAAGGCAGATGTTTTGGTTGGGCAATACTCATCCCTCTCTCTTGGTTCTTTTAATCCATCTACATTACCAAATTTGCGAAAAACTTTTATGGCATGGATATCTTCTCGTGGTAAAATACCTTTCCCTTTCCCCATGAGAACTCCACCATCTCCTCCCCCACCCTATACCAATGTTCCTCATCGGGAAGCGGCTTCGAGACGGTGACCATCATGCATCCTACATTCATGATCTTTGCCTTGTCCGCGAGGGTTTGCATAATTTTGTCGCTAAAGGTTGTGGAGTGGATGAAAATAACAGTAGTGTTCTCAACCCATGCGTCGGTGGTAAGCATATCCGCGCAGATGCACCTAATCTGCATTTCTGTCATTTTCGGCTCAGCATTTAAGTACATTTCGCTTCTCATGTACTCCTTTAACATCTCGTTCGCAATACGATCAAGCGATCTCAGCTTCTCCAGCCCCCACACCTGGCTGAAAGGGTGCAAAGCAGCAGCAGAGAGGACAAGCTTCCCCATTCCACTTCCAATATCCCAAAATACCCCCGCAGAGCCGGGGTTCATGTGCCCGAATATGCGCTTGATACGACCAAAGATGGAGATAAAAACCTTCAGGTCAAACTCGCCATAGCAATACTCTTCGTCATACAACCCATTTTCCTGCCTTTCTTCTTGGCTCGTCTCCTTTCCGAGCGAGGTAGGCAAATTAGCGAATGTATTACCAATTTTTTTTTTGAAATTCACCTCGTCATCAATCTTCTCCACCTTGTCCTTGAATTTTAGAAAAACAATCGGCAACTGCATGAAGCACTCTTCGGGCGAGCGCATGACATTCGCAGTGCCACAGCTTACGCATACATCCGCCTCAGGAAGCTCTGCTTCAGGATCGAAAACGTCGCTGTGTGACCAGGGCTTCGGATTCTTCGTTCCACACCCGTGGCAGTAGTAGCATTGTTCCAGTTCGACCTTTTCCTTGCTTTTTGCCTTTGCATTTCTTTTGTCAAGCTATTGATCGGAAATCGATAGCCAATCGCCGATGCAAAATAAAGAGACCGAATAAAAGTTAGCTATCCCGGCATCATATGGTCTAAATTAGTTTTTTTTCCACACCACGCTCCTCATTCTCACTCACCTCTGCTTGTTCCTTCTCTTTGTTCTGGCGTGCTGCCTCATCAGATGGGCTTGGATTCTGAGCGAGACCGTGAGAAATCATCTTCCAACGATGGGAAGTGCTGATGGGATGCAGTATGATTAGCCTGGCTAGGCGGTGATACTCATCTTCAGTCCAAACCTCGCCCATAGACTTCTGTCTTTTCCGTGCGTCTCCATAATAGTGGACGGTGTGGACCTTCGGTGAATTGGGCGCATTGCTACGTGGTTCAATCCAAGGCTTATCAGCACCAACAGATTGAACCGAAAGCGCATTTTGGAGAGTCAAATTGTTGTTACCCGACATTTTACCTTTCAGAGAGAGGAAGTAAGTTTGTTGATTGCCCGGCTTTGAATTTGAAGGTAGAGAGAACTGCTCAAATAGTTAGAATCTGTCTAGGCACAGCGCCGTATGCGATCACAGGATTGTAGTTATCTGAATATAGCTAGTCCCCAGACCAGGCAACTTGGGTTGGGTGCATACGGATGCGATTGATTCTGTTCGTTCGTGTTGTTGTAATTATTTTTCACTAAAAAGCTCACACGGCATAGAAAAACTCTTCATTTCCTTTTTAAGGGTTAGTTGGGCACACACCACAAAAATGACGCTCTACGGCAAGTTGAAACGCCTGTACACAAAGAAGAATAAGAAAGCAGAAGAAAGTGGAACAGAAGGGGACACACCCCTGCTCTCAAATGTTGGCTGCGATGATGCAGGCCAAGACACGTCGAATGGTGAAGACTATGATGAAAGCGCGTCCCACACATCTGACGACTTTGACCAGGATCTTGCCCACAACATTGGTTTGGATAATGTGCATGAGGTTCCAGAGGTGAGTAACGCGACGTGTGAGCTAGATTCGATTTGTATTTTTGCCCCTTCTCACACCTGCTTGGTCCACCACACAACACGCACAGGAGGACGACTTCCTCCCAACCCTGCCACCTGAGCTGTTTCAAAACGCAATATTTTCTTCTGGGGGCCGAAAGAGCATTTGTATTGACGAGGCCGACACGAAACAGCACCGCCTGCAACTTGCAGCGGACTACGTGAATGATGCTTTACACGGGCGAACTCTCCAACTCCAGGAGACGACAAAGTCACAACGTTTTTTTCAGCAAGTGTACAAGCTCAGCAAGACGCTTGTAGTTATCGTCGTGTTATTGCACATGTCACTCAGCTTGTGGGAGGACCCCTCAAATAGCTGCGTTGACGAGACGTGGGTGCAAGTTTGCGAACTCTGTGCTCTGACTTTTTATACGCTCGACATTGGGGTTGGCCTGATGGCATTTCGACCGTCACGCTACCTGAACATGAGATGGAACTTCGCCTACATTCTGACGTCGACATCGATGCTTATAGAGTATGTCGTAAGTTGCACGAACTACACTCGCCCGTTCTTGAGCATTATGCTCATCTGCCGCGTTTCGAGCCTGAGAAACACAGCCAATAGCATCTTCAGAAGCATCCCAAAAGCGGCGGAGGTCTTCGTGCTATTTTTTGTCATCTTGACATTCTATTCTCTTCTTGGCGTAGTTTTCTTCAGGAATAGCTACCAAGATCTCGACACGGAATTCACAGGGTCGTTTGACAGCTTTGGTCGCGCGGCAATAGCAATGTTCGTTTTGAGCACTACCGAGAATTATCCATTCGTGATGTATCCCGCGATGGACGACTACCCCTACATGGCTGTCCTCTTCTTCGTCTCCTATTTAATGATCGTCTTCTACCTGGTCTTAGCTCTGTTCCAGGCGGCCCTTTACAGTGAGTGGAGGCAAGAATTAGAGCACCAGCTACTGAAAAACCGAGTCGAAACCTACAATGCGCTGTTGGCCGCTTTTCATGTACTGATGGACGACGGGTCGAGCTCAATGCCTGAGCAGACTTGGATCGAATTGGTACAGGTGCTGAAACCAAGCGCAACCGTAGAAGACGCGAAGTACATGTTTGCCGTGATGGACACGAATAATGACCAAAAAATCAGCCTAATGGAGTTCCTCGCTAATGCAACGGTCGCAGTCGAGTTAAACTTCGGTCAGCTGAAGAGGGATATTCGAAAATCCCGCAAGCGTGTAAAGCAACGTCGGTCAAAAATCATCAATTTTGGGCACTTCGCTCGCCCGTACATCAAGCGAGCTATGCGTAGCGACTGGTTTGAGCCTGTCTGTATCTTAAATATACTTTGCCACACAATCACTCTTTGCCTCAGCGAATTTCCGATGAGCAGCGGCAGCAGGGCATTCATCAATGTATTTTTGTTTTTTAGCTTCTTTGAAATGATGCTCAAGTTGGTCGCCTATCCGGACGTCTTCAATATTTGGAGAGCTGGAGCGAAGATCGATCTAGCGATTGTCGTTGCCAGTGTGTGTGTTGAGTGGGTAGGTCGAGCGCTATTTAGCTTCGATAAGATGGACCATGCTTGCGCCGTGATGCAATGCCTGCGCATTTTTCGGCTCATCAATTTAAATAAGAAGATGAGGCAACTAATAGCTACGGTGATGACAGTCAAAACGGTGATAATAAGGTTCTTTTTATGCTACGGGTTGATCATATACGCCTTTGCATCAGCTGCGCTTATAATTTTTGACAACAACATACCCGAGAGTGATGACTATGATATAAACGACGACGACGACTTAGGTGAGCATGAAGCGACCGGCGGCGGCGGCGGCGGCGGACGATGAAGGATGAGAACAATGGGGAAGTGTGTAAACGTTTTTGATACTAATGCGCCAAACCAAATTTTTCTTTTCTACGTTCCCAACATCATAGATGTGCTCGACCCAAAAGTGCAAATAAACACAATTCAAGAAGCAACGCTCGCCCTATTTCAGATTGCCGTGACAAACAACTGGCAGGATATAATGTACGAGAATTGCATCAAGGGGGAAAAAGTCGGTCTCTGGAGCGCAATTTTTTTCATTGTCTACTTCATCTGCGTCGTTTGGCTTGGGACGAACATAATGACAGCCGTCATACTTGATGCGTATGTGACTATCGTTGACAAGAGAGAAAAAAGACTACAGTCGAGGGAAAACCGCGAAAAAAGCGTTTTTAGGGGATCTGCAAATCGGGGGAAAAACGAAGATACGCACAAGGGCAGCATGAATGGCCTCATCTTCAGGGGCAATCCGAATGGGAGCATCATTGGATTAGGTGAACAGAATGGCAGCACCACCAGTGTCACTATAAACCGCATCGAAAACAGCACAAATAATGGCAGAGACTCACCTTCCACTACCGAAGAGAAGAAAGGAATAGGAACCGACGAAGTTCCCGACGAAGTTAGCTTATCAAGTGATCGTCGCGACCCATCATTCTGCGTTGACCTCTACTCAAGCATGAATGACCTCGACATCATCTTAGACCAATCTAACATACGGTCGAGCCAAAACGACGGGGACGAAGTAGAAGCGATCAAGGCTAGGCTAAAAAAAGCTGACAGTATCACTGCAGTTAAGAATAAGGTAAGGGAGCGAGCCTCCAATCACGGAACCGCAGCACCGTAAATGGTCTGTTAGTGGTTAGTAGTAGCTCTTATTCTTCCTCTCTGGCAAATCCCCAAACTTTTTTAACTTACACAGCCAATTCATTCTCCCTATCTTCAGCCCGAATTTAAGGACTTCGACGCAGCACAGGACCTTCAGACTCCAGAGGTCATTGATCTACTGCAAAAGGAGGTTACCAAGACACACCAACGGATAAGGAGAGATAGTGTTCAATTGCAGGAAAGCTTTCGAAAGAAAACTCAGCAAAGCTTCTCGAAAAAAATATAAATTAAAGACGAGCGTAGATGTTTCTTTCCATAAGATTGCCTTTTTAAGTTTCGTTTTTTCGTTCTGGAGCGTTAGAGGGTTGGAGGGTACGACGCCATTCAGGCTTGCAGTTATCAACATATCGGGATCATGTCGACGTCTATCAACGGCTCAATTCTTGTAGCCGCCGTCAACGTATCCTTGGCAGTAGCCCAGCAGCCAAGTTACGCATTGGACACCTGTTTCTCCGTCTCCAACTTAACTTGGCTAATGGTTTCAACGGAACCTGAAAAAAATGGGCCGCAGCCGTCCTAGTACTCTCCATAGAGGCGGCTGTGACGTCATATAACGTGCGGTTCAGCTTATCTCTCTCACACCGAGGATGGTTTTATTTGGCT
>Ga0115556_1002157_pt1 | contig 13229 bp, 12 predicted proteins | sample COGITO_mtgs_1104_5_FD_87282 | JGI IMG/M metagenome (GOLD analysis project Ga0115556, IMG submission 87282) | Pelagic marine microbial communities from North Sea - COGITO_mtgs_110414 | ecosystem: Environmental > Aquatic > Marine > Epipelagic | place: Germany:Helgoland, sampling site Kabeltonne... | reverse complement strand
TCAGTTGTTTTGTATTATCCTCTCTGATTTCCTTAAGCTGATTTTCAACAGTTTCTTTTACTTCTTTTATTCTTTTTTCGGATTCTTTATTTATTTCAGTTTGTTGTTTGCTAAAACTGTCAAATCTATCTTTTAGTAAATCGTTTAACCTTTTTGTATTTGTGTCAAAACCTTCTTTATAGCTGTCTAAAGATTTTGATAATTCTTCTCTTTGGTTTTTTGATCATGTGCTTGTTTCTTCTCTGTTTCTCTGAAATTCATCTTTCATTGACTTGTCGGTTCTTTCCAAAGTTGAATCAAATTTGACCAATGAATTTTTTGTTTCATTAAAATTTCCTTCAATATCAAAATCAAGTTTTATCTTTTTGACTAAAGTTACAATCAGATTTACTGCAAGTAAAATTATCAGTATAATGAGTAGTATTATTTCAGTCGTCATATTTGGTTTTTTATATTAAGCCCAACAACTCGCTAAGGTAAACTTTTCACTTAAAAGTTACGCTTATTTCGCATATGGTACATTGTTTTTTCTGGGACTTAAACTATCTAATGGAGACTGAATACTGGTTAATCGAGTAGAAGTAATGTGCGTGTATATCTCAGTGGTTTTACTGCTGCTATGTCCCAGTAGCTGCTGAATGTACCGCAGGTTGGTACCGTTCTCCAACAAATGAGTAGCAAACGAATGCCTCAAGGTATGCACTGTAGCTGGACTAGTTATGTTTTTCGCCTTCTTAGCGCGTTTAAATACTGCCCGAATACTCTCAGGCGTATATTGTGCGGCCTTCTGTCCTTCAAATAAATATTCCTTTGGTTTGTAGTTTTTGTAATAGATCCGGAGTAAGTCCAACATCATGGGTGACAATATGCTTATTCTATCTTTTTGTCCTTTTCCATAGCGAATCCAAATTCGCATAGTATCAGAATCTATGTCTGCTACCTTTAAGTTAATCGCTTCCGATATCCGCAGTCCAGCTGAGTAAATCAATGTCAATATGGTGCGATGCTTTAAATTCTTCGGAGCATTTATCAAATCAAAAACTTCCTCTTGTGTGAGCACCGAAGGGAGTCGGTTGGCCTTTCTTGGTCTATCTATAGTTATTGTGCTGCGCTCAAGCCCTAGTACCTGCTCCATGTAAAACTTAATGGCGTTGATACTCTGGTTTTGGTAAGACAGCGAAATCTTTTGTTTCACAATCAAACCAATGTGATAGTCCCGAATTACATCCAATGTTATCAAGTGCATAGGCCGTGGATACTGTGTTTTCAAAAACTTCCGAAACATATGAGTGTAAGAATCAACAGTAGAAGGACGAAAGCGTTTTTCGATCAATTTTTTACCAAAACTTTCAAAAGCGGCTGCATAACTAGCTTTTACAGAAGCAGGTATTTGGCCAATTGCGCTATTGGTAGATGTTGGGGAAAGTTGAATCATAAAACAAAAACACTAAAACACATGCACATAAATGTTTTAATAAGCGATTATAGTCGACTATAACCGTTTATTAAATCGTATAAATTATCTTTGAAAAATGAATCTATCTCCAAATAAATGCCTCAAATGCAGTAAAACTATTGCTGGCAGGACCGATAAGAAGTTTTGCGACCAATATTGTAAGAACAGTTTTAACAATCAATCACAAAGTGTCGAAGAGCAGTTTATTAAGATGATAAATGCTAGTATTCGAAAAAATCGAAGAATCTTAAAAACGCTTTCACCACAGGGAAAGGCCATTGTAAGGAAAGACATAGCGCAACAATTGGGTTTTGACTTCAATCAGTTTTCTTCACTGTTCTCCTCTAAGCAAGGTGTCTATTATTTGTGCTACGATTATGGATATCGAGCCCTATTAGATAACGGAAAAGAAAAAATTCAAATTATTCAAATACAGGATTATATGAATGATTTTAACCCTTGGAAGTACATTAAATGAATTCTGCACTTTTGTTAGTAAACACGAGTGTTTTCTTGACAAAAAGTTGGTTCTAAAATACTAATTTCATAGCTCAATTATTCTGAGAGTTATGGAAAGCGTACAAGCTGAAATTAAGGCACTTACCGACGAATTAAACGAAGCAAATCATCAGTATTATGTGATGGACAATTCTGTTATGTCGGATTATGATTTTGATCAAAAGTTAAAACGGCTCCAACAACTCGAAGAAGAAAACCCCGCATTAGCCGACGAAAACTCACCCACCAAAAGAGTAGGTGGTGATATTACCAAAAAGTTCAAGTCAGTAAAACACGACATTCCCATGTTGAGTTTGGCAAATACCTATTCTAAAGAAGAACTGGAAGAATGGGAAGCAAGAAACCAGAAGTTAACCGACGACAAAATCACCTATGTATGTGAACTCAAATACGATGGCGTTGCCATTGGAATTAAATACAAGAACGGTCAACTATTGCAAGCGGTTACTCGTGGAGATGGAAGCAAAGGAGAAGAAGTAACGAGCAATGTAAAAACCATACGATCGATTCCTTTGCAGCTCAGAGGCGATTATCCAGAAGAATTAGAAATAAGAGGAGAGATATTTTATCCATTAGCAAATTTTCAAAAACTCAATGAAGAACGAGAAGAACTGGGTGAAGCAACTTTTGCAAATCCAAGAAATACTGCTTCAGGAACCTTGAAAATGCAAGATTCTGCTGTTGTAGCAGGTCGAGGTTTAGATTGTATGCTTTATGGAGTTTATACCAACCAATCCAACAATAAAGAATATCCTGGTCATTACGAAAGTGTTGAAGCTGCAGCAACATGGGGAATTAAAACGCCAGTGGGAAAGCCCCGATACATAGCAATTTGTGAAAACATTGATCAGATTATGGACTTTGTGAATCATTGGGATAAACAACGTTCAAAACTGCCTTTTGAAATTGATGGTGTAGTTGTCAAAATCAACGACTACCGCATTCAAGAAGAATTGGGGTTTACGGCTAAATCGCCTCGTTGGGCGATCAGCTATAAGTTTAAAGCAGAAGCCGCACTGACCCGATTGAACGAAATAACTTATCAAGTTGGACGAACTGGAGCAATAACTCCTGTAGCTAACTTGCAACCCGTTTCCTTAGCCGGAACTACTGTAAAACGAGCTTCCTTGCACAATGCAGATCAGATTGAGAAGCTCGACATTAGAGTTGGTGATTTTGTATATGTAGAAAAAGGCGGAGAGATTATTCCAAAAATTACCGGAGTGGAACTCTCAAAAAGAGATTTATTGGTGGTGCCAGTCGAGTACATTAAAAATTGTCCTGAATGTGGCACAGAATTAATTCGTAAAGAGGGCGAGGCGCAGCACTATTGTCAAAATGTTTTGGGATGTCCACCTCAGATTACAGGAAGAATGCAGCATTTTATCAGTCGAAAAGCCATGGATATTGATGGTTTGGGTTCAGAAACCATTGAGTTGCTTTTTCAAGAAACACTGGTGAAATCGCCAGCCGATTTGTACGAATTGACCTTTGAACAATTGATTAATTTGGAGCGATTTGCCGAAAAATCCGTCAATAATTTATTGTCTGGTTTAGTGGCTTCTAAGCAAGTTCCATTTGAGCGAGTATTGTACGGTATCGGAATTCGTTTTGTAGGTGAAACGGTTGCTAAAAAGCTGGCAAAACACTATAAATCAATCGATAATATTATTGCGGCAAGACAAGAAGAATTGGTTAACGTAGACGAAATAGGCGATAAGATTGCCGAGAGTGTTGTTGAGTTTTTTGCAGATGAACGCAATATTCAAGAGGTAGAGCGCTTAAAAGCACATGGGCTTCAATTTGAATTGAGCGAAGAACAATTGGCAAATACCACCAATAAGTTAGAAGGGTTAACCTTTGTGATTTCGGGAGTTTTTGAAATGCATTCGAGAGATGAATTAAAAGCCATGATAGAAAACAACGGTGGTAAAAACTCTAGCTCTATTTCTAAAAATACGAGCTATTTAATTCGCGGCGATAATATGGGGCCCTCTAAATTGGCTAAAGCAGAAAAACTAGAGGTTAAAATGATATCGGAAATGGAATTTGTAGTGTTATTGAATGGTTAAATTATTCGATAGTAGCATTGGGTTTAAGAAACGGTATACTTTTGCAAATTGAAAAACAGATATCATGAAAAATTCTATTGCAACTATTTTATTGTCAGCATTTTGCCTATCTTCTTTTGCTCAAAACTCAACCTACCAAAGTTGGAAGAGTGTTGCAAATGAGCGAGCAGGTGTTTTAAATGTAAATTATTTTGACAATTACCCTTTTGCATATTCTGATCCGAATGGAAAACAAAAAGGCATTGAAATTGAAATTATTCAGGAGTTTCAGAAATGGTTAAAAGTTTATAAGGGGGTAGAACTAAAACTAAACTTCAAACAATACGACAATTTCGACACCTTCTATAGTGCCATAAAAGATGGTGGAAATGGTAAAATTGGTTTAGGCTCAGTGACCATTCGACAAGATCGAGAAAAATGGGCGCAATTTTCTCAGCCATATTTGAAAAATATTGCGGTTTTAGCTTCAGCATTGGATGTTAACTCTTTGCAGGACCTTACAGGTTTTCCAACTGTTTTTGAAGGCAAAGTAGCTTTGGTAGTGAAAGGCTCATCGCATGAAAAGGAATTGCTTCAAATAAAAGAAAAGTATTATCCAGAAATGAGAGTGAGTTATGCCTCAAATCCAAAAGAAATGTTGATCAAAATGAAATCAGAACCTAAGTACTTTGGTTACGTGGACATTATAACCTACATGGCTTTTACTGAAGAGCAAGGTGGTATTCTACGAGTGCACCGCGCTGCAGATATTCAAGGTGAATTATTTGGATTTGTATTTCCTCCAAATAGCGATTGGAACACCATTTTTAACGAGTTTATGGTCGGTGGATTTGGTTTTACTGCCACAGATGAGTACCATGCAATATTGGAAAAGTATTTAGAGCTGAATGTAATTCAGGAAGTTCAATTGCGTTAGAACTGGTGAAGCTCATTGATAATACCCTTAAAGGGGTCGAACGTTATATTGAAGACAAGCTAAATGAATTGTTTAGTAGTTCTGAAATTGTAACGCTTGCAAACACATTATTTACTGAGCAGCTTAACATTAGCAAACAACAACGGCTTTTAGATCCAACCCATAAAGTTACCGAAGGTGATTTATTATTAATTATCCGATCGGTTAATAGATTACTTGAACAGGAACCAATTGATTATATAGTCGGTAATACCGAGTTCTATGGATTGCGGTTCAAAGTAGGAAGAGAAGTCTTAATTCCTCGTCCAGAGACAGAAGAGCTTTGCGAATGGATAATTTCTGAAGAAAATAAAGCAGGGCTTAAAGTTGTCGATATTGGATCAGGCTCGGGTTGCATCGCAATTACACTTGCAACTCATCTAATAAATGCAAAAGTGTACGCTTGTGATGTTTCTGCTGCTGCACTAAGCTTATGTACTGAAAATGCAGTATTAAATTCAGCCACAATTGATACAAAGTGTTTCGATGTTCTGAAACAGTTTCCATTTGAAGAAAAGTTGGATATTATAGTTTCTAACCCTCCATACGTATTGAAAAGTGACAAGTCAGAAATGGAAAAGAACGTTCTTGATTATGAGCCGCATTTGGCTTTGTTTGTTGAGGATAATGATCCTTTGTTGTTTTACCGAAAGATTGCGGAACAGGCCAAACTTCATTTGAACCCAAACGGTCGATTGTACTTTGAAATCCATGAAAGGTACTCCATTGATATTCAGTCTCTTTTGAGTAAAATGGGCTTTTCGAATATTGAGGTTAGAAAGGATGCACAGGATAAGGATAGAATGGTGAGGGCCGTTTCAGTGTAATTGAGCATTATATCGTAGAACTAACTCCAATTATTAGTCATCCTGAATTTAGTTCAGGATCTCAGCGTTAACTGATCTTGTTGCTCATAGTTTTAATTAAATCTACGTTTATTATTCCCGGTAGAGATGCTGAAACCAGTTCAGCATGACGTGGTATAACAGTTTAGCACAGTTTAATTATTATTCAAACTAAAACCAGCTGAGCATGACGTGGTGGTAGAATTTAGTACAATTTTACGTATTAGTCAGATTGATTCAAGTTCAGCATAACGGATAATAGGCTAATTCTCAAAAACTATCCTATTTTCGACGTTCTCAAAATTTCACTATGCAAGAGCAAACAATTTTAGGTCACCCAAAAGGATTATTCATTTTATTTTTTACAGAATTATGGGAGCGGTTTTCCTACTATGGAATGCGCGCAATTCTAGTGCTATACCTTACCAAAGAAACATCAGACACCTTCAATCCAGGCATGGGATGGACCAGTGCCGAGGCACTTTCTCTCTACGGTACTTATGGAATGATGGTATATTTTATGGGAATATTTGGCGGAGTTGCTGCCGATAAATGGTTAGGGCAGAAGAAGGCAGTTATTTTTGGTGGAATACTTATAATTTTCGGCCAATTTGCACTCGCATTTGAATCCTTAACCATGTTTTATTCGGGTTTAGCGCTTTTGGTGTGTGGAGTAGGACTCTTAAAGCCCAATATCAGTACAATGGTTGGAGGGTTATATAAACAAGGCGATGGCAGAAGAGATGCTGGGTTTACCTTATTCTACATTGGAATAAATATCGGAGCACTTGCTGCACCTTTTTTAGTAGGAACTATTGGAGAGCAAATAAATTGGCATTTAGGTTTTTCTCTTGCAGGTTTTGGGATGATTTTAGGCCAACTGGTGTTTGTCTTTGGAAAGAAACATTTAAAGGATGTGGGCAACCTGCTAAAGCATTCAGAAACGGAGTCGCATTTAGCTTCGCAACCACTTACAAAAGTCGAAAAAGATAGAATTATTGTTCTATTGATTTCATTTCTTATAGTTATTGTTTTTTGGGCAGCCTATGAGCAGGCAGGCGGATTAATGAATCTATACGCAAGGGATAGTGTAGATAGAATAGTTTTTGGTTATGAAATACCTACCAGTTGGTTTCAGTCTTTGCATGCATTGTATGTAGTTATAATTGGAGCTCCTATGGCTTGGCTTTGGTTAAGATGGGGTAGAATGGGAAAAGAGTCATCAGCAATATTTAAGATGGCCGTAGGGATGATTGTAATGAGTATTAGTTTTTTAATGCTAATGGGCGCAGTGTACGATGCTTCTATAAATATGCTAGGAAAAGCACCAATTTATTGGTTGTTCTTTTCTTATTTGTTGCATGTAGTTGCTGAGTTGAGTATATCGCCAGTGGCGCTCTCTTTCATTACGAAATTAGCCCCTGTAAAATACGCAAGTATAATGATGGGGACTTACTTTGCGGTAACTGGACTTGGAAACAAAGCAGCTGGGATGTTAGGGGTATATGCTCAGAAGTCTGGCGAAATGACAGCATTTGCAATTATTGCAATTGCATGCCTGATTGTTGGACTCTTGCTTTTTACTTTAGTAAAAAAACTAAAGGTATTGGCTCATAATGCAGAAGAGGTAGTATAATAGTTAGAAGAAAACACTCAAATCCCAAATGCTTGCGATATTTCCTCACGAGTATTCATTACAAAAGAACCATGTTGCACTGCAGGTTCTTTTATGGACTTTACTTGATGGGTTAAAATTTTGCTCCACTTCTCAGTATTGAATCTTGATCCGGATTTACCTCTTCGGCGCAATAATCTGTATTTGCCTCCATTTGAATGTTCCAAACTGCAACATTACTCGCTGGATCACTTACCCATGAATCGTGTGGAGGTGAGGGCAGTTTTTCATTTTCTATTGGACCAGCTATAATTTCGATTTCGGTTTTGTTGCATTTTGCTCTAAAGATGCTTGAAAAAAAGCAGATGGAATGTTGGGTGTCTATGCTCAGAAGTCTGGCGAAATTACAGCATTTGCTATTATCGCAACACAAGCCTTATTCTCAAACTTTTGCTTTTTACTTTAGTGAGAAAACTAAAGTTACCGGCGAATAATAAAGAAGTGGTAGTTAAAAAGAAGCACAAACAGCCTCAGAACAATTAATGAAATAGGATTTATAAAAAGCTGATTTTAATTTACAGTGCAAGCATCGGTTATCGTCATTGTTTCCGTTACGTTTTGATAAATAGGATTAAAGTCATCGTCATAACCCATGTATATTTCTCTTGTATAAATTGTAGGTTGGCCATGATCAATTTCCATTTCTTTACATTTTGAATCTGCGTCTTTTTTCTTTGCTTCAAATGGTACTCTTTCAACAATTGTGTAGTTGGGTGAGGGTGAATATATATTTGGATTTGAAGAAGAGTAACTTGTTGTACTGCTGCAATTACAAATGTATTGTTTTTTTAACGAAATCTTTTCACACGAAATCATTCCTGTAATCATAAGTCCTGAAAGAGCTATTGCAAATAATTTTGTCATAATAAATAGTTTTGTTTAAGCAAAAATAAGCATAAATACTTGTACTAACAACTAATTAGCTGATAATAAGTTGCTTTAAAACTATACAAAAGGAAATGTTTTAACCCTTTTCTTCTATTCGTCCATCAACGTATCTTGCAAAGCGCCCTTTTGACCTGTCGTGAACCTGATCTCTTTTAGGCCATGGCCAACCGCCAAATTGAGTACGTTGATAATCGCCAAATGCTTGCGATATTTCCTCACGAGTATTCATTACAAAAGGACCATGTTGCACTACAGGTTCATTTATCGGCTTTCCTTGTAAGGTTAAAATTTTGGCTCCACTTGGGCCACTTCTTAGCGTTAAATTTTGATCCGGATTTACTTCTGCAGCGTGATAATCTGCAATTGCAATTCCATTAATGCTTAATCCTTTTCCTTCATAAAAATATAAGGTTCTGTTAGTGTCTGCACTAGTTTTAGGCATAACCCATTCTGCATTTGCCTCCATTTGAATGTTCCAAACTGCAACATTATTCGCTGGATCACTTGCCCATGAATCGGGTGGAGGTGAGGGCAGTTTTTCATTTTCTATTGGACCAGCTATAATTTCGATTTCGGTTTTGTTGCCCTTTGCATCAACAAAGCTTTTTCGTGGAATCGATTCACCCCAAAGCATAGTGAAGTTAGCGGGAACCATTTTGCTTTTTCGTGGCAAATTGAGCCAAATCTGAAAAAGCTCCATTGGGTTTTCTTTTTCTTGTGAAAGTAAAGGGAACATTTCTGAATGCTGCACTCCTTGACCTGCAGTCATCCATTGCACATCTCCGTTTCCATAACGACCCGCTGCCCCTAAGGAATCTGCATGGTCCACCATACCTTCCCGCACTACTGTAATGGTTTCGAATCCTCGATGTGGATGACCAGGAAAACCAGGCACCGTATCACCGTGATACATTCTCCAACCATCTTTTACTATAAAGTCTTGCCCAATATGTCTGCCTTCCAATGACGCATTTGGCCCACAAACAGAGTTCCCTTTTGGATATTTATCTTCGTGATGCACACAAAATAAAAAAGGGTCAGATGTTTCCCATTGGAAGCCTAGAGCCTTAATGCTTTTTACAGCAGAACGATTGTCATTTTCCATAGATTCATTTTTATTTGATGCTTTTGCTAAACCTAAAAAAGGCATCGCGGCCAAAGCAGAGGCTAACACGGACAGTTTACCTAAAAAGCTACGACGTGGATACTTTGTTTTCATATCAAAAAGAATTGTCCAAAGATTACAAAAAAGTTGGTGATTTGGTTTTAAATAATGTTACTTAAACAGCGGGGTTTCGTGACTTTTGTTACGTAGAATTGAATTAAAAATGATTCCTTTTGTAGCATGGATTTAAAAGATTGGAAAACTTGGGCTCTGTTCTCGGTTACTTTAGGATTAGCTCCGTTTTTCCCAGAGCCACACATTTGGGGGAAATTGAAGTGGATAGCAGGTGGTGCAAATGGTATGCAACTAATGGACTGGGGAGATGCCTTAATGCACGGAACGCCTTGGATTGGATTAGTAGTTACTTTAGCATTGCATTTCAAAAGAAAATAGTTGAACCAAAAAGCCCTTGATCCATTTCCTAAACTAAAAACCAATAAATTGGTTTTAGATCAATTATTGAAGGAAGATGTAGGGCATCTATTGGAGATTACTTCGTTTAACGACAGAGCAAAAACCGAAGAAGAATTAGACCAATTATTACTAAAGATAAACGAACAATTTGAGGCAAAGACTGGAATTACCTGGGCTTTATACTTAAAGGGTGAAATACTTGGTACTGTTGGCTTTTATCGCGGATTTGATAACGATGAAGGCGAGGTAGGTTATGTTATTCGAGAAAAATATAGAAAACAAGGCTATCTGACTGAAGCGTTAACTGAAGTCATTCGATTTGGTTTTGAAGAAATGAAATTAGATGCTATATACGCCTGTACTCCTGATTATAATCATGCCTCCGTGCAAGCTTTAGAAAAATTTCAATTTAAGAAAACTGAAGAGCACAGTGGAATTCATAGAAAATGGTTGTTGAGTTCCTAATTAAATTTTGGATTATAAATCGGTTAACAAAAAATTAACCGTAGTAGATGTAATAATAAAAGGCCCCTAATACCAAAAACTCTAGGACATAGAATATCGAAGTTAAAAATGTAGATACCATATACTTCAACACGCCTACTACAATTTTTTGATCAAAAATTTTGACATAAGCCCTAGCTGAGTAAATCAACATTATAAGAGTAAATGAAACGCCAATAATTTTTTGAGGCAGCGGTGGTAACGGCAATGCAAAATAGGTAAATGCACTAAAAATATTTACCGCACTGGCAATAAAAGTGGCTATCACAACATGTTCAGCATAGTTGTAAGATTGTTTCTTAAACAGCCATTTATTGAACAACGCAGCAGCTGGAATACTTAGAAATAAGGTCAGCGAAAAGAATCGATCAATTAGCGATTTAAAAATGGTTGCAAACTTTTCTTCACTTTCGTCAAAAGTAATTTCAGCACCTTGAAATTTTGTGGGAACATCAGGTAAAAACAATAAGATCAATGCCAGCAAAGAAGTGGTTAGAATTAGCATTTTGAAAGGGGGAGAAGTAGCTAACCCGCTTTCCTTGAATAAACTCTTTTACAACCAACTCTGGTTTTATCAAAAGGGTCTTTAAGGTGTGAAAAAAGCTATTGTCGTAATTGAGAATGTATCCGATAGAATTGGCAACTATGTGACGCATGGTTAATCTTTCAAAATGTCTTTGTCCGCAGTTATGACAGAAAGAGCCTTGTAATTCGGTATCACAATTTTTACAGTTCATGTAGATGACCAAAATAGGTTGTTCTAATTTAGATAGCAAAAAAAAGCCCAAATCATAGAATGATTTGGGCTTTCAGTTATAATATCGGTGACTATTGAGCCACAACAAATTTTTGTGTTTTAATGCCATTGTTCTCATCCTCTAAAGAAAGAATGTAGATTCCACTGTGCAGTTCAGGATTCATAGTATGCACAAATTCTGTTTGTCCTTCAGCGTCAAAACCTTGCTCGAATACGATTAAACCTCTAATGTCATAGATTACAACTTTAGAGTTAAGCATTGGTTTTTTCGTTTTAATACTAAGATTCAGACCTTCGTTGTTAGTGTATACCTTAAGTCCATTGTCTGCTGAGGATTCAAAAATTCCAGAAGTTGCAGATAAAACTCGATATTTTTTTGGAGCAGAAATGGTAGTAAAACCAGTAACTGATAATCGCACAGTATGTTCTCCAGCACTTAATCCCGGTGGAACGGTAACCTCAAGTTCAGTTGCAGCAGTATTTACAATAGGAAGTCCTGCGTCAAGGGAACCAAATAAAACCTTGTTTTCGGAATCAACAGTACTAAAGTTAAACCCTTCAATTTTAACGGCACTTCCTGCTTTACCCGATTCAGGATTAAGCTTAGTAATTACCGGGCCATTTTCTACAAAGAATGATTGGGGAGACGTTGCCGTTCCACTTCCATTATTAACTGTAAATGTTCCGTCAATTGTTCCAGGAGGAACTTTAACTACCAATTTTTTAGTTGTTCCAGATATTATTGAAGCATTAGCACCACCTGAGAAGGTAACAATATTATTAGTTGCAGTTGCATTAAATAGATCTCCATCAATGGTAACTTCTTGACCTATAGCTCCTCGTTTTGGATTAAAATCGCTAATAAACAGAGTGCCAGAAGTAACTACGGTGAAGCTAGTAGGACTATTTTTTGTACCTCCCGAAATGGTAACAGCTATTGTTCCCGAAAGTGCTCCAGTAGGCACGTCAACTACCAAACTTGTAGCAGTAGCAGTTTTTACTGTAGCGTTTATTCCTCCAGAAAAAGTAACTGTATTTGCAGTAGTAGTGGTATTAAATCCAGTTCCAGTAATGGTTACTTCAGTTCCAATTGGTCCTGCAGCTGGGCTTATTGAAGTTATTGTATGACTTCCGCCTCCTGTTGTTGTGACGGTATAAGTACCGCAATTCAATGCAGTACCTGCCGTTATCAATTCTACTGGTCCTGTAACAGCAGTAGCAGGAACGGTTACGGTTACGGAGGTAGGAGTTGAAGATATAATATTTCCAAAAACGCCTGTACTAAATTCTACAGTGTTTCCTGAAGTAGCAAAATTTGTCCCTGAAATGGTAATATTAGTTCCTACAGGTCCAGATACCGGAGACATATTAGTCACAGTAGGAGTGGAGGAAGTAGTTCCCATTGTATATTCTTGACACAGTTGGTCATTTGCCTTGTTTGGGTCTAATGAGACCGATGCCGTTATACAGATATCAAATTTTCCATTACTAGTAGGAAAGTTTAAATTGAATCCCGCAGCTGTTGTATTTGCATTTATAACTGGGGTACTTTGTCCCGCTAAAAGATTAGCACCGAGAGGATATGTACCCGATCTTGAAACGCCATCAACTTCAGTTACGATAGAAATCGAACTACCCGCACCAAGTCCAAAGTTTCCAACATTTTCAATCTGAAAGCTAATTTGATTTAAAGCTGTACCAAGAGGAATTCCGTTTGCAGGCGTTATTCCCGTAGGGTCAGTAACTGCTATTGATCCTGGTTTAACACGTAAGTCAATGGTTCTAGCCGACGCCATTGAATATCCGCTACATGATTTATTATTTGATAAGCGTGGATCACTGGCATAAGTAGTAGTTACACAAATATTGAAACTGCCAGTAGACGTAGGAAAATTGAAATTTATTCCAGCAGCACTGCAATTTACCCTGAAAGTTGTTGATGCGTTTGGAGCAAGCGCAGCTCCAAGAGATCCTTGAAG
>Ga0115556_1002156_pt1 | contig 13230 bp, 15 predicted proteins | sample COGITO_mtgs_1104_5_FD_87282 | JGI IMG/M metagenome (GOLD analysis project Ga0115556, IMG submission 87282) | Pelagic marine microbial communities from North Sea - COGITO_mtgs_110414 | ecosystem: Environmental > Aquatic > Marine > Epipelagic | place: Germany:Helgoland, sampling site Kabeltonne... | reverse complement strand
GCGCTCCCCTCGCTGCGGGGGCGTGCGCGGGCGTCCGGTGGTGGGCGGGCGCGCGTGTGCACTGTGGCGGGGGGGGGGGGGGGGGGCAAATTCGGGCAGAACGTGGAAGATTTCATCTTCCATGGCGGCCTCCTCGACCTCCCCCTCGACCTCGCCAACCTCCGCCTGAGACTCCCCGTTCGTCAACGCTTGAAAGTCGGCCTTTTCCCCCGTGGTGTCCATGCCCCTCTTCTTTAGCTCCGTCTTTGTTCGGGGTCGTGGGGGCGGGCGTCGTGGGGGCGCGCGGGGGGGCGGACAGGCGCTGAAGGAGCTCTGCCTTCTTCCCGGTCGTGTCCAAGTCCCGCTTCTCCAGTTCCGCCCTCCTTACCTTACCTTACCTTCAATTTCGAGAAGTCGAGCACCTCGAGGGCGGAAGCGGGGGAGGCCGCGGTTAGCAATACGCTAGTACTCCGGCGGGAGGAGCGCTTGGGCGTCGTGGCGGTGGTCGTGGTCGTTTCTGGGTAGGCCTCCACCCACCAGCTGCCGAATTGAAAACCCTAATGCAGAAATTCGGGGCTGTGGATGGAGGAAAGGAGGGTGAGATATCTTTTTCCGAATTTCGGGATTCGCTTGTTCTCATCAATTGCTGTGATTTCAGCAAAATTGCAGACGAATGGATGCACTATTCTGGTGAACATGGATCGTCGTCTGGTGGAGGGACGACTGTGGATAACAATCAGCACAGCTGGGGCCCGGCGCTGAGTGGAGGGATTAGCGCTGGGATCAGCAGGACTATCGTTGCTCCGTTGGAACGTTTGAGGATGCAGATGATCTGTGACGGCAGTCGATTCAACGGGTCGACAATCACGTGTGCAAGGAGTGTCCTTCGGGAGGAGGGAGCTCTAGGATTTTGGAGAGGAAACGGCGTCAACATGCTCAGAATTTTTCCGCAAAATGCTGTTGCCTTCACTTGTAAGGTTTCGATCAAGAAGGCGGTGGAAAATCAATTTGGGAAGGGTTTGCCTCAGACTATAGCGTCGTCTTCTCTCTCTGGCTGCGTCTGCATCTCGTCCGTTTACCCCTTGGATCTGATTCGAGGCAGGATTACGACGTCTCCCGGTGCTTACAATGGGGTAGTGGATGCATTCAAAAAGATCGTGAGCGTTGAGGGGACCAACGCACTTTTTAAAGGATTAGCACACGCGAATGCATGGGCTGTGCCTTACTATGCAGGAACGTTTGTTTCTTACGATTATGCAAAAGAGTTTTATGTGAGCTATGGTGTCCGTGAAGATGGAGAGGTGAGTGGTCGCAATGCATGCAACTCGAATTTTAGTAATATACTTGGTTTTTAACACAGAGATGATCAAAATATAACGACACAATGCAGCGCGTGGTTGGCCCGATTGTTGGGTTAGGGTTAGGAATGTTTGCGGGAGTTTTTGGGACTTGTTGCGGTTTCCCGCTAGAGAGCGCTCGAAGGAAACTTCAAATGCAGGGGACCAATGGTCGCCCTTTCGTTTATAGTGGAATTCTGGACTGTCTGATGGGGACGCTGAAGAATGAGGGAATTGGAGGTGTTTTTCGTGGTGTAGGCGCGAACTGTGCAAAAATGGCACCAGCGAGTGCAATCACATTCGCTTGTTACGAGCGAATTCTAGAGACTGTTAATAGTGTATAGATATAGAAGTAAACGTAATATTTGTTGAATTGCACCTCTTTACTAAATCTCTGTAGTCACCGGCTTGTAACGTTCTCTCCTGCTCCCAAAGGGCTCCGAACATCTTCCCCATAATTCCTATTAGAGCCGTCTGTTTGAAAGGTCTTGGGTTCTCCGGATGTGTCCCGGTAGTAATCACTACCTTCGTACGGTCCAATCGTCCTGCAATTGGCGATAACATAGTCCCTAAAGTGAACATACCCTACCCCAACACTCATCATCCCAGAGAGCAAAGCAATGAGTGATACAACGCGGTTGCAAAAGTAGAGAAAGGGTCCGTAGAATTGAAGGAATGTAATTGGTTGGACTTCCTGCAGAAAGGGGAGGGTATATAAAGAAACGACAGTGATTTGTGAGTTGTGAGTTGTGAGTTGTGAGCGCGCTTCGTAACGTTAAAAAATTCATTGCTTTTGTGAGAAATTTTGAGTCACAACAGACCTTGTAATTGTTTCCATCGCCGTTGTCGTCGCCGTTTTCTTCGCCACTGCCCTCGTTGCTGTCACCTTCATCACCGTCGTCGTCACCTCCATCATCTCCATACGCATCATCATCAGCATCATCATCAGCAGCATCATCTCCATACACATCGTCAGCATCATCAGCTCCATACACATCGTCGGCCTTGGCACCGTCGTCATCAACCCCCCAAACATTGTCCAAGTCATCTTGTGAGTATGATGAAGCTTCTATAACGCCCTCGTCGTTCGCATAATTCAAAGTCATGCTAACAGACAATAAAAATGAGAACAAAAACAGGAGCAGCAAATTATAACTCAACCACTTGCTAGGTCGAAGACTTTGTAAACCAGGAGGGTAGACGTACTCCAAACGGGTCAATGTATTTTGATGCGCGGATTGCAAGTACTTTGGGGGCGGGATGGTCGGCTCCTGGGGCAAGGAGGTCCTCCTCTCTCCCTTGAGAAATGAATTTGTCTCCCCTGCTTCTTCGCCGTGTGGGCCTTTTTTTTTACGACGTTGCCGGCCAACAACCATTCCGTGGAAATGTGGGAAATGTGGTCCAAGGCGTTGTCTTGATAAAATGCAGAAGTATTGCCAAATTTTTTATCATAATGTTCGCACCACGACTGCGTGCAAAAGCCCTCAGCGGAAAACCTTCCTAAATCCATTTCCGATGGCGTTGTCTTCACGGCAGCTTACAGCAGTCTTTCTTGTTCTCTTCGCGGGCGTATTTCACGGGGGATCCAGCTTTGTGGTTCACACCGGGACTGTCCCGAAAATTCTCAACGGGTGAGGTGGTCACTGAGTGTGGTATTGGGGGGATGATGAGAGCTCTTTATTCATTCTCCTGGGGATATAATGTGCATTATATCTTGGGCTTGACATCGAATTAGTACTCGCGCGAAAAATCCATTCAAATGGCTGCTGAACGGTTTTCACACTAGAATACTGATAATGCTAACACATTCCTTTTCCTCGTCAATCAACCAGCCCCTCCTTCCGTTCCCCCCCTCGTACCACCCGTTCGATAATGATGGCTCTCTTCGATGATCCTGATGCCCCTAAGAGTCTGACGCGTGATAGCGAACCTGAGGAATTCTTCAAGACAAACACTGACAAGATGTCCGATGCTGAGAAGGTGAGGATGGGATGGGGTGATGGGGTTGCTAGGATGGTGTTGCGTTTCTCGGTGCATTCTCTCGCTGGGGTTTACTACGTCTGGATCTTATTTCTGGATCTTATTTCTGGATCTTACGACTGGATCCTACTTCAATTATTCTAAATGCAGTCTGTCGGTTTCTGGTGAGGGATACCAACTAACAAACTGACTTTTTTTTCTCGCATTACCACCGCCACAACCAGCTACCCATTGCACTCGGCGGCCTGGCCTTCATTTCCATCCCGTTTCTTGCAGGTCTACTCGTCCTCTACAGCCAGAAATAAGCGCTTGCTTGCAGCCCCTCGAATAAGTTCATTCGGACGAGTTCTGGAGTGAGTTCTCGCTCGATTCAGGTCAGCGAAGGAGTTGAAATAAGTTGGAACACCATTAAAAGGTAGTACGCAATTGCAACAACGTTAATAGCCGTTATTAATAAAATTAATAATTCTCGCTTATTTCAATTCAAACGCTCGATACTTAGACGCGGTAAACCTTCCCCTCTCCCTCGTCCCACATTAAAAAGTTCTGCTCCTGCAATTCTCCCAGGAACCCAGCGAGGAGGTCAACATCAAGTTCGGGGATATTGTCCTGTATGTCTTGCACCAATAGTTCCGCATCTTCTGTCTCCTTAAACATATTTGCCAGGGTTGTCTTGAAAGCTGTCTGTACATCAGTCGTCACATCTTCGGCATTACCGTCGTCGTCCTTTTCTCCTTCATCCATACCGTCGTCCTTAGCTTTTTTGCTGAGATCGCTGTTGCCATTCTTATTGCTTTGGTCCCCGGCATTTTCCTTGTCGTCCACTCGCTTCCTTTTCTTCGAGGGGTCTTCCTCGTGATATAAGGCAAAACTCAGGACGTCCATCGCCTCCTTACAATCCTCCAAGCTAACCTCCGTACTCAGCCTTGCCTTGGCCATGGCACTGCTCAGACGAATTATAGTCTCCAAGCTTCGAGCAGTGACTGGTAGAGTTTTGTTGTCTTGTTTAGATCGCATCTCGGAGTAGCGGGTAGCGATGTATTCTCGGGCAGGCTCGGTTAAAGTTGGATTTTTTGTTTTGGCATAGAAGATATATTTTCGGAGGAAGTCCTGGCACAAAACGTCGCCTTCGTGGTCGTCCTCTCCGACACCACCCCCACTGCCGGCGTTCTTGACGGAAGTGTAGGAGTTGTTCCCGCCGCTGTGCGCCTTCTGCCAAATAATTTTCCTTTTTTCCTCCTCTTCTTCTTCCTCGTCCTCATCACTATCTCCCTGTTGCCCCCCAAGTGGCTCGGGCTCCATGTCGGTACCTTCCCTCCGGTACCTGTGCCCCCTCAGAACGTGCCCCGCAATCTTTCTGTCATTCTCGGGGTCCATCTGGTCCAAGACTATGAACAGCAGGTCGAATCGACTCAGCAACGAGTCAGGCAGTCCGATGTTTTCCTGGGGTCGGCGGGTTTTGTCGTACTGCCCATAAACGGGATTTGCGGCAGCGAGAACCGAGCACCGGGCATTAAGCGAGGCGTGAATGCCAGCCTTGGCAATGGTAACGGTCTGTTGCTCCATGACCTCGTGAATGGCGACCCTGTCTGCCTCGCTCATCTTATCGAACTCGTCAATGCAGACCATCCCTCTGTCAGCGAGGACCATGGCGCCCGCTTCCAGCCTGCGGTCCTTGGTGTCGGGATCGGATGTTACGGCGGCGGTGAGACCGACACCGCTACTGCCCCTTCCGGTCGTGCTGATTGCGAGGGGGGCCAAGTGCAGAGCCGATCGAAGGAGCTGTGATTTGGCTGTAGATGGATCTCCGACCATGAGGATGTTGATGTCTCCACGCAAGTGCGTGCCATTGTCCAAATTCTTCTCGCAACCCCCCAGAAGCTGGAGCGCCAAGGCCTTCTTGATGTACTCATGACCGTAGATGGAGGGCGATACGCTCCTTCCTAGAATGTCCAAAATATCGCTGCGTTTTCCGAGGGCCTTGATGTTCCTGATGTCGTCCGCATTGATCTCCAGCTGTGACGCATCCCCGCCAAGTACCTTGACATTGTTGGCAAGAACCACCGTTTTGAAGACTCCGGAACATTGCGCGGTGGCAGAAGTCGAGAGAGCACGGAACACTCCCATCGCCTGCACTCGGTCTCCTGGTTTTACTTGGTCGACCAAGTCATTGTCCAAAATTATGTCCACACTTCGAGGCAACTGCCCCATAGGCGCACGCTCGGGCATTTCCTGGATTGTAACCGTCTGCGAGAGGGAGAATTGGTAAAGCGTGAGGTCGTGAGCTCGTTAGTTTTCTATGCGAGACAAAGAATAGATGGTCAAGCAGATTCCAATGTTGACTGACTGATCGCATCGTACCTGGTGGTCTTTATATTTGCTAAGCCCGTATTCCATCTCCAATGGGTTGCTGTCCTTGTCCTTGGTCGGGTACACATTGTTAGTAATGTCCTGGATTCGGTCGGGGATCTCCATTCCATTGTCGTCGATCTCGGGCATGCCCAGCTGTTGTGTTGGGGAGTTCAGGATTGCGATTGTGCGGGGGGTGAGATTAGATGAGATTAAAGTGAGATGAGATGAAATGAGATGAAATGAGATGAGATGAGATGAGATGAAATGAAACAAGTGCTAAAATTTCTCCCATAAAAAGGAGGAGACAAGGGTACCCACCTCCAACGCAGTGCTGTCCCTGTACACCCTCTGCTGTGTCTCTCCTGTCGCGGGGCAATAATGAACGCTTTGAACAATTTTGGGGCGAACAGTACTGTCAAAAGCGCATGGCAGTGGGGTTAGATACGTTGAGAGAGAATCACAGCAGAGTCCAAGTAAGGGTAAGCTCTACCCAGCAGAACGAACGCAGCAATCTCACCTGCACTTTGTCACGATCCCCTCCACACATACCAACCTCCTCAAACAGCTGCTCAAAAGGCCCCTGGGAGAAACATGGTTGCTGCCAAAGCTCCCCTCGAAACCTATTCTCAACGTAATGCCATCGTTCTTTAATTTCGTATAGTCCGTGGACTCTGAGGCAGCAATCTCATTCGCGGCGGCCTCCAGAGCGATGAGGTAAGGAACTGGAGTCGCCATCATTCTGTTCACAAGCGAGCTGTCCAAGCCACGGAGATCGTTCAAATTCACAATCACCCTAGGTCCGCCCTGACTAGCGAGGTTATTAGAGGAAGAAGAGGAACCAGTCCGAGCGTTTTGGAAGAGAGAGCAAGAACGCACAATCTTGTCCACATAGTCATTCTTCTCATCTCGGAGGTACTCCGTAAACTGTGTGCGAAGCTCCGCCTGAGAGAGGGAACTCATTGATCCTAAGGAGGTTTTGGGAAATCAAGCCGGAGAGAGAGTGGTCGAATGGGACTGGAAGAGGTCAATAGGGCTGTAAACCGCACTAATTCCCAGAGCTAGCAGACAAAATGCTGAGTTTGAGCGGGGATTTTTGTAAGTGTTATTCGTAGACGAAGCTGGTTCCGGCAGTTTTTCCGTGAATTCGCAGAAATATGTGATGTAGTGGGTTGGAGCAATGAGCAGAGGCAAAAATCCGTAGGGGAGGGAGCAGGGAAAATTACAAATCTGAATGCATTGCCAAATGGCAAGGCTAATTTCGTAGAAGCTAGTTAGTTCATTTTAACCCAACTTTTTCTCCTGCCAGCGATATCCGTAGTTTTCTGTACTTGTGTCCGGTGGTAACCTTCTTCGACTAAAAACAAACATTTCGGGACCCTCTTCCATGTCGGCTCGGATTCGATACAATAAGTTAGTGGTGGTGGTGAAGCAGACAGCATATGAAGAGTACTCTGCCCTGAAGTTGCGCGGAAAAGCCCCACGGGCGCTGCGATGGGGGCGTCTTAAGTCTCGTTATGAGACCCACAACTCGTGTGTAAATAGTGTGGTGAAGACGCTGAAGAACATCAGCAAGTCCACGGAGGGCGGTGTTTCTTTCAGTGTGGTCAACCGCGTGGACTTCGATCGCCAGCATTTACAGGGTGTGGGCTTAGTAATTGCTGTTGGGGGTGATGGAACGGTCCTGAGTTGCAGTCACTTGCTAGACAATGGAACGATCCCCCTCCTGGGAATCAACAGGTGCGCAGTCGCTGAGTTGACCGAGACGAGACGAGAAGCTATTGAGCGTTTGTACTTTTTTATCCTTTAATTAATTTAACACTAACAATCCTCTGGGCGTAATAATGACATGAATGTGACATGAATGTGACATTAAAATTGAAAACAGCGATCCTTCTACTGAGCTGGAAAAGACGAGCGTAACTCAAATTGTTGATGAGAGACGATCTTACGGTGCCCTTTGTATGCTCACAAGTGAGGATATGGTCGACCAGAGTGAAGCGCTTGACCACCTCCAAGACGTGATTTTTGAGGGTAATACTGCTGGTGAGAAAGTGGGTCAGGCGGTCATCAGCAACAGGAAGCGTGTGCAGTGCACCATTAAGAGTAGCTATAGCGAAACAAAGTTGGTTCCGGGGCTGAATGATTTGTTGATAGCCAACCCCATCCCTGCAGCTGTTTCGAGGTTTAGAATGGGAAGTGCAGTGCTTGCAGATCCTTCTCTACAGGTAAGGGGAAGCTGCATGAAAGTGGAAAGTCGAAAAAAAGTCGGGCTTTTTGTCTCTCTATTTTTTTTTGCCCGTCGTATGGTGTGCCCGTTGTGTGCCCGTTGTGTGCCCGTTGTGTGCCCGTTGTGTGCCCGTTGTGTGCCCGTTGTTTGCACATTATGAGCCTTCTTCTATAAACCAAAACACCTAACACTCTAACAAATATTGGCAGAACCGAAATGCGATCAATATTGAAGGAGCCACTCGATTTCACAACCAAGTGTACTGCGTGAATGATTCGATAAATGTGTGGTCTTCGGGTATCTGGGTATGTACTGCGACAGGCAGCACGGCGGCGATGGCAGCAGCCGGAGGAGAGAGGATGCATTATTCGAGCGGCGACTTGCAGTACAAAATCCGGGAACACCTGGTTGAGGCGCACAATATTGACAAAGTCAAAGGAAAAGACTTTGGGCGCGTCAGCCCAAATGGAAAAATACACCTGCGCTGGAACTCGCACTACGGGAAGATATATATTGATGGCTCTCACCTCTCTCATGATATACAACTTGGGGACGAAATTTTGATTGACTGCCATGCCCCGGAGTTAAAGATTTTTATGAAGAAAGAGCAGCTCGAGCGGATTGATAAATTAACAGGAGATGGAGGACAGCAGATGTTATGCTAGCAGCAAATTGGTTTAGGTACGAAGACATGCTAATGTTGTTAATTGACTTCTCAATGACTATAATATATACATTCGCCACTGTTGTAAATAATTCGTCTCGTTTGCTTAAATGTATCGCCTCAGAGAGTTGAAAGAGATGCTTCCTGCCGATCTTGCTCTCTCCTGGTGGTGCTTTTGGAGTTATTTGGAGTCAGTGTTTTGCTGGTGGCTGTGTAAGGTTCGTCAACGTCTTACTGTATAAGGCGTCGTCAAGCGGGAATTTCCCGATCATTCTAATTCCTCTAGCTCGGCAGATCTTGCCCTTTCCGTTCGAGGTATCCATCCACTGGAGGAACGCGACAATCTGGAAAAATTGAACAAACGAGAGAACATATCGAAGTTTTCGGTTGTTGTTAGGACGGGTTAGATGGACAACAACAGAGCCCTACCATGATGTCGCTGAAATCACCTCGCCTCTCTCTTACCTTGCTTTCCGTGTTCTTGTTTAACTGATCGTCCTCATCTGTAACAGCTCCCTCGGCCCCCGCTGCTTTTTCGCCTCCAAGGTCAACGTTGTACATATCTCGCATGGCACTACTCCGAGACCAATTCACGCTGTCTGCTATGAGCCCGACGAACTCCAAGAAGATCTCGAAGGTAATGCCTATGTTGACATCGTTGACAAACTTATGGCCCGCTTTCAGGTCAGATCCATTTTTCTGTAGCAAATTCGTGAAGATGGAGAGAGCAAAGCTTCCGGTCGTCAACTCGGGGATCAAGCAGAAGTCTCTGAGGAAATTCATAATCTGGGGGAAACATACAAACTTTACTTTGTTCGAGAGAGGTGACTGCAATTTCGCCGACGTCGTCGCGTAGTGCACGAAGATTTGTTTGAGCTGTAGACGTGTGTTCGAAGATTTGAGGATGTGAAAGACGGTACTGTGCCATCCAGGTCGTTCAAGAGATCTTATCCGAATGCTGGCTTCTTTTCGGGTCTTGATGGGACTCATCAAATCATGCTGAGGAGGGGGATGGGGGAGGGGGCGTGGTGACGGAGTTAGCAAGGTGGCTCAGCAAGAGGTAATCCGGTACTCGATCCTATCACAATAGAATACGAACGAGGGCAGAAACACCAATAAACAACACTTACCTCTGCCTTGCTAATTATGGCCTCTTCCATTCCACCTCCGCTTTGGCTGATCTTCGTCAGCCGTCTGGTCATATGCTTCAGTAAAGTGGTTCTCGTTTTATCCTTCGATGAGCTTGCCTTGACCAGGTAGAGCGTGAAAAGAACCTTGCAGAAGGATTCAAAATCAATGCCTGTTCTAGACGCCTTTCGAGAAAGCTTTCCGACCCGCGCAATTTGAAGGTCTGCTTCTGCCAAGCAGCACAGCTTCAAATCTTCCGTAAAGAATTTTCGGCAGAAAGAGTTGGGTAGGACTCCGAAAATGCTCATAGTACTCGCGTTTGTGGTGAGTAGTAGGTAAAGAAAGGTGGTCTCAATTGCGTTGGCAAATTCAACCAAAAAATGTTGGTCTGCTTCGGCATCTTGAGCCTCGGTATTTAGAAATTTCTTGGCGATTTCGTAAGCGAATTCTTTGTTGTTGTTGATGTTAAGGCTGTCATCATTCTCGCCTTCATTGTCAACGGCAGCAGATACGTCGTCATTACTGCTGTCATCATAGATGAGATGATTTCCTCCGTCGAATTGTTTCTTCTCGTCGCCGTTTTGATGATGGTGATGATGGTGCTGATGATGGTGGAAAGGGTTTTGTGTCCTTTCCCTTCTCTCTCTCCTTCTCTGGCTGGCAGCGCGCTTCGCCTCGAAGCGAAGCACATTTACGCTAGCCACCTCCTCCTGTGCCATCAACATCCTTTCAGTCGCAAGTGACAACTTCGATTCACAAATGTTCAACGATTTCTGAAGGAACTGAATCCTGTTTGTCAGTATATCGATGTCGTGCGCACTTGTCATCGTCTGAGTCTGCTTCTTGTGAGTATGCTTTTTTATCTTTTTTTGAGCCTGGAGCTGCTGCACAAATTGTTGTTGTTGTTGCGAAGTTTGAGAGCTCTGAGAAATTTCATTTTCATTGTGACTGTCATCGCCATCTCCGTCATCTTCATCGTGATCATGATCGTCGTGGAGGTGGTTCACTAAGTCATCGCTCAGCTCTCGCTGCCTTGCTCGCAGCATCTCGAGCACAGGAATTGCATGACTTAGCAGTTCTTCCTCGCCATCGTCGACGCTGCTGTCCACTTCAACCATGACGACTATCGCCTCGATTTTTTCTATTACCTGATCGACACTCATTAGGTCAGGAAGGAGCTGGGGGAGGGGGGGGAGGTTGATGGTTGATGATGGTGGGGGTTAGGGTGTTAGGTGAAGAGAAATATAAAATTAGAGATCAGCTAAAGGCGAAATATTCGCACTAACGACGTTAGGGCACAGCACAGCACCGTTTGCGCGTGCGCGTGCGTGTGCGTGTGCGCGTGCGTGTGCGTGTGCGTGTGTGTGTGCGCGTGCGTGTGCGTGGACGGTTCTTCCTTCGAACACACTTTGTGTCGTGTCACGCACCACACCTTCTGACTCACCTTTCTCTTCCTCGTAACATCCTCTTCACAAGCCAACAACATTTGATTCAACAAACCGACGACGTCCACAAAAATATCATCGTCGAACGGGAAAATCTCAAAGAAAACACTGAAATGCTCCATTGAAAGGTACCCGGTGAGGATTGAAGACGTGTGAAGGTTTAGGGAAAAAGCATACAGAAGACTAGCACACGGTGCTACTACCTGCTTCTGTCTCCTGTGCCTGAGGATCCCCTTAGCCACTACGTCGAACAACCCTCGGAGGAAGAATTCTGACTTCTCGGAACTCTGTAGCTCGTCCTCGACCTCAAATACGCACAGATATATGATGTCAAATGAAGTAGAAATCAGGGGAATCGAGAAATGGTGGTGCTGAACGGTGAAAAGGAGCCGCTCTATGAGACCGAGATGTACGAGGTGAGTTTTTATCGTTAAACCGCCCTCCACACCAGCGCGGGGGCTAGGACTAGGGCTAGTGCTAGTCGAGGAAGGAGAAGTTGGAGGGAGCAGAGAGTCGCCACAGGAAGAAACAAGGAGATGCAAGTACCTCAAAATTGTGAGCTGCCATTTCACGTCGCGAACCTTGACCCTCATTGCTTGCATCGCGCGACGAGGGAGGCCATTCATACCAAGAGCCGAGAAAGGATCTGCTGCTGCCGACGCCAAATCTGAGGCTTCCACACCAGCTCCAGCCTTCGACTTGTCTTCACCGCTGCCGTTGGAGAGGGTCAGCCCAATAAGATTGCAAACGAGCATGACTATCCTGTGGTCCTTGCTTGCGTTAAAAGGAGCATTCGCGACGATCATGTGCAAACTCTTATTGATCAGGTTGCAAGCATCGCCATTGACAGAAGTTGTTACCTTCTCAAGGATTAATGAGTTCTTCTCATCACTGCCGGAAGGCGCCTGTGAATCCTCGAACTTCCACTTACGACTCTCAATCTCCTTAGCCGAAGGCTTCGTCCTTTTATCCCGTGTTATTAGCGAGGCCAACTCGGCAACATTCTCCAACCAAATATTTTCCTCCCTCTCCGGGCTCAGTTCAGTATTGTTCCTCGCGCACAGCTCCAAAGTCTCCAGCACCTTGTTCACAGATATTATCGTCGATCGGTGCGAAAACGTTTGCGGATGGCATTTTGTCAGAGCGGTTTCCACGGCCCGGGGCACTGGGGGGTCAGAGCCAGGACTATGTTGCGGGGGACGGAGACCACCGTTGTTAATCATTCAAGAAGGAAAATCAGAATTGAAGAAGGGCGAAGATGTGTACTGGACTTGTGCTCGATAGACAGGGTGGAAGAAAAGGAAAAAAGGAGAGAAGAAATAATAGAACAGATACCCTTGTGAATTTCCGCCATCCATCCCGAATCCCGAAGTTCGAACGGGGAACGGGGTGAGCAGATCTTGAGAGAGGAGGAGGAGGATGGGAGGATGGGATTCGGGAATGTAAGGAGATGCAGGATGAAATACTACCTTCGTCTATAACATCGATCACGATTTTATAGTCAATAAAAATGTTGTTAAACAACATCGACGGTAAAAAAAACATCGATGGTAAATCAAGCAGCATTTGAGCAGGCAGTTGTCAAAAACAGCTCAGAGCAGGAAAGGGGAATTTTCCCCTCCTTGCCTGACACTTCGATCTTCGGAGTGAACAGCCCACAGATGGCACAAATAAGAGCCAAAAAGACCCTAAATGACCCAAAATCGAGTGACCCTATCGTCGACAAAACTAAAAATTGCTATTTCCTTACCTTAAATAAATTTTTATTTTACAAATCACTTTCATGACATTATTAAGTATAATTTATCATAATATTGTCTTTGAAAAATATATATTAAATATTTTTGTAATATATATTATTATTATTATTATCTTTAAAAAAATTTAATTTTATAAATAATTTAAAGATAGAGTTTTTTTTTATTTTCTTATGTGAAAATCATATAAAATTTTACAAATAATATAAAAGTATATTTTATTTTATTAAATAATTTTGAGAGAATTTTGACCGAAATATAGCTCCAAATTCAACTTTTTTAAATCCTCTCTGTGAGATCTGTGAGAGAGTCATCTAACGGGGGGTGTTATTTGTGTGAGAGAGGCACCATTGTGGCGTGG
>Ga0115556_1002153_pt1 | contig 13241 bp, 10 predicted proteins | sample COGITO_mtgs_1104_5_FD_87282 | JGI IMG/M metagenome (GOLD analysis project Ga0115556, IMG submission 87282) | Pelagic marine microbial communities from North Sea - COGITO_mtgs_110414 | ecosystem: Environmental > Aquatic > Marine > Epipelagic | place: Germany:Helgoland, sampling site Kabeltonne... | reverse complement strand
TGTGTTGTGCTGTGTTCTGCCTCCCCGCCACTCTGCTTTCGCTCTCAATCCTTGTACGCATTATCTCACCAGTGCGCTTATTTATGACAACGACTACTTAGTATTTCGGCGACGTCCTCCCCGCCAAGCTTCAGTCATAATCACAACTATGAGAACAGCCCAAGCGCAACCTTTCGCAACGCTCCTATGAACATGCATCCCCAGCAAAATGACTTGACTGTTGTAAGGGATTCTCAGTGGTCTGTCACGCCATTGTCAATGCCAACAGGGGATGATGATGGTGCGGCTTTTTACACGCACAACGACGACAATAACGGCAAAACTGTCCCAGTCACCAAACAACAGCTAGATGATTGTAACAAAAATGCTGTGAGTGGTACAAGGCTTAATTTCAATGCTCTGCTGTCTCCTGTGGCGCAGGAGATTAAAGAGGAGGAGAGAAAACAACTGGTGCAACAACCGCAGCAAGAAGATTTCTTTTCGGCCGAGCCGCCCTCGAAGATCCATCACCAAAAGACGATCGCTTTTGAGCTCTCCTCCACCGCCACAGGCAGCACTGCCTCACTTTTGGGAAAGACTCCGAGCCAGCAACGGATCGACACAAAGACACCGACAACAACAATCCGTGTTGATGATTTGAGCTCCTCGAACATTGGCGTCAATGACAAGACGGTTTTACAGCACCCCTTGAACTCGCTTAGCGATATTCCCCACGTCAATGGCATCATCGACGACGTCGACATCGACCGCCCTCCCTCACCACCAAGCAGCAGGAAGTTGCTTAATACTTTCTGCAGCAACCTGTCTCCTATTAAGAATTCTAATTGTAATGACAATGACATGAAAGGTACAAGTAGTAGCGACGTTGTCCAAAGCAAAGAAGACGGTTGCAGCAACAAGGAATACAATAGCAAAAACGGTTTGGATGAGAACGACTCAGAGAACCAGAACAACACCTCGATGAACGACACTTCAATGAACGACAACTCTATGAACACCACAGCGACTGCCACGGAGAGTACGCCGACGACTATAAAAGCGCGACCAATGCCAGATATGACCGCCTTCGACGCAGGGAATCACGTAAGCCGACGGACATCCAAGGGAGGACCTGGGACACCTATTTCCTCCCCTCTGCTTTGTCCCCCGACGCCTGTGCGAACCCCCAATTGGGCGCACGAGCCCCTCACTCCTGCTCTCCTTTCTCGACAGGATTCGCTCTGCACGACCAAGGTTCTTGCTTCCGATGTATTTATGGACGTCGATGCGGATATCCATCACAGCATGAATGTCATGATGGATAGAGATAACTTCTTCCTGGTCGATGACTTCAACAACACGCACAACAATAACAGTGGCGGCGCTATTGATAGCTGCAACAAGAATATAAATAACGTGAGCAATATCAACAGCAACAGCGTCAACAACAGCAACAGCGTCAATAACAGCAGCAACAGTAATAATACCTCTGCGAGCAACAATAACATTCGCCCCGTCAGTCTGCACGTCCAAATTCCAAACGAAAGCTACTCGTACTCTTCACCTGCGTACTTCAAATCCCTTAGCGGGCATGACGGGGACGGAATGGACGAAGAGAATGACGAGAACGACAACCACAACTGTAACAATAACAACAACAATAACAATAACAAAAACATGCACCAGCAACCACATCAGCATCCACATCAGCGTTCACATCGCGAAAATGACGTTGTGACCTTTGCCACCGCTTTTGAGAACTTGGGACTTGTCGGCAGCGGCGCTTTTGCGGACGTCTACAAGGTGAAGAGCCGGGCTGACCAGCAACTCTATGCCATCAAGAGAAACAGAAGACAGTTCCGTGGAAAGAGAGACAGAGAGAGAGCTCTGGCTGAGGTCAGGACCATGCAGAAGCTCCAGTGTGAGAGCAATTCGAAACCTATCGGAGACGGAGGCGGTCGCGGACGGTCCCCTTACTTGCTGCGGTTCATCAAAGCCTGGCAAGAAGATGGCTACTTTTACTCTCAGACTGAACTTTGCAGCAGGTGCAACTGCAGACACCTGCTGTCGGCCATTAGTACGGAGTGGACCGTCGCTAAATTGAGGTATCCGAGCCTTATCCGGCATTTGGGCGAAGATTTGTCCAAGAAAGATGCTGTTGCCGCGGGAATTCTAGATGGCAGCAGCAAGATTGATGATGTGAGCAGCGACGACGACGGGTTTCATCAAAACGACGACGACGTTGAAAGCTTCGGGAGATTCCTACCAGAGACCACTGTTTGGAAAATCTGCAGTGACTTATCCAAGGGGCTAGCCCACATTCACAAGCTCGGCATGGTACACCTCGATATGAAGCCAAGCAACGTCTTCTTCGCGGAGGATCCCGCCCTTGGGATCATCTGCAAGATTGGCGACTTTGGGATGTCAACGCCCATTGGCGTCAACGAGGATGGCCAAGAGGGGGATACCCTGTACATGCCAAAGGAAATCCTGCAAGAGGGTAGCCTCAAGGATCCCTCTGCAGACATATTCAGTCTAGGACTAACCCTATTTGAACTCTCAGCCGGCCCAACATTCGAACTTCCCAGCGAGGGAGAGCGCTGGCACGAGATACGGAATGGAACGATGAAGTATTTTCCGACCAACCGAAGCGATAGACTGCTAAAACTTGTGCGGAGCATGATCACTGCTGATGCCAGGATTAGAATAACAGCTGCTGGTATATCCGAAAGATGTGCTCAGAGGCAGGAGGAGTTGCAACGGCAAGCAAAGGATTTGCTTGACTTTGACCTTGACCTTGACCTTGACCTTGACCTTGTGCTTGAGGAACGCAATAAATCTTTTCTAGCGGACTTTCTCGCTGACGTCCAAACCGTCGAAGCACAGAGAGAGAGGCAGCTCAGCGCAACCTACAGAGCTTCACGTAGTCGCAGGTTCACCCCTACCAACGGCATCTTAGCGGCTGGGGCTGGGGCTGGGGCTGGGGGGGCAGCCAATGACGATGCGGCGAACAGGGTATTCACTCCCACCCCCTCCCATGAGAGCCAAGGCTTTTTCTGAAGGGGGGGAGGGGGGGGAAGAGGACAGGAGAGGAGAGGAGAGGGGTGCTAGGTGGTCGGTGCTAGGTTGGACCTAACCACAACCTAAACCACAACCACCTAAACCACAACCACCCACCGTTCCCGCTTCCCTGTAAAATAGTGTTATAAAAAAGTATTTTTTTTGCGGACCTAATTTGTTGTAAGCTTGTTCTAGCTTTAGAAATGTACCATAGACCATAAACACGCAAATATACATAATTACGCTATTTTGGGCTGGCGTGGTTTTAGTTGGAAAAATTGTCAAAAACAGCTCAGAGCAGGAAAGTGGAATTTTCCCCTCCTTGCCTGACACTTCGACCTTCGGAGTGAACAGCCCACAGACCACACACACCCCTGTTAGGGTTACACACACCCCCTGTTAGATCACAAATGCCCAGACTAAAAAATTTTGAATTTCGTTTACTTAAATACATTTTTGTAATACAATTTTCTTTCTTGATATTATCTAGAAATATAATATAATTATTTTGAATCAATAATTTTCAAAATATTTAATCAAATATATATTAAATTTTTATATTTAAAATTTAAAATTTTTATTATCAAAAATAATAATATTAAATATATTAATTTTTTGAGAACTATATTTTTCAAAAAAGTTATAAATCTTCATTAATAATATAATTAAAAGAAATTGTAATACAAAAATGTATTTAAGTTTACTAAATTTCAGGTCGATTTCCTCAGAAATAACTAGCCCATAACCTTGTTGTAGTAGGTCAAATTGTTAGCTGGTTAACGGTTAGAGTCTTAGAAAGGGGTTGGAGAAAAAGGGGGAGATCCAGATTTCAGGTCGAGGATTTCCTTAGAAATAACTAGTTTGGTTCTTTTCATTTGATTATTGTTGTTTTTTGTTGTTTTTTGTTGTTTCACTGAACACTCACTGAACCAAGGAAAAACTAAACAAGCAACGGAAACATCACATCCCGCAAGCCAAGCAACAAAGAAGAGCAAAACTTTCTAAACATCTCATAAATTATACGCTACATATTTTCAGTCCGGATACTCCATATCCCCCGGTCAAACCAAGGCGAATGACCCTCCAATGTGTCTGGCAGCCGTGTCGTTCTCTCTCCTCCGTTCCTCCCTGTTCCATCTCCAATTCCAGCACAGCGAGATGATGAGCATTTCGCTGAAGAAGGCAGCAATTTCAGCTGTCAAGAGCCCCAGGAAGACGACGGTCCACTCTTCCTTGTTAAACTCGTGAGTAATGTAAACAAAGGCTGAAAAAAACGCCAGGGAAAAAGACCCACCAACGAAAAGCAGCAGACGCCCGGTGATTTGCAGGATACAATTAGCTGATCGAGTTGTTGTGACTTGAACAATTCTTGCTCCTTTTGCAACCTTTTGTAGTGTCGACATTTCCGTTTTTTTGTATTCTCTTTGCACAGCGCTGAATCGTGGTACCAGAGAAACACAGCATCTTTTCGAGAGCGTTCTTACCGCTAGGTGCTCCAAGAATAACCCGTAAAGATAATTACATATTGGGATCACAGCGATGCTCATGAAAGTCAGACAAGTAATGTTGAGAGTGTTGCCTATTTCTTTGCACATTGCTGTCTTACTTGTACTCTTAATCTGTTTGCGTTGTTTTCTTGGCAAGAACTCAGCTTGGTACTCCACAGCGGCGCATAAGCAAAAATCTAAGCACAGGACGCAAGCCATCACAAAAATCTTTTGCCGCCTTGTGAAAGGGTTAGCTGGGTGGCAGAAGAAAATGGAGATCCACGAATGGTAGTTTTGCAGGAAGAATAACCAATCTATAAATTTCCGATATGTTTCAGACCCTGCCCTACTCCCAACGAAATGAGTCCGGTTGTGCAAAAAATAGTCATTGATATTCTCGTCTCTGATGTTGTTTTCTTGTATTCTCAACTCCCCACTGGGTGGTGGGTGTTGGTTCTTTTGTGAATCACAATCGTCCATTTTCGTTCTGAGTAGCGGAGCGTCTGTTTCTGTCTCGATTTAAGCAGAAACCGATAAGCATTCACCCCAAATAAAGATAATTAATAATTTTCTATTTTTTCGAGATGATTCATTTCATTATTCATTGATTCATTTGGTCGGACCCAAAACTCAAAAAACTCCATTTTGGTGCCCTCTATTTGACGGCAAAAAACGTTTACAGTTCTATATAGTAAGGGATAATGCGCGAACGGGCACGTTCTGGTGCTATCTCATCTCCCCCCACTGACCATATACACAGAACAAATACAAATCCATTTTTGCTCTTACCAACATCATCGTTATTGGAGAGGGGGGGGTTAGGGGACGATGTTAATCAAGGTCAAGATTTTTGGCGGCAAAATGTATCTTCCGTTCCGTCGCTCTACTTCTCTCTTTCTAATTTTTAAAGACGCCACTGTTTATTTTCTCTACTCCCCCCTTCCTCCTCTTCCTCATCTTTGCTTCCCTCTTCTTCACTATCCTCATCACTTTCATCTTCCTCACTGCTACTATCGCCATCAGTTGTTCCAATGGGCGGCAATGGGCCCTCCTCCAGTTTCTCTTTGAACAAATCGAAATTCTTTTCGTACCTACTCGCCATTTTTTCAGCATCCTCAGCCCTCCCAAGTCGCTCATAAAGTCCAGAGAGCTCCATATAAATGCTTGCCATACTGGCTAATCCACCATTATTCTTTACCCCTACTTCTCCCTCTCTAATATCTATCAACCTCTCGTACATAGCACACGCCATCTCATCGTCTTTGGCTCCAAGCATAATTGCCCTTGCACTATATTCTAAACACCTCAATGTGATTTTGTGTGTCTCCCCAAACTCCCTCTCACTCAAATCTAGGGCACTGCTTAAAGCCTCCTCAGCCATTCCGAGCTCACCTGCTTGCATATATTGCAAACCTTCCTTTACACTTTCTTGCACCTCCTCCTGAATCATACTGTGTTGTTTCTCAAAGATTGAGAAGGCAGAAAGAAGAGAGTATTTAGAAATTGGGAATTAATGGTGGCAGAAAATTAGGAATTCTCGCAAATAGGTACTAGAGTTGAGGTTAGCGTCGGACAAAAATAAATACTTTTCTGGCAGGGTTTACTCCAAAAGCTTCCGTTTACCAAGAAAAAAGAAGTCGTTTGGTTTTTTTTTAGAAAATTTTAAGCATGATCCAAATAATTACCAATACGACCACAAAATAATGAGTACTCCAATTTTGAAGATGGCACGTGGTCGACAAGCTTTGACCAACGTCCTAACTAAATCGAACAGTAATTCAAATATAGAAATCAGCACAGGGAGCCAAAATAACAAGCCCGGAGAAAAAATGAGTATGAACTCCAACTCCAACACATGGGAGCAGCACAGCAGTGCATTACGAATGTGGATGAGAAGTAACCCACTGAAGCTTGGAATTCCAAATGACGGGTGTTTCGAAACGATAATTGCACAGCTGGATAGAGGTGATAAGTTTGAGAGTGCCAGGGACAAGTGCTGGGACCACGTTTTGATGGAACTGAGGCATTGTGGGGGGAGCGTGGACGGGCTAGGTTTCGATTTCAGCGGCCTCCTAGCTTTTGACGAGAGTAAGGATAAAATCATGGCCGACATTGAGAACATCACTCCCGAGAGGAAATGCACCGGCACACCTACTGGGAGAGGGGGAGGGAGTGCTGCTGTCATGGCTCTCAAGAATTCTCGCATGACGGAAGAAGATAACAAGGGGGAGGGAGAAAAAAGTAACTTGGTCATGAAGTTGAACATGGAAGACGAGTTGAAGTTGGATCTCAATATCATAGCGGGCGACAAAAATGACAATAATAACAATGACAATGACAGCAGCAACATGTGTGGAAGCATGAGTGCGCGTGAAAAGGAAACCCCATGCAATTTTAACGACGTGGAGCTCATCAAAAGCAACGAAAGCAACCGCGCCCAGACTGCGAATGCACCTGCCGCAAAGAAGCCCCAGACAATGATGGAAAGGCAGGAACTATGGATGAAAAAGAAAGAGGAGAAAAACCAAGAGAAGCAGAGACTGAAGGAAGAGGCGCTCCTTGCCAGCGTAGTAAGTAAACCTGACGTCGGAAACAGCAAGAAATCGTTTGAAGCCATCAGGGCCAAGAGAGAGGCGCAGCAGAAAGAGACAATGAAACAGCAAGCGGAGAAAGACAAGGCTGCAGCCAACTGGAACAAGGTCAAGAAGTCCGTTGTCAAAGGTGGAGGTGGAGGGAAGGGAAACAAAAACTCAAACAAGACGAAGCCAAAAGCTGTAGAGAAATCTAGGGAGCAGCAAAAGGCAGACGACGAGAAAAAAGCCGCCCAGAAAAAAGTGAAGGAAGAGAGAGAGCTCAAGGAAAAGGAGGAGGCGGAGAAGGAAACAGAGAACAAGATTGTCTTTAGCCCAACGACAGCGATGGCCAGGAGAAGGAACAGCTGTAGCGATGCCACGGGGAGAGCAGCTGCTGAAGTAGAGGCCCCAGAGAGCTTCGAAAAGAGCGAGAGCGTCCCAAATCTCCTCGAGAACAAAGTCTTGGAGGAAGCCGAGAGGGCGGCGGAAGAGACCTCCTTCACTGAGGGTTCATTCTTCACTAGGATTGACAACGATAGCAAAAAGGGACACAAAAAGATGCGAGATGGAGGACTTTTCCAGATGACGAGTATGTTTCGCAAGAGAGACAAATTCAGCGGACAAGGAAGCGCAGTTAGCTTGCTCGTCGGCAGGACAGAAGAGGCGCCTCATGACGAGAAGGTCATTGATGTTATATTCGACATGAGCAAATTAAATGAACACGCTGCTTCAAAATGGTTCGAAGAACACGAGGGGCGCTTTTCCAGCCCAATCAAGGGTGCAAAGTGAACGACCAAGCGAAGTTTTGGCGAAGCGAGGGCGAGTTGTAAAAAATGATGTTGCATTGTTGTGTAAAAAAACCCCAAAATTTTTGGGATTGGAGACCAAGGACCAAGGACTTCTCAAATATTTTTTTCTTCTTTATTTTGTTGAAAGGCTGCCATGTATTAGCATCCTGAAAAGGCGCTGCCCACCACCACGACCATAGAGCACGCACACTGCACAAAAGCGTAAGCACAAACTAACTCAACGTTGGAAGAAAAATACTTGGAAGAAAATTTCGCAATATGAGCACTGAGGCATCTTCTCTTTTGGGGAAAAAGTCCACGAGATTCGCACCCACGGTTGCCAGCAGCAGCAACGTACCTCTTCGGACGAGGATATCGCGACCCAGTCGCCGAGCGACTTCAGCTTCTACCATAATAACTCGTCTGAAGACTTTTCAGATTCGTTCCCTTGTTCGTGAAGAAAAGGAGTGGCAAGATACACACGTTGACATTTACCATAGCTGCGACAACCGTGACAGTCGGAGTGAATCGAGGAGGAGACGCAAAACCGCCGACGACAAGAATAGAAATGCTCTAGTAAACGATGACTATGGTGAAGGTGACATTGAATCTGCCCCCGCATACTCCTCCTCCTCCTCCTCCTCCTCCTCCTCCTCCTACTCCGCTAGCAACAGCAATTTAGCGGAAAACATGCAAAAACTCTGGACACTCCTGTCCACACCAACACTAATATTGCTGATAGGAATAATTACAGCTGTCATCACAATAACTATCAACACGTGCTCAAAAACATTCTTTTACCCATTCCGGGTTTGGCTAGTCGAGTACGGGTTTTCTTTCAGACCGCAGTCTCCATTTGCTTCCTCGACAGATTCTGATTCTGATTCCGAGGGAGAAAAATTTCTTGAGCACCAATATGCGTATAGCCCCTACAATTTTCTCATTTACATCCTTGTGACTTGTTTCTTGTCAGTCCTCTCAGCGATTTTGACCTATAAAATTTCCCCATCTGCAATCGGCGGAGGTATTCCAGAAATCAAGTCAATGCTGAGTGGGGCTTGCAAGACTTCCCTGGTAACGCCGAGGACAATTATCGCAAAGAGTATTGGCTTAATTCTCGCTTTTGGCGCTGGTTTGAGCGTGGGCAAGGTGAGTGAGTCGCTTTCCAATCTTCTAATCCCCCGGTATCTGCGTGTTTACGAGCGGAATGTTGTCGAACGGTACGAGCGGGCTGCCGAATAATCTCCCATTTCATGTTCCGTTTCTCATTTTTCACACATTCACACACACTTAACACGCCCTTAGGAAGGACCGCTCGTCCATATCTCAGTAGCCGTTGCTGAGACCCTGATGCGGCAGAAGCCCTGGCTCCCCACCCTCCACAATTCTGCCAAGCGACTGGAGATTCTTGGTTGTGCAGCTGCTGCGGGCGTTGCGACAACTTTTGGCACCCCTTTTGCGGCAACGATTTTCAGCATTGAAGTCACGGCGGGTTACTTTGTGGTTGACAACTTGTCTCGGGCATTTGTATGCGCTGTAATTGGGACACTGAGCATGCAGCTTTTGCAGGGTAATACAAGCAGCAACTTCGCTCTCTTCGGGGATCTTCCTAAAATGGCGAGCGGCTACACGCTCAAAGATCTCGGCGGATTCATTGTTTTAGGAATACTGAGCGGCTTGCTGGGCTGCCTATTCATCAAGTGCATCACCAAAATTGTCAAGTTCAGGAACGAGTTCCTTAATCCTGAAAATTCGAGCATTAAGATTAGCGTCCGAAGACGTGTCTTACTTGTCTTTCTGGTCACCCTACTTGTCTCGCCGCTCATCTACTTCGACATTCTTTATGGAGTAGAAAAGAAAGGAGGCGATCAACAGTCCATGATGAATTTCATGTTCGATGTTCCCACGCTCCCTGGCTTCTCTTCAGTTCTCCTAGCATATCTTCCTCTAAAATTTCTCACTACTGTGCTCTGTGTGACTTTGCCTCTTCCCGTTGGTCTCTTTACCCCAGTATTTTTGATTGGCGGTACTCTAGGAAGGGTTGTAGGCGAGTTTTTCAAGTTGGCTGACAATTATATTGGAGGAGACAATTACATCACCGGAGTTACTGCGTCGAAAACCCTCAGTCTGCAGCCTTGGGAGTTTGCATTGATCGGATCGGCGTCATTTTCTGCTGGTGTCACACGGGCGATCTCTACGGCAGTAATTATTCTCGAGCTGAGTGGGGAGCACCACCTCCGCGTCCCAAGCGCAATCGCCGTCATCGTGGCTTATTTTATCGGAAATTGCTTCACAAAGAATGTGTACGACGCGCTTAGCGATGCAATCGGTTTTCCTATTGAGCCGCCCCCTCCCCCAGAGTCTGTAAAGTACGTGAGCGTTGACAAAGTCATGGCGACCTACGACAATGGTGCTCCTTTCCCTGGCGGAAATGCTCTTGATAATCTTCATATTCCACCCACACTCTCACTCGATACGACTGTCCGAGCCGCTGCATCGATTATTGGTAGCGGCGATAATCGCACAAGCGTATTTGATTCTTCCGTTGTCCCTATAGTAGAATCTGCTTCTTCCATGATCCTGGTTGGTGCAGCGAGGGTCAGTGACGTGCGAAAAGCCATCGAGGCTGTTGCAAAAACGGTAAAAACGAGCGAATCAAGCGGCGACGCTCGGGTTGTTGGAGGAAAGCACGGCAGCGGGACGAATTTGTCATCACTGGGAAAGAAAAAGTTGCACCCTCTTTTGGAAAAAAGGTTATCATTTGTAGCTCTGAACGAAAATGGCAAAATGATTCGTGTCGTCAAGGAGGAAGACGTGGGCGTTGCAGCGGAGGAGACCGTGGATTTAATTCACCACACCGATTTCAACATTCCCATTGACGTCACGCCGTACTGTGTGCTGGACAATTCACCGATTATTAAGGTATCGCTGGTCTTTCGGATGCTTAAGCTGAATCAGGCATTTGTGACACACAACAGCAGACTCGTTGGGCTAGTGAATCGAACTATATTGAGAAAATTTGCGGAAGAAAATGACGAGGTCGAAGAGAGCGTTGTGGGTTTACTGTGGGATTCTTTGAGGGGAATATGCGTTGGGGGGCACGATGATAGGCATGATGTGTGTCATGATGACAATGACAATGAAGATGAAGACGATAATGGTCAGGAAGATGATGCAGCAGAAAAGGAAGAGGGAGAGAGGGCACCAGAAAAAGACACCAGGAAAACTTTAAGCAGTGACGCCTCATTAGGATTTTATGACGCAGTTGAGAAATAAACCTTGAAAAGAGATGGTAGTTTTGGGAGACTTCCAATTGATTGATCACTGACTTCTTCTAAAATGCATATATCGGCTCAAAATCTGCTCAAAATCTGCTCAAAATCCATTCTATAATTCTATAGCTGTTGCTGCTGCTGCCGCTAGTCGTTTTAATCTCTCCCCCTCCTCCGCGGGGGACCTGTAGTTCTCCTCGTTTGGATCATGAAAACCCATACTAACGTCGTCCGCCAATTTACTACAACCCCTTTCCATCAAAGCGTCGTCGCCCACCACGTCGATTGCGTTGTACAGCGGCTGTTTGTGGTTAAAGTCGACGGACTGAATCGGTTCATTTTCTTTCGAGTTGTACGCCACGATGAAATTCCTCCGCCAGTCAGGACTTAAGTTCGGCCGGCTGCAGTGGAGGAGGTTGGAGTGGGTGAAGGCGACGTCCCCGGGGTTGAGGAGGAGGTTTACAACGTCATACCCAGAGATCGTGACGGATTCGAGAACGCGGACCGGATCTGCGCCTGTCTGACCAGCGTAATTGCCATGATCTAATTTCCCAAGCTTGTGCGACTTTGTGATGATCCGTATTGCCCCGTTATCCTCCCGATTCTCGTCAATCGCGACGATGGCCGAGATAATTTTATCTGGCTGCGTGACGCCCTGGTTGTACCAATACCCGAAATCCTGGTGCCACTCCCAAGCCCCGCCCTTGAATGGCTCTTTCAATAAAATTTTCGTGTGGGAGCTGTAGGGCTCAGCGCCCCCCATCAGCTTGCTGGCGGCACCCACCATGCTCGCGGATCGACCGATCTGACCGAAGCTGTCCTCGCCAAAATGCGTCCACAGCGTCAACTTCGTCTCTTTGCCGTTTAGATCCTTCCGCCGCACCACCTTGCCGGTGACGAGAGGATCATCCTCGATGCAGTCCCGGAGCATATCCATTTCCTCAGAACTGTAAAATTCTCGAAGGACAACGTAGCCCTCTTCCTCAAAGAAAGCCAGCTCCTCGTCCGTCACTTGCCGCCTTGTCGATGCCACTCCAGAAGTCCATGCTGCGGTTGCTTTTGTGCGTGGTAGGATGGGAAGATCGCGAGCGCTCTCCATTAACCTCGTCATTTCACCGCCAAAGGCCCCAACGAGGAAGAGCATGAGTAGTCGTGTCATTTTAGATAGAAAAAGTTCGAACGAAGAAGCAATTTGTTCGAAGTTGGGGAGACAACATGAGAAAAACTATAAATGCTTATTTTTAAACCTTATAAGATCAGATCGAAATTCTACCCCTTTGTGATAGGCATCAGTGTGCAAGAACGTGTAAATCACCGTTGGCAGCGGTGTGACGAAGGTTTTTGCCTGTTCAGGTCTCCAAATCAACCAAAACACCAAAAACCAACTCCGCTTCGTTGCAACACAACAATCTAAAGACGACCTTAACAGAAAATCACACACAGAAATGATTACGGACGAGATCAAATCTCCGGATGAGCAAAATACTATTCCTGCCACAACAGATCATGATCAACCGAATACAATAACCATGTCGAGATTGAAATGGGAAACCTTTGAGAAGATTGTAACTCATCTGCAATTATCCCACCCAACAATATTCGACTCAATACTTATGAAAGCCCTTAACCTAACTGAATCAGAATTTAACGATATTGTGGTCGACGACGGCATGAGCGCTTGTGACACAAGCACAGTATTCACAGATCCGAAACCTGATATGGAAATAGAAACTGCAGGCAACATGATGGTCGGAGCTCGCAATCAGCAGCGCGATGCCTTTCTTAAGGCCCGGATTGGCGAAGGTATTGATGACACACTCAGAACCATGAAAAAAGAAGAAAAAATCGACTGCAAGGGCCTAGTTAACGAAGCAAAGAAAAATGGCAATTCTCAGTCTTTCATTGAGCTCCTGGAGACTTACCCGGGGGAGGTCGGTTTGGTGTGGAGGTCACTGAGAGCTATTAAGGATTTGGTTATGAACGATAAAGAGAAGAGACTATTCGCAAGGGGGGGAGGTATTGAGCTGATAATTGACAGTATGAGGAATTATGAGAGGTGCGTGAGATGAGAATAGGAGGGGG